>Ga0334895_1001971_pt1 | contig 18753 bp, 17 predicted proteins | sample GraSluR3_MG_7_FD_207229 | JGI IMG/M metagenome (GOLD analysis project Ga0334895, IMG submission 207229) | Sludge microbial communities from methane-producing bioreactor in Wageningen University, Netherlands - Granular Sludge_31_05-R3 | ecosystem: Engineered > Bioreactor > Anaerobic >... | reverse complement strand
GCTTGCCCAATCAAAGACCATGATCATGGTCATGCGCTGCGCTTTACCGGTATGAGGATTGATGATATCGAAAGCCAGAGTATGTCCATCTGCTACCCAGACATCGCCAACCTTGAGAATTGAGCTATCTCGCATGATGGTCTTGACGATATGCTCTGCCACGAACTTGCTTCCCTGCCTGACTTGACCACTGATAGCGGGATTGTCTCTCAGCCACTCCTCACAGAAGCGTCTCAGAGTTCTTTCATCTGAGGGAGATTCACACAAGCCCAGTCTGGCATATCCTTTCAGTATGGTGATAGCTGAACCGATCTTGATCTTATTGGGATTGAGCAGCAGATTGATCAGATAATTCTGTTCAAAGTAACTAACCTTTCGGGTCTTGCCATTGGGATCGCTCTTTCTGACCAGAGCATACATGTCTTGATTGCTATCCTGATAGTTCTGCACCCATCTTCTCAAAGTACGCTCATCCCGCTTACCACGCAGTGCATAGAGATCAGGAAGCATAATCTTCTGGTTATACTCCTGAGTGATGCGTTGCCACTCCTCAATCTTGGATTCACAATCATCCAAGCGAGATAGCACTATCTGGCAGAAGCTGGCCATCAGCTTTGCTTCCTGAGTCTTCTTGTAAGGAATATGCTGTTGCGGTCTCAGATCGAGGTCACGCTCTGGAAGTGGAAGAGTGGGCTTGCTGACTGTCAATTCCCCAGCCGGTTCACCTGAGATCATTTGATTAGGTTGCTCTGAAGCATAAGCTGATGAACTCCCCACGTTATCTGAATCATTCCCATCATCTGACTGGTTCATGAGTTCCGCATAGAACTTACGATACTCATCCAGATCAAGTTGATAGTCAACCATGTCTGTCCTCCGTATTCTGATAGCCATAAACCAGCATGCTCTTTACCATACGCTCACCAATCGGGATTACTGTCTCCAGATAAGGTTCTGGCATCTGCCTTTTCTTATACGAATCAGAGAACTCAAGCTCCAGGGTCTCAGGATCTGGCAATACGAAGGTCTTCAGAACCTTGGCAGTGCCGATCTTCACCTGGCGCTTTACGGTATGCATCTTATGCTTTTCAATATAGCGCCAGACGGTTCGATTGGAACAGCCTTTCAGTTCTGCCATCCGTTCAATGGACAGCCAGACAGCATCGATCTTCTTATTCATTAGTAGTCCATAATACTCATCAGTCATCTTGAGGATAAGCACTGTGACACAGCTATCTGTCACAGTGCTCCCCACAATCCGGGTTAAAGTCTTCTTCTTGGGTCTTGTCACAGTGCCTGAAGCAGTGTGACAGGTTCCTAAGTACCTTGCCAAAAGCATTAGCGGTGGTTTATCGCTCGGATCGAACCCCAACTCGGAAAAAGCGTCACAGTGCTTGCCGATTTCGGTGTCACAGTGCTGTGTCCGTTTGGGCATGTTTGCCTTAGTTTTCATGGTATCTCCTTAACTGTATGTATGGGAGCTACTTAAAACCACTGCGACATCTTGGGAAGTCCTTTCTGCGTTAACGCCGGCAAGTTCTGAAGATACTCAAACAGTGCCGGGATTAATCCGCCGCTAAATCACACTCTATAAAAATGTCTTGACCTGACTAATCAGGCTAATATCTTTGTTCACAGGTGCAGACTATCACCCAAACGGGTATCGGTCAAGCCTAAAAATGACCACTGGGAGTGAATATGGCAGCCACGACAGTCGGTGATCGACTCAAAATGCTGGTCAGATCGCTAAGTATGACTCACGGAGATTTTGCCAAACAAAATGGAATTTCACTGAATTCCATGAGCCGATACATTAACAATAAGCGGTCTCCAGACCCCGAATTTCTCATCAAATTGGCAGAGCAGAAAGTGAACTTGAATTGGCTGCTGAGTGGTGAGGGTGGCATGTATGTGAGTGCTCCCTGGGACCCCAAGCCCGTGAGTAAATCCAAATCCATGGTGGAGGTGGTCTCAACTAAGGGCAAGCTATCAGATTGCACAGATAGCAGTTACAGTCGTACAATTTTACTTCCGATCCTCGCTGAAATTTCTGCCGGAATGCCAGCCGAAGTCACCGAAAATTTTGAACATGACAATTTCGTGGAATTACCGCGGATTTATCTGAAGGACAAGATCGATAGCTATATGGTCTTCCGGGTAAATGGACAAAGCATGGAGCCTCAGATCATGAATAATGACATCGTGGTGATCCAGAGAAAGGACGACTGGTGTAATACAGATGGCTCTGTCTGTGCTGTCAGACTGAACGATGGCATCACACTCAAACGCATCCAGTTCGATCACCAGCGTCAGCAGGTGCTGCTCCATCCCTTCAATGCTGATTACCGAGTCCAGGTAGTCGATTCGCTGCAGGGAGACGATATCTCGCTGATCGGAACAATGGTCATGCAGTTGAGGTTGGTGTGACTGATGGTTGATGCTCGACAAATATGTTTGAATCCATCGCAATCAATTCATTATGTAATAATACACCTAAGGAGTACAGAATGAGTAAAGAGTCTGAGAGAAACTCTTCAAGCATGAGTAGATTACATACCCTATTTTGCCGTATCTCAATTATGGCTTCAATCTGTATTTTACTATCAGCTGCCACGCATTCTGAATTGAATGCCAGTTATCTTGTAAGTGACCCCAACACCCAATTGAATGCCTTTCAGGAAGATTTTGACTTCTTTTATCAAACCCTTCTCGACTCTCATCCTGGTTTTGAATCCGGGCAGCCTGCTTTCTGTCAAAAAGCTGCAACCTTGATGGAGGAACTCGCCGTAGTAACCGACACTCTGCAGTTCGAAGCTAAGTTGCGAGGATTTACTCATTTACTGCAGGATGGTCATACCAAAGTTTCATCATACTCCGGTCAAAGCCCAACAACTTATCCTATCGGTCTCTGGTGGCATGAATCTGGCTGGTATGTGGAAATGATATCTACTGAATACAAAGAGCTAATAGGCTGCAAAGTAATCAGTATCAATGGTATAGATGCAGAGACATTTATGGCCAGGCTTCTGCAGCATACGACTGGAGAAAATATCTACTGGTTCCGCGATCAAGTGTCCTTTTACCTTAGGAATTCTGCCAACCTACGAGCTTTGAATCTTGACAGTCCTGACGGAGCACTACATCTAACCCTCGAACAGTATGGAACTCAGTCGGAGATCGTTTTATTAGAAGCTGAACGACATTCTCTCTGGAATAATAAGAAAACCGGGATAACAGCCCTACATGATGATAACTACTGGGGGCAGGCACTACCGGATGATAATGTGTATTATCTTCAGTTCAATGCCATGAGCGATACGGATGGAACACTAGATAATCCTTTTGCAGGATGGATATCATTTCTCAATGATGCCTTTTCCACCATCGACAGCTTGGGGATTGAGAACTTGGTCATTGACCTGAGGAACAATGGGGGTGGTAATTCCACCATGGGAGACATCCTCTTATCATTCTGCTCTTTACCTGATTCATTACGCTATTTCGGTGGGAGTATGAGGATAAGCGATTTAGTGTTGAAATACTATCAAATGGATCTGAATACAATGAACGAGGCTTTGTCATCTGATTTGGGTTATGAAGTCAGTGAGTCGGAATTGCCCTTTACCGTGAAGTTCAATATTGGTAATTCTCCATTGCTTAAACCTCGTACGCTGGAAGAGTTAGCACCCAATGCTGGATTGACAGATCTACCTCGTAAGTTTGATGGGAAACTGATCTTGATGACAGGAAGTCAAACATACAGCTCGGCAGTAATGATTGCCACCCTATGCCATGATAATGGACTGGCCACTTTGTATGGAAGCCCTACAGGAGGTAAACCATCCTCTTATGGCGAAGGAGTGGGTTTCATATTGCCCAACACTGGTATAAGGTGCACCGTATCCGTTAAGTACTTTCAACGGCCTGATATACAGAGAGATCCATCTGATAGCCTGTACCCGGATGTAAATATACCCATTAGCCCGGAAGAATACTTCTCGACAACAGATACAGTTTGGGAAAAGGTGTTACAAGACTTAAAAGACTAAGCTAAAGAGACAACACATTTTCAAAGCTCATTAGTAACGAAGACCTGTACCGACTGAAGGGAGCAACTTGAAGAATATGAATAACATAATCTACATAATTGGTACCTGTCATGGGGATACCATCGGGTTCAAAGTGGAAGACATATACAAACAGCTTTTGGAGATTAAACCTGATATTATCCTGGATGAATCGCCAATCGATAACATGTGGCCTATGATGGACTGGTTGAAAGGATGTGCCGATCATTCCAAAAAACGAGGCGGTGGGGAAGCAGCTGCAGTTCTAAGGTATCTTGAAGACCATCGTGCAGAGGTCTTGCCTTATGATATCAAAGGCAGAAATGACTACTTCATCAAAATGAAGTTCTTTGAAAAGGAGCAAGTCTATGGTGAAGCGTGCAGTGCCTATTTTAAACAACCATCCGCCAATCCAACTGCTTTTTACTTGTTCAAGTTAATTGAGGGTATGGGCAGAAGGTTTGGCTTTCATGAAACCAAAGACAAACGCACGATATTCGATATCAATAGCCCGCTCTGCGACGTTCAAGTGGAGACGTATATATCACTAATTCGCCAAGTCAACAAGGCTCTTTTCTCTTTGGTGCCTGAGTTTTCAGAATATGAAAGAGACTTTGGGAAAATGATGAACTTCCATGCCAGAAGGGACAAAGCCATGATCAGTAACATCCTGAACTACAATAGCCGATTTGATGATAAAACTATGGTTGTTCTTTGTGGCTATTTTCATCGCTATGCCCTCATCAAAGGTCTTGAAGGATCACAAAAGAAACATGGTTTTAGCTTGATATCAGATCTAGGCTCATCAGATAAGATGCCTCAACCTAAGAACAGCTAGTATAACGCAATATAAAGACAAGTCAGAACTAGTTCGTTAGACATCGATATTTTTTTTCCGAATAAAGACTCCATTTAGACTGAGGTTCGATATGCTGGTCGGGGTGTTCCACTCACACTGCGAGTCTTTCCAATTGGTCTATTTCGTTGAGATTCAGCGAGTTCCGAAACTAGTCTGAAATCAGTCCATATTTGACACAAAGCTGTCACAAACCAGTCCAAAGAAGTCCAAAACCACTGTGACATCCTTCCGAATGCAGTCCTAAGCATCTCTGCACCAGATAAAGGCTTATGCCTCTTTGTCACACTGAGGATATATGACATTTGGGGTGTCACTTTATAACAAAACTGCTGAAAAGCCCTCGTTTGTGACACCATTTTGTCAAATCATCGGAATAATCAGGCCGTCATAAGTGACAGCAATTTGTCACAGTTACCACTTGTCTTATCACAGTGTTATGTTTCATTCTCTGATTCGAACATTGTGGAAACCATCCATAAAACACAGCTCTTGACATGACACGGTATCGGATATCATTGCATTCACAGGCATTGTCTAGCGCCAAGGGAGAGAAAGATGTATATCAACGATATTGAGCTGCGTTTGGAGCGCCCACAGGACTATAGAGAGGTGGAAGAGCTCACGCGGGAAGCTTTTTGGAATGAGAATGTGCCCGGCTGTGACGAGCATTATCTGGTGCACACCATGCGCAAGACTGAGGCATTTGTACCCGAGCTGGATTGGGTGGCGATCCTGGGTGGCAGGATCGTGGGGAGCATCATGTTTGCGCGCAGTTCTGTGCTGGATGATGGTGGGATTCGGCATAATGTCTTGACCTTTGGCCCTCTTTATGTGCATCCGAACTATCAGATGATGGGCATCGGCTCGAAGCTGCTCAGATACTCTCTAGAGCTGGCAAAGGCTCGGGGATTTGGCGCTGTCATCACCTATGGAGATCCCAAGTATTACGCCCGCTTTGGTTTTCGCCCGGGACGGGAATATGGGATCTATACAATGGATAGGATGTATTCTCCGGCTTTGATCGTGCTTGAGTTGCGCCTCGGAGCCCTCAAAGGGATAGCAGGAGCCTTTGATGAAGGCGATGCCTACAGATTGGATGCAAAGAAAGCAGAGGAATTTGACGCGGGATTTCCGCACAAGGAAAAGGGGTTTCAGGAGTCGCAATTGAAGTTTCAAGAGTATTTAGCGGCTTGTGAGCCGATTTGAGGGATTGCATTCCGCCGCACACTGTAGCTTCGCGGGAAAGACATAAGCAAAGTTGGGGCGGATTTTAACCGCCCATAGTAGACGCGATATCATGTCGCGCTTCACAGCGAAGACAGGGCAGTGTAGATGCGGCTTCTTGCGGCAAATTAGTGATAAGGGTGGCATCCGCTGAACCGTGCAGGAAGCTAGTATATCATACTCAAGCTTCTAAATCTAATCTGTGCAAATTTGTGTAAATCTGTGGATGTTTATGGATTCCGGATAAGCCTCACTCCGCTCGACTTTCCGGAATGACTAATGTAGAGCTGGTCGTGAAGATACGGAATGACTAATGTGGAGGCTGGTGGTGAAGATATGGAGTGACTGGTTTTGGGTTGGTAGTATTATTACAGACACCTGCGCAGCGCCACCTAATTCTACATCGAACATCGTAAACTCTACATTCGATTTGCCGCGAAGAGGACGCTAACTACGACACCCTAATTCTACATCGTAAATCGTAAATTGTAAATTCGATTTGCTAAGCGGATCCCTAATTATCCATCCGCAATTATCAATACTCAATCCGATTTTCGGCGCAGCCGCAAATCGCCTAAGTCCTTATTTTCTCACCGCTTGCACGCTCGACCGGTGAGCGAGCGGTGAGCAAGGCATGAGCGCGCCATAATTTTCAAGCACTTAGGGAGCTGAAACTCCCGTGAAAACCCAAGCTAAAGACAAAACTGGTCTCGCAGGTTCCTCCCCAGATCCGATTATCCGGGGCATAGCAAAATATATCAAAATTTTGCTCTTGACAGCTATAGCGTTCACAGCTACAGCAAACAATATCAAAACACACAAGGATCATGCATGCAAAGAAGAAATGAACTGGACAAAGCGCTGGGCTATATCGAACGCGGGCTAAAAGATCGACTGATCTTGGAAGACATCGCCGCTTGTGCAAACATGAGTGCTTGGCATTTTCACCGTGTATTTCTGGCTTCCACGGGGATTACGGTGGGTGAATACATCCGCAAACGCAGGATGAGTGAAGCAGCCAAGGAATTGGTCTTCACATCCAAGCCGATCAAGCAACTGGCAGGCGAGTATCAGTATGAATCTCAGGCAGCTTTCACCAGATCTTTCACCTGTGTCTATGGCATCAGCCCCGGGAAACTCAGGCGGCAAGTGGGTCCAATGCACTTCTTTCACCCGATGATCCAAAGTGTAAGAGGAGAAAAAATGCTCAAGCCAAGATTTGAGACAAAAGCAGCGTTTCGCGTGGTGGGGATATCCTGCCAAAACACCATGAAGCAAAATAGCATCCCGGCTTTGTGGAATGACTTCAACCAAAGATTATGTGGCAAAGTGCCTGGAGCGGAGAATTTTGAACACGCGCTTGGCATTTGCTTTTATGACCCGGAAGTGGAAATGAATGAAGACACTCCCTTCACCTACATGGCGTGTCTGGAATACCCCGAAGATCTGCCCACACCCGAGGGACTGCAGAGCAGGAATCTGTCGACTGCTGATTATGCCGTCTTTGTGCACAAGGGAGCCTTGGATACTCTCTCGGACACCTATGATGCGATCTATTCCCAGTGGTTGCCCAATAGCGAGTATCGCCGGGGAAATTCAGATGATTTTGAGCTCTATGGGGAAGATTTTGAATATGGCTCCCCAGATTCGATTATGGAGATCTGGGTGCCAATAGTAAAAGCATAGGATAGATTTCGGATATCACAAAACCGGAGGAGTCGGGCTGATCACGCTTTGACTTCGCCGGTTTTGTCTATCTGCCAAAATATAGGTTGACAGCATCTTAACTTGCAAATAGAGTGCGATAAGATCAATCTGGAGATCGCAATGCTGGAACGTCAGGAGCATCCCTTTTCGCCATACATCCCATCCGGTGCCATAGCACTGATCATCGGCACAGCTCCGCCCTGGAGGCTCTGCCAAAAGGAGGATTCTGCTCTAGGTGAGGGCGAAATCCCCTTCTTCTATGGCAGCATCCACAATCTCTTTTGGTATGTGATCAAGGCTGTCTTTGAGCCGGATAATCCGCGCTGGCCCCGATCAAAAGCGCAATGTGAGAGTCTGCTTAAGCGCCACAAGCTCGCAGTGGGAGACATCCTGCACAGCTTTTTGCGCAAAGACCAAAGAGCCGCGGATGATCATCTCACGGGTTTTGTCTTTGACACTCGCTTGCTTGCCAGAATCTACTCCCCCCATAGTGAGCTCCGATATCTTTTTTTCACCGGGCATTTTGCTGCCAATCTGTATCTGAAAGCTCTGAAAAAGCATGGCTATATCTATCACATCCATGGTGAAGACAAGAGCAAAAAGACGTTCCTGCTCAGCGTGCAATCCAAAGATTCCGTCTACAGCCACAATTGCCGGGTTCTCAGCTCTCCGTCGCCGCGGATCAACCGCTCTTTGGATGAAATGATAGCCGAATATCGCCGCAGTTTTGCCCCGTTTTCAAGCCGAGATGAAGCCCCAAAGGGGCTTTCAGAATAGATAGAGATTCTTGGAACTTGACACATTCCCCCTGCGCGGATTTTGTGCACTCAATAAACAAAGTCGTAGAAGGAGAAGATGTGAGATACATGGTTTTTAACCGAATCCATTGCATGCAAGAAGCCCTGTATAGTTTTTTGTCAAAGCAAAATCCCATCCTCATCGACGACGTGGAGGTACTAGTTAAATTGTCTGCATTTAACGCCACATTGACGCCTCCTGCAGCTCGCAATTAACGCCCAAATCACTCACAGTTACGAAAGACCGCGCCTTTGCCAATACAGGCGAAGTGCAGCTACACTAGGAATCTATCTGTCCAGGGTAGATCCGCTCCGAACTAGATATGACAGATATTTTGAGGTAAAAATGCAAGCTCTTGGCAGACAAATTCTCGTAGAATTCTACGATTGTGATCATGAAATCCTAAAAGATGAAAAATACATTTCAAAGGCGATGGTGGATGCCTGTATCTTGGCACAAGCCACCGTCGTGACCCACGCCTTCCATTCCTTTAGCCCTTGGGGCGTCAGCGGAGTGGTGGTGATAGCAGAATCCCATGTGGCGATTCACACTTGGCCGGAATATGGCTATGCCGCGGTGGATATCTTCACCTGCGGCGAAACGATCGATCCCTGGATCCTATTTCGCAGCCTGAAGGAAGCCTTCAAGGCTCAAAACGCCAGCAATATGGAGCTCAAGCGCGGACTTTTTGACACCGAAGATGGCGCGAGCCTGCCACATAAACCACAAGGAGCATAGTATGAAAGAAAATTGGCATATCGACTATCATAGCCCAAACCGGGGCTTGGCACTAAAAGTGAATAAAAAACTCTATGAGGAAAGCAGCGAGTATCAGAAACTCGAGATGATCGAAAACTCTGATCTGGGCAAGGTCATGCTCCTGGATTCTGTCTTAATGCTGAGCTCAGAAGATGAATTTGTGTATCATGAAATGCTCGCTCTGCCTTCTCTTTATGCCCATCCAAATCCCGAAAATGTCCTGATCATCGGCGGTGGTGATTGTGGAACGATGACCCGCGTTCTCAGCTGCCCCAAGGTCAAGAAAGTGGTGCAGGTGGAGATAGACGAGATGGTGACTAGAGTGGCAAGGACATACTTTCCTGAGCTTACCCAATCTCTGAGTGATCCGCGGGTGGAAGTGATCTTCGGCGATGGAATCAAGTATATGCAGGCGAGTAGCCAAAGATTTGACCTGATCTTGGTGGATAGCACCGATCCTGTGGGACCCGCGGCAGGATTGTTTCGCAAGGAATTCTTTAGAGATTGCCACAAAGCTTTGGCGGATGACGGCATTCTCACCATCCAATCCGAAAGCCCTTGGATCCCGGATCTGATGGATCTGATCGTGGAAGTCAATCGGGATCTGAAGGATCTCTTTGGCAATGTTCATCCCTATCTGGCGGGCATACAGACATATCAAGCGGGACTGTGGATGTTTCAGATGGCATCCAAAGTGCACAACCCCAAAGACACGGGCGTTGCACAGCGGATCCGTGATGCCAAAAAGAGGTATCGATATTTCAATGAAGATATCTATTCTGCGTCTTTTGCCCTGCCTCAGTTTGTCAAAGACAAGCTAGATTGATCTGGCTTACGCCCCGGAGCCTGAGATCGGTTTCCGGGGCGCGAAATGACATTAGTCTCGGTATCTCAGCCAGCGGATGATCTCTGCCATGTTTGCCGTTTTGCCATACATGAGCATTCCCACGCGGAAGATCTTGGCAGCCAAACGCGAGATCAGATAGATGCTGAGGACTAAAATGGCGGCACTGAGCATCAGCTCCCATAGCGGGATCTTGACGAATACTGAGCGAATGACCACTGCCAAAGGACTGGAAAGCGGAAACAGACTGGCAAATCTGGAAACCATTCCTTCCGGGTTTTCGATGATCGGAGCGACGAAGAGGATCGAAAAGACCGGCAGCACCATCACCAGACTTTGGGTATTGCCGGCGCTCTGCATGTCGTCCATGGTCGCGCCGATGCTCACGTAGATGGCGCTATAGAGCATGTATCCGCCGAGTCCGAAGAAAAAGATCAATCCCAATCTGCTGGCTTGGAGCGCGTCAAAAAGAGGGAACTTCAGAAGATAAATCACTGCCGGCAGGCTGATCATGAGCCAAAAAACGATCTGGATCAACGCCAATAGAAAGTGTCCGATGATCTTGCCCTGCATGAGACTGGTCGGCTTTATCGAAGAAAGCACAATCTCTGCCATCCGATCGCGGCGCTCTTGCAAAGCACTCTGCATCAACATGGTTCCGCTGGAGAATATCATCGTGAAGATCAATCCCAAAAAGACCAGGGAGAGGATCATGACGTTTGCATCCATGGTCTCCGCTTTCTCAAGAGCCGTGCGTTCTATGCTCACTGATTGGGTCAGATACTCCAGATCGTCCGGGGCAATCTTAAACTCCTGCATGCGGTGGGAACGCAAGATGGTCGTCATGGCGGTGCGGATGATGCCCAGCTCTTCCTGATTGAGTTTGTTGTAGTAAAAACTCATCTCGCCGGTCTGCCAGAACTTACTCGGGATGATGAAGTATCCGGATGCCTTCTCTTGGTAGATCAAAGAAGCAAGATCCTCCGAATGCTCCGTCTCCTTCAATATGATGTGGGGTGGGGAGATCTCAGCGCGCAAATCCGCCAATATTCCCATCTCATCAACGACGTAGAAGATTGTGTCGCGGGGTTTATCAAAGTAAGTCAGTAGAGTAGGAATCGACATCAAGATAACCATCAATACGGGAGTAAGCACCAAACTGATGAGGTATTGTCTGTTTGTGAGATACCTCAATAGCTCCCATTTGGCGATTTTGAGAGTATCAGACTTCATCTCTTCCCTCCTTGGCGATTTTGACAAAGATCTCGTGTAATCCGGATCTGGCAAGGCTAAGCTCTTTGAGAACGATGTCCGAAGGGATCTCGCGGAGGATGCTTTGCGCATTTGCAGATTCGACAAGATCCAGCTCCAGCTTCCCTGCTCCGGTCTGCTTGATATTTTGGATGCCTTTTAGCTCAACTATGCGGGGAATATCGGCTGCATCTTCCAAGTGGAGTTTGATCACGACATTGCCATAGGCATCCTGCAAATCGGAAAGACTGCCATGGAAAAGCTCTTTGCCTTTGTGGATCAGGAAGATCTTGTCACACAGCTCTTCCAGGATGTTCATCTGATGGGATGAAAGCAGGATCGTGGCTCCCGCATCGGCAAATCTGCGAAGCTCGGCTTTGAATAGATCCTGACTCACTGGATCAAGACCGGTGAAGGGCTCATCCAAGATGATGTATTTGGGCTCGTGCAGGATAGTGGCGATAAATTGGACCTTCTGCGCCATGCCTTTGGAAAGCTCTTCGATCTTGCTGTGCGCTTTGTCGGCAATGCCAAACTTATCGAGCCAGTTCATAGCTTTTGGAGTCACATCGCGGCTGTCCATGCCCTTTAGTCCCGATAAAAAACGCAGCATGTTTATGACCTTGGAGTCTTTGTACAATCCGCGTTCTTCAGGCAGATAGCCGATCAAGTGGTGAGGAATCTTGGCTGAATCTGAATCCTCAAAATCGATCGAGCCGCTATCCGGAGCTGTGATCCCCATGATCATGCGGATGGTGGTGGTCTTTCCGGCGCCATTGGGGCCCAAAAAGCCCGTGATCTCGCCCCGGAGAGCAGAAAGAGAAATGTGATCTACCACAAGCCTGTCTGCATAGGTCTTGCAAAGCCGGGTAATCTTCAAACCGGACATATTAAATCTCCTTTTCCAGAAATCGTGGAGCTGTGTGCAAAGCAAACAGGGTGAGCTTTGTATGAGCTCTATATTTCGGACAAATTATTGAGCAGCGGCAGAGATGTCAAGAAAGATGAATTTTTGTGATCTTGAATCACACAGACATGGACTCCTCCGACTATTTGGGGATCTTGGCCAAAAGACTCGTCAAATGAGCTTGATAGCGCCGAAGAGCTTTCCTGCCTTTATCACTCAAGGCTGCCATCGTGCGGGGCTTGCGGTGTACAAATTCCTTCTCGATCTCGATGTATCCGGCTTCTTCCAGCTTTTGGAGCTGGACCGAGAGGTTGCCACGGGAGAGCTTGGTCTTGTAGATCAGATTCGTGAAATCCGCGTCACGCAGGCTGGAGAGATAGATCATGATCTTTAGTCGTGCCGGCTCATGGATGAGACGATCTATCTCTGCTTCTAGGATTGCCGTGCTAGATTTCATCTTCAATTACCGGGTTTTGGCGAATGAACCGGATGAAGCAGCTCAGTCCCCAAATGAGGGCGAAAAGACCATAGACTGCGAGCATCATGCCAATCCAAGCTGCGGAAATACCACGGATCACCAGTGCTGCCAAAAGAGCAATGATCACGATGCGTTCCCAGATCGGATATTGGCTCTTGCCATCCCATTCTTGGTAGGATATGATCAACCAATTGACTATCATCACCAAGTATCCTGCCCCCAGAATCAGTGAGATCAAAAGAGCGGAAGATTCTCGTCTGATCAGATAAAACACAAATAGAATGACTATCAGTAGGATAGCGACAGTGATGGTGCTAAGTCTCCCATATCGACGAGCAGGCGTTTTCAATCTGGCTATCCCCCGGCGGGGCGATACAAAGCGCTTTTTTAGGATAGATGTAACGAGTAAAAGCGCGGGTAGAATAAAGAAATAGAGGGCTGATACCCTGATCGCGAAACCAAGAATGATGAAGGACAATCCCTGCCCCATCCACACTATTCCATCGCCATAGCGGAGCTCCCACTCGGTGCTTTTGGTCGGATACTGAAGGTCTTCTTGCTTCACTTGTATCTCCTAAACTTGTTTATGGCGCAAACATGACTAATGAGCAAACCGTGTCAAGTTAAAAAAGAGTCACCCAAAGCTCCAAATCGTCCTCACTTGGAAAAGCGGGGACATAGAATGCCCTCCGAGTCGTGGGGACACCGCCCGCTGCTCCCCACGATATTTTTTATACCACAACCCATTTGTAGTTTTCGATGATTAAAGCTTGAAGTTTTCAGTGATTAAAGCTTGAAGTTTTCGGTGATGAAAATTGAAGAAGTGGTGATTAAAACCAGTAAGAGAATGACCGCTATAGAAGCCCGTTTTCCCGATTTGAAGTTTTCGGTGATGAAAATTGAAGTTTTCAGTGAGGGTTTATAGGGACTCTTTATATCTGCAGACCTGCTATTTGGTGGATATCCGATACCGTGTCATGTCAAGAGCTGTGTTTTATGGATGGTTTCCACAATGTTCGAATCAGAGAATGAAACATAACACTGTGATAAGACAAGTGGTAACTGCTTCTCAAAGTAGATCAAACTGCGATACGCTTGAAGTGGTTGTATACAGCAAATGCTCTTCAACAAGATTAAACATTTACTCTCTGAACATCCATGAACACATCTTGTTGGAGACGGTCAATAGTAATCTCAGTGTTCTTAAACCTCCATATACCATTTTCCTGCCAAGCATCTGACAGAGTGAAGCCCCGATAGTAGCGACTATTCTTCTTCCAGGCTGGATGTCCACAATTGCGCTGTATCATAGGTCTAAGTATCTCTGTTACTTTGTATCTGGCAGTAAAACCAAAGTCCTGAATGACAACCGTTCTAAATGAACCAATTGTCACATCGACTAACTGCATAATCTCACTTATGTCGCAATCTTGACTGTATTGTTTTTTGCCAAATGGAACAATGTTAGAGTTAGACGTGAAGCTGATATTATCATTCAAGTCTTCTTTCAATCTATTCCATAGGTTGGAGTCATCGAAGGATGCATTGTAGCTTTTCTGATCAAAATCAACAAAAATGTTGTCAATTGTGGGAGAACCCTCCTTGAACAAGTAATGAAGCCCACTCTTTAGACCCATTCTGAATGTTCTTTCGATATTCTGCCTTGTTTCTTGTTGATCTCCCTTGATACTCCATTCTCCACGATATCTAAAAATAGCAAGTTTCGCCCCAAACTCCCTGTTTTCAATGCCGTAACTATTGCCGGGCAAGCGCAGAGGAGCTTGTACTTTTTGTTGCTGAAGGACATAACAAAGAATACTAAGCAACAACTCCACATGCCTAGAATTACGACTGCTTATGGGCGTTCTTCTTCTGATGTTCTTATAGTGCATTACATCATTAAAGCTGGAATCTTTCCTTGCACGTCTTAGTAGGCAACCTAGGTCTCTTAATCGATTCTTAGGGACGAAAAGAAAGCAATGCCAAAACCCATCAGCCTTGCATTCGTCATAAAAAACATCCCATTTATCCATTGAATCATCTCCTATGCTACCAATAAATGGTGAGTCTCAGATGTCGGTGTAAATTCCAACTTATTGTTTCCCTGGTTCTTCAAAGGCATCTGATATCCCTCTTTGCTAACAATCTATGTAAGCTTTTACATTATTTGCATTGATATCTTTATCAAGATGTTAGTCAAGTACTTTGTCCTAAAAGCAAATTTGCTGCGATTCAGTGGGATCTCGCAGAGCCTCAGCCCGCAAGCTTGCACATTGGAGTAGCGCCCCAAGATAAACCGGCATCAACTCCTAATAGCTTCCATGACCTTTAAGAAGTTGATGTTTACTCCCATATCGTGGGACTTGTGTTCTTTGGTGAGAGATCCTCCGGGAAAGCTTGCTTGGTTGTATCTTATTGCAAAGTACTCCTTGTAATGGAGCTTGATGCCAAAACCTTTGGTGTCACCTGTAATCCCGCCTGCTTCATCTTCGTAATGGCCTTGTCGCAGATAGATGGTATCCAGCAATCCCAGTTCCACCCCATAGCCCGTCGTAATCTCATCTTCGTAGCCAAATAGCTCATCATGCTGTCCATGAAGCCACTTCAGAGAAATGAGATTGTCCGTTAAGAGATACTCACTGGGCACATAATCCCGGATCGGCTCCACCGGAACGGAGCAAAACACTCCAAATCCGGTGTTACGATAGCGCACAATGGGATCGGCGTATTCTGAATCAATATAGCTCACTTTCTTGTTTTGCGGGTTAAAGCGGGTCAGACCAAATGATCCTTCTGCATTCAGAAAATCACCAAATCTGTATTTAGCTTTGGCCAGCAGTCCCAGATTGTAGATACTGGTATGAACTTCAGCAGCGCTATCAGTTAAACCTGAGAGAGTTGCCATAAAGCTATCAATATCAATGTAACTCATCCCCATAGCCAGATCAAAGTGTTTTAATACAGGATGAGGATTTTCAGCGAATTCACGATAGACCTCAAAGGGATTGATTGCCACACCATACGCTTTGTACGCATCGTAAGAGTGGAATGTCCCCAGGCTGTTCCCTGCCGAATCCCACTGCTCCTGCTCACCAAAATCCATATAGATTCCCCAGTTGCTGTTTTGATTTAACGCGGGTAGAGTAAGCGCTATGCCTTTGTATCCGATAACGGCAAAAGCGGCATGATAATTCCAATCGTCAAATGCATCGGGCAACCACTTATACTTGATCACTGAATAAGAAAACCCTTCTTGAAACGCGGCCAGAGCCGGATTGGTATAGCTCATAAGAGGATCGCTATTCCAGGCATTGCCAACTGTGGTGTTGTATCCTCCCATGGCATGAGTGGTCGCCGAAGTTTCAAATGACAATGACAGTAAGGCAGCTGATGAGGTCGCTCCCAGACTGACCACACACAAAAACATAGAACATAAAACAAGTTGCCTCATTTCTTTCTCCTCTTACTTGTTGAATCCCAAATGTTGGTGCAAAATCCCACTCATTGTTTCTCTGATTCTTCAAGGGCATCTGATATCCCTCGTTACTCACAATCGATATGTCCTTTCACACACATTACAGTGTTTTCTTCATCAAAACTATTGTCAAGTATATTTTATGCATAAGCAAACTTGCTGCGATTCAATGGGATCTCGCAGAGGATGAACCAATGACTCAGCCAGGTCTCAAACCCGCCATGTTGATTGGCATTAGCTTCCGAAGCTTCTTATGCAGCAGTCATGTCCTCCGAAAATACATGCGGGGTTGCGGCAGTGAGCCGAGATAGGTTTACCGACATATTGCTGATTTTGATTGACATAAAGTCCGATAGAATATCCTTGCTCTCTATCACAGATCCTAATGGGAATTAAAAAAACTAAGCGCGGGCTATGCTTAAGTCCCGCGATAAAGGAAGAAGATATGAAAACAAAGCAGCTGATCCTGTGGATCACAATTCTCTTTTTTAGCCTCAATCTTTTTGCGTTTGACTATTGGGAAGCAGATCATGAAGAGCTGCTTGTCTTCGCTGAAGATGGGGATGTGGAAGCCATCTATGTTTTAGGGATCTACGCATCTGAAGACGGCGACGTGGCGGCTGCTGAAAAGTGGTTTTTGCAAGCATCTGAGCTGGATCACAGCTTCTCGCACTATGAGTTGGGCGAGCTCTATATCAAAGAAATGGTGCCGGGGGCCACGCAAGAGAAAGCCATTGATCACTTTGACAGGGCAGGTGCCTTGGGATACCGGGATGCATATCAAAGGCTGGGCCATCTATATGACGACGGCAAGGTGATCCCGCAGGATACCGCCAATGCGGTTAAGTATTACAAGCGCGTAGATCAGGATTTTGCTTTGCAGAGATTGGTGGAGCTCTACACCGACGGCAAGGTGCCCGGTCAGACAGATGAAGATAAGTTCCATTGGGCAATGCGAGGCACGGAAATCATTCCGGACTTCTATTGCTACACAGTCGCGGACTATTACTTCAACGGAATAGGAGTGGAGAAGAATCTCAGCGAAGCGCTAGATTGGTATCTGCGAGCGGCCCAATTTGGAGTGATCCACAATGCGCGCCATCTGGCAAAGCTCTGCCATGACGGAATCGAGGTGGAGCAGGATCATGAGATGGCATACTTCTGGATTCTGATGGCAGAGGACGGGGCAGAGTCCCAGGATTCTGATCTGGCAAATATCAAGAAAGATCTCGACGCCAAACTATCCGAAGAGACTCGATCAGAAATGGCGAGCATGCTGCAGGGCTATAAGGATTGGTGGGAGCGCTTCTGAGATAAACAAGTTTTGGAAATTGCCGAATCTCTTGGAGATAGACAGGCTGGAAAGACTCGCAGTATGAGCGCAACGGTTCCCAATGGAGTCATGTCTGCACGGAAGTAGTCGAATGCAAGATTATGTAAGTGTCGAAGTGATTATTCGCAATCTCCCTCAGTTTCGTCCTCTTCCAGTTCAGGCAGGATGTTTTCTGTAAGCAGCAGAGAATTGTCTTGAAGGACTGCTTCCAGGTCGGAGATTGACCAATTGCCCTCATGTCTGCCGATGCCATGCATAAAATCGGGGAAATGCACAAAAGAGGAAATCCTATCACCCATTTGAGCGGTAAACTTGCCATCGATAACTACAGCGACAGGAAAATGCGAGGAGGGAAGCCCCAAACTATGGATTAGTTCAAGATTTGCTTCATCTTCGATATCGTGGTATCGGATATCATAGTATTCACGATGCTTGTCAATGGCCGCATTGATCTGTTTCAGAGCTTCTTGAGATGGCCTCTTGTTTTTACTAAAAACGTGTATGACAAGTTTTCCAGTGCCAACTGCATTAAGGGCTAAGCTAAGTGAAACTAAGACAAAGATGATTAGTATTATGAAAGCATGATTCATGTTTACTCCTAAAAAGACCATTGCATAAACTCCTGATGCTTGTATTGAGATGAATTTGCTCTGCATCCACCCACTGTTTTCTGCCTCAAAGAGACTATTTCGGTCATTTTTCCTGTTTTATCCCCTCAAAACCCCTCTTATGAAGCCCGTTTTTTGGTTTTTCCCAAAATCTGGGCAGACCTCTCCTATCTCACGCTCGAAGAATCTTCAGACTACGCTTCAGATTGAAGGCAATTGCTCCCATGTACAGAAAGTCTGCCGTCTTTTGTAGCCCCATATAGATTGACCTGCCCCAGCGAAAGTGTTTCTTAAGACCCCCAAAGCTACGCTCAATCCGGTATCTCTGAGTAGATACTGAGTAGTTGAAGAGCTTGGTTTCCTCTGGCATATCCTGATTCTTCTTTTTCTTCTTCATGATTCCGGAAACTAGTTTCCTTTCTTGCAGGGCATCTTCGTTATCC
>Ga0334895_1001966_pt1 | contig 18788 bp, 12 predicted proteins | sample GraSluR3_MG_7_FD_207229 | JGI IMG/M metagenome (GOLD analysis project Ga0334895, IMG submission 207229) | Sludge microbial communities from methane-producing bioreactor in Wageningen University, Netherlands - Granular Sludge_31_05-R3 | ecosystem: Engineered > Bioreactor > Anaerobic >... | reverse complement strand
GAAGCCAGGCGAGGTCCGTCATCGCATCGGTCGACGATTACCTGATGAATCTTTCAGTAGCGGAGGAACTATGCGGTCTCACTTTGAGATGAATGCAACTCTCCAGTTCAGCGGAGAGATAACCACAGAGGCACAGGCTGCCTTAAAGAAACTGATCGAGGACTCGAACCGGGTCCATTTCTGGAAGGGAGTTCCGAAAGGTGTGACAGATCCGGCAGAGATCGGCCAGATTACCGGCATACCGCAGTTCGGGAAAAACTCCGTTGACCTCAGCTTCTCCAGCGGCCCGTATACAAGGGTCCATGATGCCCTCTTCCGGTTCAGGAAACAGGTGGCACCCGTCATGGGCAGGCACAGGCTCGGACTGCGTGGAATCGAGGTGAACGGGTACCGGATCACCGTCTCGGGGGACTTTCCCGAGGGGTTCCATATTCCCAGGCTGCCGTTTATCAGGGAGTCGTCACTCGAGGACGGGACACTCACGCTTGTCCTTGACGTATCCGAATCGGACCTGGAGAACAAGATTCCCGACCGCCTGGTCCGCCTCGTCGAGGAGAAAGTCCAGGCCGCAACCTATGGTGGCAAGGGCGAACACTGGGATCTCGTCTTCGAGAGCGGGAAAAAACCCCGGTACTCGGACGCGGACCCCACCGCCGAGATGGTGAAACGGGGCTGGATCAAGCACTCCTCTGCGAGGGGGCAGTGGATTCACGGCCCGCAGTCGGTCCAGCTCTTCCGGGCGTTCGAAAAGATCGTCCTGGGCGAGATCATCGGGCCCATGGGGTTCTCGGAGATGATCTTTCCCAAACTCGTCCCGTGGGATGTCTGGAAGCGCTCAGGACACGCAAAAGGGGTCTACCCCGAGATCTACTATGTCTGCACGCCAAAGACACGCGATCCCTCCTTCTGGGAAGACATAGGCGACTACTTCAAGGTCACCGGCGAGGTCTGGGTCGAGGAGATAAAAAAGAGGATCGACGGTCCGATCGGCGGGCTATGCTATGCCCAGTGCCCCCCCTTCTGGCCATTCCTGCAGGGCGAGACACTGGCAAACGACTGTCTCCCGGCACGGATCTTTGACCGCAGCGGAACCTCGCACCGCTACGAAAGCGGGGGCATTCACGGCATCGAACGCGTCGATGAATTCCACAGGATCGAGGTCCTGTGGCTCGGAACCGCAGAACAGACAGTACAGATCGCCGATGATCTTCACGAGGCCTACCGCCACGTCTTCGAGGATATCCTCGAGCTCGAGTGGCGATGTGCACGGGTCACCCCCTGGTTCATGGCGCAGGAAGGGATGATCGACACGGGCGAACCCGGCCAGGAGTGCGGGTGCGGGGCGAGGATAGGTACAATGGACTACGAGGCCTTCCTCCCGTACAGCAGCAACTGGCTGGAATTCCAGAACGTGAGCATCAACGGCGACAAGTATCCAAAAGGCTTTTCAGTCAAGATACAGAGCGGCGCCGATTGCTGGTCAGGGTGTTCAGGTATAGGGCTCGAACGCTGGACGGCCGCATTTCTCGCGCAAAAAGGGCTGGATATCGAAAACTGGCCTTCTGGAGTGGCAGAAATTGTCGGAGAACTCAATGAATTATTTAAATTCCTTTGAATGGTGATAGAATGGCAAGAAAAAAACAGGTTGGAAGAAGAGTTGAAGGATGGAAGACAAAGAGCTGGTACAAGGTATATACCCCTGATAACCTGGGGAAAGTCTATATCGGCGACACCATCGCAAATGACGCAGAAAACGTGGTCGGCAGGGTAATGCAGACCACGCTTGGCGAGATAACGAACGATTATTCAAGGCAGAACGTGAAGATGAGATTCAGGATTGCAAGCGTTGCCGGCGACTCGGCATACACTGAGTTCCTGGGGCATGAACTGACCCGTGACTACCTCAGGTCCATGGTGAAGCGCCGCACGTCCCGTATCGACTGCACTATCCCGGTCACGACAAAAGACGGCAAAAAGGTGAGTCTCACGGTGACATGCTACACCCTCACCAGGGCAAACCTCTCCCAGACCCATGCAATCCGGGGAGCAATACTGGAAAAGGTCCGCACCCTGGGTACGGAGGGCGATTTCAATGGTCTCATCAACGGCATCGTGACCGGTGAGATCTCCAAGGAAGTCTTCAAGTCAGTCAAGGAGATCTTCCCCGTCAGACGGGTGGAGATCATCAAGTCAAAGGTCGGTCTTGTAAAGACCGCGTGAGGAGCAGGCACTGATCCGCCCTCCTCCCAGGGAGAGGCGTCTGCCGCTCCGAATTTTGTCCCCCTGGAAACGGGTGGAATTTCCCTTTTTTCCGGCAATCAACTGGTGCAGTATCTTTTTCCCTCAGTCAGAATCCTTCCTGGCAGAGCAGGCGACGAGCAGTACGGCATCGCATCACGCGGTCGAATCCGGAGTCCAAGGATAGTCATAAGACAACCCGAAACCAAAACTCTACTTGATGACTGCCGAGAAGATCCTTTTGTGTGTGCTCGACGGAATTTCCGACAGGCCCTGCCCAGAATTCGGGTACCGGACCCCGTTGCAGGCCGCACACACACCGAACCTCGATACCCTGGCACGCGAGGGGATCTGCGGGATAATGGACACGATAGCCCCGGGAATACGGCCGGGATCCGATACCGCCCACTTAAGCCTGCTCGGGTACCCCCCTGAGAGATACTATACCGGCCGTGGACCGCTCGAGGCCGAAGGGTGCGGGATCCACATGGAGAGGGGGATGATCGGCTTTCGTGTAAATTATGCAACAATCGACGATGAAGGCATCGTAACCGACCGGCGTGCCGGTCGCATCTCCGACACGGGTGCTCTTTCCAGGGCCATACAGGAAGAAGTCGATCTCTCGTCCCTTGGTGTGGAGTTCGTATTCAGGTCGGGCGCCGGCCACCGTGCAGCTCTTGCCTTCAGGGGGGAGGGGCTCGGTGCAGCGGTCAGCTCAAACGATCCGAAGAAGGAGGGGGCCATTTTGCACCGGTTCGAGGCCCTCACGTCAAAGCCCGAAGATCGAAAGACTGCCGAGGCCCTGAATGAATTTGCACGGCAGGCTGGAGAGATCCTCCGCGAACAGCCGCTCAACCAGGAGAGAGAGAAGAGAGGAGACCAGCCGGCAAACATGGTCCTCATTCGTGGTGCGGGCCAGATGGGGCATTACGAGCCATTCAACGAAAAATATGGAATGAAAGGGTCGGTAATCGCTGCAGCCACCCTTATCACCGGAATCGGGACCGTGGTGGGACTCACCAGGGTCGATGTGCAGGGCATCACGGGTTCTGCGAATACGAACCTTGAAGGAAAGATACGGGCCACCATATCGGAACTGGAAAAAGCGGACTTTGTCCTTCTCAACATCAAGGGCGCCGACGAGGCCGGGCATGACGGCAACGCCCAGAAGAAGAAGGAGTTCATCGAGGTGATCGACCAGGCACTCGCCCCCTTGCAGGACCTGGAGAATTGCCTGATCGCATTCTGTGCAGATCACAGTACCCCGTGCAGCGTGAAAGACCACAGCGGCGACCCGGTTCCGCTTCTCATCCATGGCGAAGGCGTGCGGGTGGATGGCGTGGATCGGTATGACGAGATTGCATGTGCAGGCGGCGGACTCCACCGGATACGTGGTGAGTACCTCATGCCCGTCCTGCTCGACCTGGTGAACCGTTCACGGAAATACGGGGCGTGAGGTGAGATGGAAAAATGATACATGAATATACTCCCGCAAGCATCTTCGAGGTCGATACGATCTCCTTGATCGAGCCGTCATATTCCGACCTGATCGACGAGCAGTTCACGTACCTGCTGACCACTCTCGAGGCCGAACAGGGCAGACTGCTCATCGATGAAGAATCCGATCCCCTGGCCCTTGCGGTCCTGACGCCGAACGGGTGGTTCGCCGGTTCGTTTCATCTCCGGCACCCGACTGCCCCTCTTATCGAGTATTTCGAGAGCATCGGGGGTGACATCTACCAGGAAGACCGCGATATCTGGGAACAGTCGGTACGTGAATACTACAGCCTGATCATCAGGCAGGAAGTGGTTCCGGCGCTTGAAGATGTCAACCCTGAACGGGTTGGAATGATCGACTCGCTCCTCGAAGAGGTCTGGGGAGACCGGAGCGGCGCGGAATGTCTTGACTGCTGCTGCGGGTCCGGAGTCGGGTCGATGGTTCTCCGGAACCGGGGGTTAAAACCGATCTCGTTTGACATAGACACGCCGTTGCTCTCCCTCGGGTTCCACACGGGCAGGCTCCGTCCGGAAGAGACGATGTGTATCGACGGTTCCCTGGCGAGCAGGTTTATCGGGCAGACCAAGGGCGGCCTCGGCCTGATGTTCGGGGAGTTCAACGAGTTCAACAGGGAGTCATGGGAGATGATCACATCTGAACTGATATCCCTGACCGAATGGTCGCTGATAACCGTCGGAACAGAGAGCGAGGCCGATCAGGTGGCCAGGTGGGGGGAGTCCCGCCACAGGGTGGTTGAGGTGCGGGAGAATACCCGTGACCCGATCTACGACAGGTTTGTCTGCATCATAGAGGAAGAGAACTGAAATGCTTCCTTTGGAAACACTTTTGTATCCGGGCAGTCACAGCACTGAGCATGGACCAGGATCTTCGGGAATCCGGTGATGGGCTTGTCCCATCCCCTCGGCTTCGAACACTCTATAACCTGTATCTCATCCTCGTCGTCTGGCTGGCAATACTGCCCTGGTTTATCCCCCTGGCTCTCTTTTCGCCGCCCATCGTCTCACTTCTTGTCGGTGTGCCGCTGCTTGCACTGGTTCTCCTTGCGGCCTGGTGGATTCCGAAGTACTACCAGACTATCCTCTATACCCTGCAGGAGGAGGATATCTGCTGGAGACGGGGCGTGTGGTTCAGGCAGACAGGTATTGTCCCCTACAACCGCATAACAAATGTCGACATCATCCAGGGACCACTTGCACGGATCTTCGGGCTCTCGTCCCTGCGGATACAGACCGCCGGCTACTCGGCCCAGGCACCGGCGGAACTCGTGCTTGCAGGGATAGTCAACCCTGAAGAGATCCGGGATATCATCATGGGCCATGTCCATTCGCAGTCCCCGCTCGCAGTTGAGACATACGGAGGCAGCAGGAGCGAGGGTGCATCGATCAGGGAGATACACGGCGAACTCGTCCGGATCCGAACGCTCCTCGAGGAGGGACAGAAGAGATAATCCTGCTACTTTTTCCGCCTCTTCTTGGGAGGGGGGGCCAGATCGCGAACACGCTCCCCGCATTCCAGTTCTGCAACAATTTCAACAGGATCTGCCAGTGTCCCAATCAGGTCAAGGATCAGGAGCAGCCGCTGTACCCCGATAAAGTGCTCTGCCATGACCCTGGAGACCGGAGTCAGCTCGATCGTTGTGCCCGTCTCCCTGACCAGTCCGTGCGATGTGAGAAGGGGGAGGACCGGCTCCATGGTCCCGACCATCGTTTTGCATATCTTTTCAAGCGCCTGTTTATCGCCCCCGCAGACGACGGCGTTTGCAACATACTCCTCTGAACTCTGCTCGATGTCGTGCTCGGGGGCAACCTCCTCCATCTCACCCTTGAGCACCCGCAGTGCCACCTCCTCCTCTGTGGCAGATGAGCTGCGTGTATACGTTCCGCCCGGTTCGGCAAGCGCAACCACTTTGCCAAGGTCATGGTAGTCGGGCCTTCCCGCACGCCCGGCCATCTGGTTGAACTCCTGGACCGAGAGCCACGAGATTCCCATTGCCAGTGAATCGAAGATCACCTGGGAGGCAGGGAAGTCGACTCCTGCCCCGAGAGCCGCGGTGGTGATGACTGCCTTTAATTTCCCTTTTAAAAACCGGTTCTCCACGTCCCGCCGCTCCTGTGAGGTCAGGCCGGCATGGTATGCCGCGTATCCACGGCCGAGAGCGTCCGCGATCACGTGGCACCTGGCCCGGGAATTCGTAAAGACGATGGTCTGTCCATGAAATCCCTTGCTTGAGACATGGCCGAACTCCTCCTCGCAGAGCCTCTTTATCGTCGGGATCTTCTGCTTATGCTCGAGGAACATGAGGTAGCGTTCCAGTGCCACGGGACGTTCGTCATACCGGACCAGGACGGCACCAAGCTTCTTTGCGAGAAGGTTTGGAACACCGATGGTCGCGCTCAGGTAGAGGAACTGGGCCTTTGGCGCCAGGTATTTCAACCGTGCGACAAGCCCGTCGAGCCGGTGCCCGCGGTCCTCGTCCTCGAGCATCTGCACCTCGTCGATTATCACCGTTCCAACCCTGGAGAGCTTCTTTCCGCTCCTGATCATGTGGTCCACCCCCTCGTATGTCCCGACAACAAGGGGCGATCGCACGTTCCTGTCCCCGATGGGCCGGTTCTCGGGGATGTTGATCCGGCTCTTCCCGATGAGTATGCCGACATCGACGATCTCACCATAGCTCTCTGAAAACCGCTGGTACTTCTGCACCGCCAGCGCAACCAGCGGTACGAGAAAGAGTGCCTGGCCCCGTCCTTCCAGGTAATTCTTCATCCCCGCCATCTCGCCGATGAACGTCTTGCCGCTGGCCGTTGCCGAGACGATGAGCTGGTCTTTGCCGAAGAGAAGGCCGGCGTCGACGGCCATCTGCTGGGCGGGCATGAGTTTATCCACGCCGCATGCCTCGACAAAGGATCGTGGAAGCGGGAGTTCAACGAGGCTCTGCGTCTGGGATACGGGATGGGCAGCCTGGCGATCAAAGAGCGTCTCTGATATCCTCGACTGCTCCGGCTGGATGCTCGCGAGCACCTTGTCTACATCACGAAAATTCCTGAGCAGCTCGTCAAGATGTCCGAGAGCCCGCGTTCCGACCCGTCCCATGTGGGCCATCTCCCTGCGGAGCTCTCTCTTCGCGCATCCGAAACAGATCTGCTCTCCGGTTCCGTACCGGACAGACGTCTTCCTGTTTATCGGGGTGATCCGGTCCTCGAGAAGACACATCCGGCAGAGTTTCGCATAGGAATGCGGGATCTGGAAGTCATCGAGGAACGATTCGAATGTGGCATCCGGCCCGGTGAGGCGGACCTCTGCCTTCCGGAGCGCCATGATGAGTTCTTTTGTCGGCGTATTGCGGAACTCCTTCTTTCCTGCCCTGCGGAGGCGGTACTGGGAAGGGCGCATTCCCCTGGAACTGTCGGATATCCCGGCAAAACCCACTCCCCGTATCTTCTTTTCGTCAAGGAAGATGATCTTGTAGTCCCCTTTGTAGGGGTGGACGATCACCATCATGATGCGATGAGATCATGGATCTGATAGGAGAGACCTACACCTTCGAGCCTTTTTAGGAAGTCGGTAAATTCCTCGTCGACTATGAATATGACGCAGTCGAGACCATGGAAGGCCGCCTCGATCACCCCTTCCCGTGCTCCAAAGAACATGTCAGGTCTCCGGCCTGCCTGGAGGAGAGCGATGTACGCCTCGAGGCCGACCGCTGCAACGATACCGCCCAGACGGATCACGTCAGGCAGGCGGTCCTTCCGGACTTTTCTTGACCCGCCCCGCTGGATCCGGGGCACCTTGCAGACATGGACGATCCCCTCGGTGTGGTCTATTATGCCGTTCAGGCGCGTCACTCCGACATCCTCGCCTGTCCGGGCATCCATGACGACCACTCCTGTCGCGCTCTGCGGTGACCTTGACGCGTAGAGCCACCCATCTTTCATGTAGACGCCAACCTCGGTTCCTTCTTTCAGATTCTCTGCTGCGATCGCTGTCCAGGTTGAGACCTGCTGGATGACGTCCCTCCTGATGTGCCGGGCATATGTCTCCAGGGCCTCGGCGTTCTGAAGGACCCATTCTATCCCGGTGCGGGTGACATCGTACCGTCCCCTCCCATGGGCGGAAACCATACCGTCATCTGCAAGCTCCCTGATGTACTCCGATACCGCCTGGGGGGTGACCCCGAGCTTATCCGCGATCTCCTGCTGGCGGACCGCGGGCTGGTGCTCGGCTATCTCAACAAGGATCTGAAGGCGGGTAACCTCTCGTTTGCTTCTCAAAATTGTATAGAGGGGGTCCTTACTGGCTTCTGTCAAGGAGCACCAGCCCCTGTCCCTTCACATCAAGATGCGGGATGCGTTTTGCCAGTCCCTTGATATATACCGGGCTGACCCCGAACTTCCGCGCTATGTCGTTAATGGACGTGTTTCCGGATTGGAGCTCTTCCTCGACCTTCTCAACGAGGTTTCGGAGATTTTCGTCATTCGAGATTGCTATGTAGATCAAATCCGAGAGATCGGTGAAATTGCACTGGAAATTTGCGCGGAATTTGTTGTATGTCGCCCTGAATTCCTTCACGGGTGTCTTGCCCGGTTCAGGCATCCGCCACTGCTCTTCGATGAGGTTTCCTTTCTTCAGAATGAGCAGGCACTTGCAGACTCCGTCCATGGAAAGATGCTGGCAGAGTTCGTCCTCAGTCATCCATGTCTTGTTCAGTAGATCGTAGATCTCCTTGAAATGAGCATTGTTGAAAGTAATAAGGAGAGGAACAAGCTCAACTGGATCATTGACTATCCTGATATGCCCCGTCAAACGCAAAACCCTATAATTATATGGCGCGGCAATCCAATAAATTTTTGCAGGCATTTTTGATGCAGAAAACCGGCAGGATTATTATCAGGGGTATCGTCCAGGGGGTTGGGTTCCGCCCTTTTGTCTATGCACAGGCAAAAAAATTCGATATTTCCGGCAGGGTAAAAAACCTGGGGAGTGAAGTGGAGATCCTGGCAGCAGGCCCACGTTTTGATGAGTTTCTCCGGGCCGTACGCGTTGGCCCCCCGATGGCCCGGATCGACAGCGTGGACGTCTATCCCCTTGAAGAGGAGATCGGGCCCGGTTTTGTCATCGTTCCGAGCGGGAAGGGTGCACTCTCCGGGATGATCCCACCCGACATCGCAACCTGCGACCAGTGCCTGGACGATATCGACCGGGACGACAGCAGGTACAGCGGTTACTGGTGCACATCGTGCGTGAACTGCGGTCCCCGATACAGCATCATCCAGAGCCTCCCCTATGACCGGGAACGCACATCGATGCGCGATTTTCCCATGTGCAGCGGGTGCGGGAACGAATACCTGGATCCGGGGTCCCGGAGGCACCATGCCCAGACGATCGCATGCCAGACCTGCGGTCCCCGGCTCTCGCTCCTTGACAGCAGCGGGAACCATGTCGAATGCGGGGATGTGATCGTCGAGACGGCCGGGCTGCTCGACGGCGGGGCAATCGTGGCCATCAGGGGGATAGGAGGCTTCCATATTGCGTGCGTGGAAGGATCTGCAGGGGAGTTGAAGAGACGACTCGGCAGGACGGAGCAGCCGCTCGCAGTGATGGTCCGTCCCGGGTACGTGGATACCATCACCCGGGTATCGGCAGCAGAGCGCCTGCTGCTCGAGGGACACCAGAGACCCATCGTCGTGCTTGAAAAGAGGGATTATTCGGCGCACCCGGAGATCAGCAACCTCCACACCATCGGCTGCATGCTGCCCTATACCGGGCTGCACCACCTCCTCTTCCGGCATCTCCGGCACCCGCTCCTCGTCATGACCAGCGCGAATGTCCCGGGATACCCGATGATTACGGACCTGGACAGGGTGATGGCTGCGATGAACGGGAAGGTCGATTTCTTCCTGACACATGACCGTCAGATCGTGAACCGGTGCGACGATTCGGTCGTCCGGGACGGCTATATCATCCGCCTCTCCCGTGGAATCGCGCCGAAAAGGACTCGTATCGACCTTGGTCCCGGGTCTATCCTCGGCGTGGGCCCGGAGCTCAACTCGAATATCACCATATACCGGGACGGGTTCTGCATCACGTCCCCGCATATCGGAAATGTCAGGAACCCGCGGACATACGAATACCTCCAGGAGACCATAGAGCGTTTCGGAACCCTGATTGGAGCAGGATATGACCTCATAGCCCACGACGCACACCCCCAGTTCCTCTCCACCCGCTATGCGAGGGAACTGGCAGAGAGTTCCGGCTCTGAACTGGTGCCCGTCCAGCACCACAAGGCCCACATTGCCGCGACCACCCGGAGACCATGTATCGGGATCGCGATAGACGGCGTAGGCTACGGGGAGGATGCAACCATCTGGGGTGGCGAGATCTTTGCCGGGGAGGCACCCGGATACCGGCGTGTCGGGCACCTGGAGACCGTGCCGATGCCGGGCGGCGACCTCGCCACGAGGTTTCCCGAGCGGATGCTCTACGGTATGCTCCCGGAGGCAGAGACAGCCGATATCCTCTCCTCACGGGGATGGACTGATATCGAGATAGGTGTGCTTGATACGCAATTAGCGAAGGGGATTAACGTCGCCCGTACAAGCAGCACCGGGCGGGTGCTCGATGCCGCCTCGGCGTTGCTTGGCATCTGCAGGGAACGGACCTATGACGGCGAGCCGGCAATGAAACTCGAGTCCCGGGCTGCAGGCGGAAAGCCCGAACCCTGGGACCTTGTGTACGGACGGGACGGGGACTGCGAGATCCTCGCCACGAGGTCCCTTTTGAAAACCGCCTTTTCACGGGTGGGACGATCCGGCACGGATGATATCAGGGAGATCCAGGACACCGCCGCATCGTTCCAGCACAATCTCGCCAGGGGAATCGCAGGGCTCGCGATCCATGCAGCATTGGACCGGGATATTCCGCTGGTCGCACTCTCCGGCGGGGTCGCCTACAACTTCGCGATCAGGGAGACGATCAGGAAGGAAGTAACAGGTGCGGGCCTGGATCTCGTCATGAATGCCGAATATCCCCTGGGTGACGGATGTATATCGTACGGGCAGTGTATCTGTGCAGGTTCCCAAAAAAGATAGGATTCAACGGGAAAAAAAATCAGAAGATGATCTTGGGACGCAGGTAGATCACCGGTATGAAGGTCGTTCCTCCGGTAGTGATCGAAATCGTCCTCTCATCTGTCACGTATCCCTCCCTAGAGATCGTGAGCACGTGGCTTCCGGGGGAGATCCCTGATATCCGGCTCCCAAACATCGAGCTGTACCCGACGAATTCCCCGTCAATGAAGATTTCTGCGCCAGCCGGGCTGCAGTACATGATAAAGAGGCTCCCCGTTGTGCCAGGCAGGGGGGTTGTTGTGACTGCTGTCGTGATCGACGTGGTGAGCGTCGTCGCAGTGGTGGCGGTGGTTGCCTGGGTCTCGGTTGGAACGGTCGTTACTGTCGTGGTTGGGGAGGTTCCCTTGACCAGGGTTACCCTGGGCGGTGTGGCGATGCCATCGACAGGGACCGTCACCGTGAACGTCTGAGTGAGATACCCTTCCTTCATGACGGTGAATGTCCGCACTCCGGCAGGTACATTTGGTATGATGATGTTTGTCCTGCCCTTGTCCACCCCGTCAACAAGCACTGTCGCTCCCGTCGGGTAGGAGTTGACAAATACCGTCCCGTATCCGGCCGGAGCGGTCGTGGGTACCGTCGTCGGCACGGTCGTCGCTGTCGTCGCTGTTGTTGCTGTCGTCGCTGTCGTCGCTGTTGTCGCTGTCGTCGCTGTCGTCGCTGTCGTCGCTGTTGTCGCTGTTGTCGCTGTTGTTACTGTGGCTGTCGTCGCTGTCGTTGCTGTCGTCGCTGTTGTTACTGTGGCTGTCGTCGCTGTCGTTACTGTGGCTGTTGGGGATGTCTCCACAGTCGTTACCGTAGCTGTTGGGGATGTCTCCACAGTCGTTACTGTGGCTGTCGGGGATGTCTCCACAGTCGTTACTGTGGCTGTCGGGGATGTCTCCACAGTCGTTACTGTGGCTGTCGGGGACGTCTCTACCGTCGTTACCTCGGTCGTCGGGACAGTTGGAGTTCCGATCGTAATGGTTCCGGGCACAACAGTTGCAGGTATTTGGTCTCCACGTTCGGTGTCGAACATATTCAGCGTAACCTGCAGATCGGTTGTTCCGGTCGCATCACCCCTCACCTGCACCGTGCCGAGATCGACATCGGTCGCACCCGGCTTGACCTGATCACCGAAGTCTACCCCTACATACCAGACCGAATCTGCCGGCAATGGGCTGATCTGCACGAGTCCGGGGATCAGGGGAGCCCATGAGGGAAACAAAATACCCACGATCTCAGCTTTTGTCGGGTCGCTGAGGCTTGCAGTGATATTGAATCCCGATATCCCATCAGGAAGGGAATCCACAGTTATGGGAAAGTTTGCTACCTGGCCTGCCGCAGGAATGGATCCACCGCTGGCAGTCACCGTTGCTGCCTGTGCCCCTGCAGCCAGAGCTGCACAGAGGACAAGCACTGTTACGAGTACTCTTACCTTGATACGTGACATACGATTAACCTCTCTTCTGGTCCATTTTTGTCTATGGAGTGTGTTGAATCCTCCTCGTCGGAAATCCTCGATAATTTCCGGTTATTCGTCATAATATTTAAACACATGACACAAATTTCATCTTTTCCAATATTTTTAGGCCCAATTCTTCCATTTTCCTGCCGAACGTTGGTTACCTGCATGATAAAAAAATGGATTATGCCATAATCTTGTTATACAACAGGATAAGGTCGTTGAAGTCGATATTTCCGTTTCCATTGTAATCAAAGAGCACTATGGGCTCATTTGCTTCTATCCACCACATGTAGTTGAAATAGAGGATAAGATCCGGGAAGTCGATCTCCCCGTTCCCGTTCAGGTCCCAGTAGAGCTGGTCCCCGTCGGGATCTGTAGGCAGACCTACCACGTAGGGATCGGGTATAAGGAGTAAATCGACTATCCTCACCTCGCAGGGTATGACATGCGTGACAAGGTCTCCTCCGGTATCGGTATTCATCTTATTGATGGTGACATTAATCTCGGCAGGCATCTCGTTGAGTCCCTCTGCAAGGAAGGTGAGCATCAGGATATCGGTGTCTCCGGGCTGGACCTGGTCACCGGTATCCGCTGCCTTGACATGGATAGTCGGAGCCGGGAGCGAGCTGTCCAGCGAACGGGTTCCTGCCCATGAAGGGAAGGTCACGTTCGTGATATTCGCTGCGTTGCTATCATCGAAGTATACGGTCATGTTGTAGCCGGAGAGCCCGAATTCGGCGAGCTCGAGGTACATCGAGATCGACGTGTTGTCATTTGTCGGGATGATCACCGGGTCGGTGTCGGGGACTGGCGGATCAGGCACGAAATACAGGTCCGGGATGACCGCAACCGTGATGTAGTCGGTTCGCGTCAGGACGTCGAAGCCATACATGTTGGAGACGTTCAGACTGACGTCGAATACCCCGTACGTCGTATAGGTATGGAGTATGCTCGCATTTGTTGTCATTGGTGTCACGTTCCCGTCGCCGAAGTCCCAGGACCAGGCGGTCGGGGCATAATCACCAGAGGACGGCAGCGAGGAGTCGGTGAAGTTCACGGTGAAGGGACGATAGCCGTTGGTGCTGTTCGCCGTGAAGTTCGCTACGAGGGGTTCACCAACCATGATGTAATCGGTCATGTTGGACCAGTTGGTGCCGCAGCCATTGATCGCGCTGAAGTTGACGGTATAGTTGCCGGCAGTGGTGTAGGTATGGAGAGGGTTCTGGAGTGTTGATGTTCCCTCACCGGATCCAAACTCCCAGTACCATGAGGACGGTCCAGGGTATCCCGTGGAGTTGTCCTCGAACTGGACGGTGAGCGGGGCAAACCCGATGGTCGCATTGCTTGTGAAATCTGCAACAGGTGTCTCGTTCACCGCAATGTAGGCGTCTTTGGTATGTACAGCCATGCCAAAGAAACTCGTGACATTGAGAGTGACGTTGTAGACCCCCGCCTCGGTGTAGGTATGTATGATGAACTGATCGGTTGTCACTTCAGTCACGTTTCCGTCTCCAAAGTCCCACGTCTTGTTCGTGGGCTCTCCGTAATCGCCGAAGACCGGTGTTGTGAGGTCGGTGAAGTTGACAATGAGATCCCTGCACCCGCTCGTTTCATTGGCTTCGAAGTCGGGTATCAGCTCAGGACCGACGTAGATTATACCTGATGTGTTGTCGCATCCGTCGAGGTTGCAGACCGTCAGGTTGACCGTATAGTTCCCGACCACTTCGTAGAGATGAGTTGGGTTTTGCACTGTATCGGTGCCGCCATCTCCGAACTCCCAGTCCCAGTTGATAGGATCACCTGTCGAGGTATCGGTGAAGTCCACGGAAAGCGGGACGAACCCGATCGTCGGATCGGCGGTAAAGCTTGCGACCGGTATGATCCGTGCAATCCTGCTGACGAACGCATCAGCGTTCCTGATGCTCGGCGATCCTGCGAGCTGGTCCTGGTATGCGTTCAGGGTTGGGAAGTCCACGGGAGACTGGGTATAGCCCGTGATGGTGACGTTTCCTGCGTCGTCCGAGTGTATCCCATAGCCCTCGTCATAGTAGCTTCCTCCGAAGTAGGTGGAGAAATCAAGGATGTTTCCTTCCGCCGAGAGCTGGGCGATGAATGCATCGGGCTTGATTCCGTTGAGGCTGTCATAGAGGGCTCGTTCCGTCGGGAAGTCCATGGAGTCCGTCCACCCGGTCACGTGAGCGCGGGTGAGGTTGTCCACCGCGATCGCGTAGCCCACCTCGTTTCCTCTCCCTCCGAGGTAGGTCGAGTAATTCAACGCTGAACCTGCATGATTCATCTTGGTGATGAATGCGTCACCATAGTGGAGGCTCGAACTCGATCCGCCGCCATAGGTGCTCTGATAGGGGTTCTTCAGGGGGAATGTGTATGCTTCGGGAATGGTCGGTGAATCTGTGTATCCCGTGACATATGCGTCACCTGCTGGATCGACTGCGATTCCCCTGCCGCCATCATACCCATAACCTCCAAGGTAGGTTGAATATGTCAGGCTCGACAGAGTCGGGTTGAACTTGGTGATGAACGCGTCCTCAGTTCCTCTGAGTGACCTGCGTAATGACCCGGTTACCGTCGGGAAGAGCAGCGATCTGGTCTTTCCGGTGACGAAAATATAATCAGACGAATCAAGCGCTACTCCGTAACCAACGTCGTTTTGTTCACCCCCATGGTAGGTAGAGTACGAGAGAGTCGAGGTATCGGTGAAGCGGGCAACAAACGCATCAAGGCCTCCTGCCAGGGCTCCCTGTACTGGAGTTCCCCCTATCGGGAGATCGGATGATGCCGTATATCCGGTTATAACCGGGCCATCCGTCGAATCCAGATAAATCCCATAAGCGCGGTCGGTATCGTTTCCACCAAAGTATGTCGATCCGATGAGCGTTGAGCTGTCGACAGTGAAACCAAACTGTGCCAAAAACGCATCGGTACAGTTGGACTTGGTTGGCTGGGATGGAGATCCCTCCATCGGGAGGTCTGATGAATCTGTGTAACCGGTGATATAAGCCTGGTAATTCGCATCTACCGCAATACCTGTGCCGATATCGTCATATGCCCCGCCGAAATACGTGAACTGTTCAAGTTCGATTCCATCTGCGGAAAATTTGGCGACAAACGCGTCCTTTCCGCCCGCCAGTGTCTCCTGGTATGTAGAATGGGAAGGAATAACTATATTTGTGGTATCAATTGAACCGGTTATGTAGGCGCATCCGGTGTCGTCCACGTCCACGCCATACCCGATCTCTTCTCCCCACCCTCCGAAGTAGGTGGAGTATTCAAGGTAGGGGTCGATGACGACCGGGAAGGCACCGTTGTATTCGCCAAGGACGAATCCCACTCTATTTTCACCGAGAATCACGTACCTGCAGGCTACCCCGACCTGCTTTCCATGGATCTCCTGGTATGCGTACGGGGCGGTCTCGGTCAGGACACCTGTGGACGTGGTCACCAGCAGCCGGCCGGAATCGTCCAGTGCAAGCGACTCATGGCCCCGGTACTTCATCACGACGGTCCGCGGATCCGTTGCGGGGGCGAGCACGAACTCGCGCTTGAGCATCCCCTGGTCACCCTTGAAGAGGAGGTCGACACCCGGGAGGATCTCCTCGTATGCAACCCCGCCGTACATCGGGACGGCGGTGAACCATCCGGATGGATCGCTTCCGATGAAGAAGTTGGCCTTCCCGGCAAGCGGGTCGATGCCCTTCACTTCGGCACTGGGATTGCTCCCGGCAAGCCCGATACCGACTATCGACGAGGTGCCTGAATCCTGGTCCAATCTGGCAAGGAGGACCTCGTCGGCGGTGAAGAATATGGCATGCCCGGCCGCGTCGGCATGGAAAAGAACAGAAGGATCCTTCTGGCCGACGTTTTCGATGATGCTCAACGGAAGCGTGGTGACTGATATTGCAGTCTCATCTGCAGCAACTGCAGGAATTCCCGCAAGAATTACCACGCATACAAGTAAAAGGAAAAGATCTCTCTTTCGTATGACGGTCTTCATGAAGTATAACCCCCTCATCCGATGAGAAACCCGGGCGTCACACCTGAAAAACGCACCAGCCCCTGGACGGCGATCCCGGCTGGAGAGGGAAACCTGTTTATACCCGATCGTGCTCCATGCCCTGATGCCACCAAGTCAAGTGCTTCCCGTACGGGTGGGAAACCATGATTTCTTATCTGATCAGATATACTGAAAAATCCCTTTCTTTTTATACAGATAAATGTTTCCCCTAAAATTACTAGTTTTCCGAAATATCCGGTGATTTGCGCCGGCAAAAACTGCTGATGCTTTGGTTTTTCCATGGCCAGGAAAACGAAATAATTCGCATGGTTCCCGTCGGGACTTACCACGCGGAAAAGGAAAATGGCATAGCCATTTTCTCATGAAAATTTTAGTTCTGTTCTGGTGCATCATCTTCCTCTCTCTCCTGCCGTTGTGCTCCGGCTTTCATCTGGGGAAAGAGGATCACCTCCTTGATCGAGACATTGTCTGTCAGTAACATGACGACCCGGTCTATCCCGAGGCCTACCCCGCCGGTAGGGGGCATACCGTACCCCAGTGCGTTGATGAAATCATAGTCGATCATCTGGGCTTCCAGATCGCCGGCGCGCCTCTTTTCGTCCTGGAGTTCGAACCGCTCCAGCTGGTCCTGCGGGTCATTCAACTCTGAAAACCCGTTGGCAAGCTCCATACCGCAGACGAAGAGCTCGAACCTCTCCGTGAACCCCTCCCGGGAACGGTGCCTCTTTGCAAGTGGGGAGTTCTCGATGGGGAAGTCATGGATAAAAACCGGCTGGATGAGTGTCTCTTCCACGAGGGCTTCGAAGAAGAGCACCAAAAATTCCCTGTTGTTCTGGGCTAGGTCCCATCCTTCGATCCCTTTTTGCCGGGCGAGTTCCCGGAGCTCTTCGGGAGTGTATGACCAGATATCCACCCCTCCAATCTCGCGGACAGCATCCTCCATGCTCATCTTCTTCCACGGAGGTGTGAAATCTATCCGGTCCGCCCCGTAGGTGATCACGTAGGTGCCATGGATCTCGTGGACCAGCGAGGAGACCAGGCCCTCGGTCAGCGCCATCATGTCGTTGTAGTCCCGGTACGCCTCGTATATCTCGACCATGGAGAATTCGGGGTTGTGCTGGGTATCGATATCCTCGTTCCTGAAATTGCGGGCGAGTTCGAAGACCTTCTCATACCCCCCGATAACAAGCCTCTTTAAGTACAGCTCGGGTGCGATGCGCATGAAGAGCTTCTGTTCGAGAAAGTTGTGATACGTGGTGAAGGGCCGTGCGTTCGCACCTCCATAGACAGGCTGCAGGATGGGGGTCTCGAACTCGAGGAACCCGTTTTCAGTGAGATATTTCCTGATCAGGGAGAGGATGCGGCTTCTGTTACGGAAAGTCTCCCGCGTCTCCTCGTTCGTGATGAGATCCAGGTACCGCTGGCGGTACCGTTTCTCGACGTCCTTTAACCCGTGAAACTTCTCGGGCAGGGATATCACGGATTTCGTGAGCAGTGTCACATCGTCGACCCAGATGGTGAGCTCGCCCACCTTTGTGCGGAACACATGGCCGCTCACCCCGATGATGTCCCCCCGCTCAATCATCGTGGTGAAAAATTCGAATTTTTCGGCGCCCAGGTCATTTTTTCGGATGTACAGCTGTATCCTGCCGCTCTCATCACCGAGATCGGCAAATACCGTCTTGCCGTGATTCCGCACGGTATAGAGCCTTCCTGCGGTTGTCACCCTTCCTTCGCTCTTCTCGTGATCTGCTTCGGGATATCGCTCCCGTATCTCCGCCACGGTCTCCGTGCGGGGAAAACAGGGGGGGTAGAGTGTCATTCCCGTGTCTCTCATCTCCCTGACTTTCGACAACCGCATCTCTTCAAACTGTACATGTGGGTTTTTTATGTCCATTTCTGACCTCTTGCCCGGTTCACGCTATCGGATTGCCTCATGTTATCCCTGTCCTGTCAAGGATTCTCTCAGAGAAGATCTGTTCCTGATAGGGACGGGTGACACCCTCGCTATGTGTCTTTAATATTCCCCCCCGGAGCGTATTAAAATTTTTAAGGGATAGGGGAATTTCCAAATACCAGGTGCCATCTTTTCCGTGAGTGGAATGGCATTAAAAACGCTGGCCTTTTTCCCGCGGGCCTGATGTGGCGTGTCCGTTTGTCATGGACAGAAGAACGATTCAGTCTTTGTCGATCATCTTTCTCCTGATCTCGTCGAGTGCCTCCAGGGCCATCTCACGGACTCCTTCGCTCCCGTCGCGGAGTGAACGCTGGAGCGGGGCACGTGCCGAGGGGTCTCCCAGGAAGCCCAGCGCCCAGGCAGCCTTCTGCCGTACCCTCCAGTCCCCGTCTTCCAGGGCGGCGATTATCGGGCCGACCGCTCTCCCATCCCGTGTCCGTGCCAGGGCTTCGATCGCCTTCCACCTG
>Ga0334895_1001958_pt1 | contig 18848 bp, 33 predicted proteins | sample GraSluR3_MG_7_FD_207229 | JGI IMG/M metagenome (GOLD analysis project Ga0334895, IMG submission 207229) | Sludge microbial communities from methane-producing bioreactor in Wageningen University, Netherlands - Granular Sludge_31_05-R3 | ecosystem: Engineered > Bioreactor > Anaerobic >... | reverse complement strand
CCTGAACTCATAGAGAAATACATTAGTAAATGGGAACTATATTCTGATTCAGCTGAGATTAAATTATTAATTACTCCTGAACTCATAGAGAAATACATTAGTAAATGGAGATTATATTCTGTTTCAGCTGAGAAGTTATTGACTACTCCTGAATTAGTTGAAAAATACATTAGTAAATGGAGATTATATTCTGATTCAGCTGAGATTAAATTATTAATTACTCCTGAACTCATAGAGAAATACATTAGTAAATGGGAACTATATTCTGATTCAGCTGAGATTAAATTATTAATTACTCCTGAACTCATAGAGAAATACATTAGTAAATGGGAACTATCTTCTGATTCAGCTGAGATTAAACTATTGACTACTCCTGAATTAGTTGAAAAATACATTAGTAAATGGAGATTATCTTCTGTTTCAGCTGAGAAGTTATTGACTACTCCTGAATTAGTTGAAAAATACATTAGTAAATGGGAACTATCTTCTGATTCAGCTGAGATTAAACTATTAATTACTCCTGAACTCATAGAAAAGTATATTAGTAAATGGGGTTTAGATGATAATATTAAGAAAATTATAAATAAAAACTTAAACGAGGAAAAGAAAGATGGTGAGTGATAAATATAAAATCATGCATGAAATTGAAGATTTGTTAGGTATTCAAAGACTTTATGGATTATATAATGTTAGAACAGACCATTTAATTTTAATGAGAGATAAAATAAAAGAGCTTGACATTAGTGCCAAAAAGACAAACTTAACAAAATCATCACGAAAAGACAAATAAGACGACAAAATGAAAGTAGCTATATATTGCAGAGTAAGTAGAGAAAGTCAAAATATTGACAATCAAGTATCAATATGTAAAGCATTTTGTGAAAAACAAGGACACGAGGTAACAAAGGAATATTTAGACGTTATTTCAGGAACAAAGGACTCTAGACCTGCCTTTAATGAACTTTTAGTTGATATGCGTAGAAATAAGTTTGATGGAATAGTAGTAACTAAACTTGACCGTATGGGTAGATCATTACAACACTTGCTCAGCTTGATTGAAGAATTTACTAAGCGAGGAGTTCATTTCATTACTGCAACTCAACAAATAGACACAAGTAGTAGCATAGGGCGTTTGCAGTTACAAATCATAGGGGCTTTCGCAGAATTTGAACGAAACATAATAAGCGAAAGAACAAAAGAAGCATTAAAGGGAAATAAGAAAGTTGGTAAGCGGGGAACGGACAAAAAACCCCGCAAAAAAAGGGGGGGTCTCAGAAAGCCCCTTTTCTTTTTAAATAAAGGGGATAGTTAAAAACAACCGTTTTTAAGGATGTGTTAATATGTTTAAAGAAATATTTAGTGGAATTGGCGTATTATTAGATAATGCTGTTAGTTTTTTTATTTTATTTCCTTTATGGCTTAAAATATTAACTAGTGTTGTTTTTTTATTTAGTTTTTTGTTTTTTATGATGTCTAAAAGGACTCACAGGATAGACACAGGATATTATTAACTCTAGAATACCATATTTGTATCAGAAAGGTCGGCGTTTCTGATGAAATTCACGTTTCTTTTTTAGCCATTCTTCTATCTCATCCCAATATTCATGTTTTATCAAGTTTTCACAGGATATTATTAACTCTAGAATACCATATTTGTATCAGAAAGGTCGGCGTTTCTGATGAAATTCACGTTTCTTTTTTAGCCATTCTTCTATCTCATCCCAATATTCATGTTTTATCAAGTTTTTCTTCATTTTTCTTTTGATAAATGAGTATTTCGCCTTTATTAATGCAAAAATAAAAATGATTTAAGCTAAAAACAAAATCAGGTTGTCTTCTGGGTGGTTTATACTTACTTCCTAACACCATAATTATTCATTCTCCTTTAAAAAGTAATATCCCTATGCTTAATATTAACAAAATAACAGGTAAAAAAGCGAATAATAAGCTGATCAAGTTAATACTCCACATCAACATACTAATAATAATCATTAAGAAACTAGTAAGAATAAAAGCCTTATTAAAAGTCATCATTGTAAAAGTCATAACGCTACTGAGAATTATAAAAAACAACACACCTAATAATAAACCACCAAGCCACCCACTACTAGCTTCATTGATACCTATCAATATATCTAAAACATTGTTACTCATTAATACATCAGTTGTTTCGTTCATATTCTCTTCATATCCTCTCACTTTTAATAAGGAAGTGTAAGAACACCCCTACGACTAAAACTATTAAAGCAAGCGTTATTAAAACACTTGTAACTTGTGAACCAAACGCACCCAAGAAAGGCACATTACTAATAGTTAAATTAATCATACGACTAATACTAGTAAAACTATCCAGGAGCGTTAAAGCAGTATCATAACCACTACGAAAGAAGCTAGCAAGTCTATCAAGCACAGTCCTATCTTCCTCAACACTAGCCAAATCCTCCCGCGCACTATCTAAACGACCAGTAGTAATCTCACTTTCCTCTCTAAATTTTTGCACGAACTCATCATCAATATCCCTTGTTTCTTGATTATAAGTCGCACCTAAACCAAAAACGTAAATAGACACTCCGCTAACTATTAAACCGAGCAAGACGACGCTCATAATGATTTGACTAAGTTTTGGATCTGCCATTTTCTTTTTTTTTATCTTTCTATTAAATACGCTATGATAATCCCCACAACTAATAAAGGAGTTATCATAGTCCATGATAACGCGTTAAGACCTAAAACTCTACCAAGTATTAAACTAAAAGGAGTGAGTATAGCTCCCACGGCTGGATTATAAATAAACACGAAAGCACAAAACAAAGTAAATAATATTTGTAATAATAAACCAAACTCTGCGCCTTCAAAAGTCTCAGATAAATCCAATATGAATTTATTAATAGTTTGTCCTGGATTAATCTTTAAATAAAGCTCAGCCTCATAAATCCTACCATTTAAAACTTCATGATTAAATAACAACACCCCGCTAGGACTAGTACTACACTCAGTGCCTAACAACTCTTTATTTCTTCCTATCCTAAAAACTCTAAGACAATATTCAGATCCTATATTACTAGCATCATTATACTCAGCCCTGAAATTATTAGTGACATTATTATAAGTAATAAGACTCGTAATACCAAGCAAATCAAAAAACTCCCCTGCGATTAAACCAAACCGAACAATTTGAATATTAAGATTATCCGCAGTTACATAACTAGGATTAGTAGTCCTTACAACCACACCATCTATTTCTATTATGAATCTATAATATTCAGCGTTCTTTCTTATGTTAAATATTGTCTCACCTGCGAAGTCTGTTTCTCTTACTTCTTGCAATAAATAAGAATTAGTCATTAAATCATATTTCAAGCTTTTAACTACTGCGCCCTCAACAGGTTTAGCACCCTCATCAATAACAGTTACAGTGATAGGACTACTCGCAGACGCATTAACCAAGTAAATAGTAATTGTAGAGTAACTTCTATTATCTACCTTTGTCATGTAAAAACCATTAGCATAATTCTCTGTTTGGTATCTTAAAACATAGCTTTCAGGTACTAAGAACGTTAAGTTAAGTGTCCCCGTAGTAGTTGTATGATTATAGCTTGCTAAATCCCCTATCATCTCAAAAGATATACTACTCGTTATGAGTTGCTTAGTTAAATCATCACGAAATTCTATATCAATACTGTTAGTTTTATAAAAAGAAAAATTAAGATTCATACTTGATTGATTTAAAAAAACTATTTGTTCATTATTAAAAAGCGCATAATTATCCGCATCCACGAACACTGTGTAGTTTAAGTCTTTTTTCAAATTAAGTACAACAAAACCACTAGTAGATGAAAAGCTTTGATTAACACCAAACTCCGCGTTATGAACCCAACCAGAGAAGTTATTAACCACGCCACTAGTAATAATATCAAAAACACTAACATTAAGCTCCGCATCATGAATCTCAGCGTTGAGTGTTTTTGTGCTTCTGTTTTCAATAACACTCGTATTATAATGCACATCATAATATCCAGTTTTACTAATTGTGATGTTATAATATCCTGTTTTAACTTCTAAAGGCAAATCAGTAGAAGAATATGATTGCTCATTCATAATAAAAGTAAAATTTGTTACTGGTTGCCCTGTTCCACTGGCTAACAAATTAATATCAAGATAAGCTTGAACAAGCGTGGTGTTTAAAGGAGTGGTTAAATCATAATTATTAAAGGTTTTATCAAAATAATCATTCGCTGTTAATGTAAAAGACTCAGTTGTCCTAGTAGGATCTCCAAGCACTCCTCGGTATTCCCCATTAATAAACTCATGAGTTTGTTCATGAACTGTGATTAAACCATTAAAAAAAGAAGAATCGTAAGCATCACTAACTATTAATATGAATTGTTCTGCTTCTCCTTGATAAGACGTATCAGTATTAACCACATCATTAAAATTAAAGTGCGTCTCATCCCCAACTCCTCCAATATTATAAAAATTAGCATTGTAAGAACCACTAAACAATTCTATATCAGGCAATATTACTCCGTTAGTCGTGCTATAACTTTGTCCGTCTATATCAACGCTGAAAGTATTAATGCTTGTACTTGTGTTTTTATCTCTTAAACTTATTGAAAATTGTATGCTTTCATACTCCACAACGACATCACTCAATAAAGGAGACATTCCCACTTCAAAAGATTCAAAATTAGCCCTATACTGAAAGTAACGATTATCAGTTAAAGAACTAAGATTACTAAATGAAGAATCAACAAAACCAGTAATCCAAGAAGCATCACTACAATCATTTAATTCACAACTTCTAACATCAAAAGTTAAAATAGGACTCCATCTTGTTTCTCCCGAACCATCCCACAAACTACCACCATACAAATCACTACTCAAACCTACAACTAATTGTGAACTTAAAAATAAACCAAATAAGAAAAACAAAAACAAACCCCTTTTCTTATAATTTTTACCAGGCACATGATCATCACACGCACCATTAACCACCGCAACAACATCTTCATTCATTTTAATTTTTTTTTAATCCTCCAAAACATTTCATTTCTTTTCTTTTTTTTGAACATCGCACCACGAGACTTCAAACCTCCAAAGTCAAAATTCAACTACTACAACACCGAAACCCGAAACCGTTGTCCGCATGCGACGCATAGTAACGCAAATCCACAGCGAACACGCCCGCATCACCCGCGCGACTCCAAGAACCACCACGACGCAAGGCGCGACTACTATAAGTAGCACTAAAATAAGTACCATCATTACCATAAACAGCAGTAGAACCACTAGTACTACTACTCCAAGTACCATCATCCCTCAAATAACACCAAGCCCAAGAACTACAACCACTAGGTATACTAAAAGACCAAACCTCATCAACCCACTCCCAAACATTACCAACCATATCAAAAACACCCTCAGAAGACGAACAATTATTCAAACCACCACTATAATACCCACTAAGACACGCACTACCATAACCAGCACCAAAACTACCAGAAGAACAATCAGTCATACTATTAGTAACACAAAAATTAGGACTACCACCCAAATCAGCAGGCAAATTATACACCACACCATGAATATTCGCCGCCGCCTGCCACTGATCATTACTACACAAATACTTATCAGCATTCTCACAAGCAGCCTTCGCCTGAGTCTGACTAATATAAGTCCAAGGAGACTCACCCTGCGCACTACCCGCATAACCACCACCACTAAGAATATTACTAGTAGTAGTAGTACTAGTAACACTACCAAAAGGCTCATCAGTACTACCACTAACCGCGTGAGCCTCCCATTTATCTATACAATAACCACCCAAAGCAGGAATAAAAGCCATACCCACAGGACAATCAATAACAGTCAAAGAATCATCAACCCAAGACAAATAATCAAAACGAGCAATACTACCCATATCAAAAACCCCACTAGTATAATTACCCACCAAATTAGAACCCTCCAATTTAACATGACCCTCAACATCATCATACACAGTATTAACAAAAACACCACTCAAAAAATTAACAAAATTAGTCGCCGAAACCACACCAACAACCAAAACCAAAACCATCCCTAACAATAATAACTTTTTCAATTTCTTATTAAAAACCATTAAAAAACACCTCCAACAGCACTAGCTTCTACTACTGTAATAATTAACATTAAAGCATACACAATCCACATAAAATTAAACTTCTTCATATGTCAACTCTTGATTTGTAAAACATTACACTTAACACAAATAACACGAAAACAACCATGAATAACAAATAATTACTCATTATCCACGAAATAAAACGCATATTACTACTCTCTATGAAATTCTCAGCTATATCAGTCCAAGCATCACCCAACATAGCAGGAATAAGTAAAGCCACAACTATTAATAACAAAGTAACCACGAAGAAAACAGGATTACTCCCACTAAACCAAGCACTAATACCACCAAGAAAAAACATACCTATAAAGAATAAAGCAAAAGCTGAATCAAAAAAACCATCTTTACGACTCTCCAAGCTCTCAAGAGTGCTACGCGCAGTTGTGTTTTCTTTAAGCATACCAGGCTCATCCAAGAAAGCATTATTAATCTGAGAACCCGCACTACTCGTAACAACCCACGCAACACCAATAACAAATAGTATAACCACGACGAAGATTATCTCAAAGTAACCAAGACTCAGCCCTTTCTTGTTAAATTTTGAAACCAAAGCTCGCACACTCCTTCTTTTTCTTCTTAGATAAATACTCACTAATAACTTCCTCATCCCTACTTATTTCATCAGTGAAATCAACTATGCTTTTACCATTCAAACTAGCAGCTGCTTTAATCAAGTTCCTAAATTTAGGACTAACATGCAAAGTAGTAGGCCTAACACGTTTATTCATCTTGATCTACCCCTCCTACCACGTATTATTTTACTAAGCCACAAGAATAACTCATAAAAGAAATATATGAGGAAGTAAGCGCTTATTAGTCTCACTATCCAAAGAGTTAAACGATAAAACGTTAAACCAGTATTAGCTTCGGTTTTAGAATAACAAACAACGTCATAACTAAAAGTCTTAATCGTGTTATTAGGATGAGTATTATCATCAAATTGGCCAGTCATAACTAATTCGCACGATTCAGAACTATCAAGGCTTGCTTTACCCAGTAATACGAATACTCCAAATAAACAACCAAGAAGCATTAAACGAAGCAAGAAATGACCACCAACTCCTTTATCATCATTAGATTTAAAGAACAAATAAGCTAATAATAATCCTACAAATCCTATTCCAAATATTAGTTCTAATCCCATTTTTTTATCTTAGTTTTTTTAAATCATTAAGCACAGCTTCAAAATACTTAATTTCTTTCTCTTTCTGCGAAATAACGCTTTGAAGATGCGTAATTTCATTATTAAGCTTGTTAATCGCTTCCTCATGCTGTTCAATTATATTCTTAGTTCCTTCAAACATTTTTTATCACCTACTAATTAGGGGGTTCCCCTGCTTGTTCTAATAACAAAGTCTGCCTATCACGCACCAAATCATCAATTATCACCATGGCGCGCTCAAAACTCTCAACTATTTCCTTATTATGCTGAACCATCTTCGCGTTTTGCTCAGCTATATCATAACCAGGAGTGATAACGTTATCAAAAAATATGAAAAACAACGTCAACATAATAATGATCCCGATAATAGGCGTAGCTTGCCATAATAAATCAATAAGTTTCTTTTTCTTATACACAAAGCTTTCTTCTAAATCATCCAAGTACATAGCTCTCTCACCAGCACTAAGAGCATCAAAACCCCCTTCTATGTATTCTGCTTGACTATCTTTAAACTCTTTAACATCAAACTGATTCTTACGCCACAAAAACTTACCATCAAGCAAATAACCCTCACAAACAACTTTACCTTTATAAGTAACTTCTTTAGCTTCACTAGGCGGCTCCACGACTTTTAACTTAGTCTTTAATAACTTCCACCAAACATTACCTTTCTTATCTCTAACTCTGCGCGCTTTATCATCAATAATACGAAAATCGCCATCTTTAAGTATCTCCCTAACCCTAACTTTATGCTTAAAACTAAGCAAATACCAACCAAGTCCAATAACCGCAGCCACAACCACGATGACGGCGAGCCATAACACGACTTCAGCAAAACCAGTCACTGCGCCACGCGCTAAACCACTCATATCCGTGTTCCCAATAATTTCTTCCATCTTCTAAATAATCCCTCCTCACACTTTTTTAGTTTCTCAACCCAAACATGTTACGCCCACCACCAAGCTTAGTCTCACTACTCTCAACGTGTTTAAACGTAGCTGCATAACTTTTACGTTCCTCATTATTCAATAACCTAGTGAGGAATAAACGAATAGTAAGCATCGCTGTTTTAACAGCAGGAACATAATTATTTTTTTTCAAACCATACTCATAACAATTAAGCATTAATTCCTTTGCTAAGCTTTTGTGTGCCGCGCTTAAAACATCCGCGTAACTATCCTCGTCAAGGTTTCCTTGAACTACTTGAGTGTTAAGCAAACTCCTAATGAATCGCATATAATTCCTTACACCAACTTCTTTAGAGAATAAAGGCTCTACGCCTGGTATTTTTTTCTTTATGTAAATGTCTTTTTCAGAGTCGTAAATTTCTTGTTCAGCCCTAACATCTAATTCAAGATTTTTTAAAAGAGCTTCAACTTCTAAACGAATCTGCAACGCAGTCGTACTAGTATAATACTGATTATTACTTATTTCCGCTTGATTATTCATGTTTTCTTTTTCCATTAACACTTATCACCTAATAATTATTTTCTCTTAAATTTACCTCGTTTCTCGCTTCCTAACGCGTAATCAATCATACCCACTGCGAACAAAGCAGAACCAGCACTACTCAAACCACGATTACCAAGCACAGAACCACCAACAACACCAACCACGCCCGCTTTCATCAAATCCCTACCACGACGACTCATAAAGCAACACCCCTAAAATTAAACTCATCACCAAACAACTTCTTCTTTTTAGAACTCAAACGCCTACCAGGACTCAAAAACCTAACCTCACCAGGACGCTTAGAACCAGGAGCAAACACGAAACGAGAACCAGGCCTAGCACTCACAACCCTCGGCAACACATCAGAACCAAAAACTCTATCACGAGGACTCATTTTAAAACTAGTATTAAACCTAGGAATATTAAAACCAGGCCTAGGAGTAGGATCTCTAATCCTAGGATCTTTCCAAGTACTAGTTCTAGTAGTTATTTTAGGAACTTGAACAGGAGGAGAAAAAACAGGAACATCAGGAACAGGAACTAACCCAGTACCAACACGACTAATAGTTCTACTACCGCTACGAGTACCACTCCTACTACTAACTCCACTTATTTTATCAACACCTGTGCTTACAATAGACTCTTCACGAGAAAGAGAAACCAAACCCGAACCAAAAACACTAATAAAACGAGAATCAACATCTCTTCTAGAATCAGCTCTAGAATCAACAAAAACATCATTACTTAAAGGAGATTCAACTCTAAAATTAACTAGACTAGGACTAAATGCGAAACTAGGACGAAACTGCGAAGTAGGACGAGGTTGAATAACAGTTTGACCCCCACCAATATTACTAGACTTTGTTAACCTAGGTGTTGAAGTAATAGACGAAGATCTACTAAACTCATAAATAGCCGCACTAACAGGATCCATACTAAAAAGTTGCCTAGGTTGTTCGCCTATCACACTAAGACTTGGTTGTTCAATTAAACGTTGTTCAAGAAACTCAGCAGGAATATTATACTCTTTACCTGTACGAGTATCAACAGCTCTAATAGTGCGAGTGTCAAGCCTTGTAGTTTTAGTACCCACTGACCCCGTACCTGTAAGCACAGGCTGACCGCTTTCAGTAAGACTCATACGAGGAAAACCAAAACTTTCATCAAGACGAAGATTACTACCTTTTCCTGCAGAAGGTCTAATACTAGTATAAAAATCATCAATACCAAGAGGACTTTTCTTTAAAGGATCAACACCAGCACTTAATCTAATTTGATAAACATTAGCATCACTAACCATGCCCCCTTGAAGAGTTCTTTGAATACCTGCTCTTTGAATTTGAGCCTCAGCAGGACTTAAAACTAAAAATTCATCTTTAGCACTCCAAGGCTGACCAATATTTTTTTTATCAACACTTGTAAAACTTTGCGTACTAGGTTTAATATTAAAACCACTATGAAAACCGACACTAACAAGTGTAGCTTCTTTACCGATTTGAAAACTGCGAGTCAAAGGATCGTCGCTAGTTGCAATATCATAAATCGCTAACCCACCCATGCCTGCGCCTAAACTAACAGAAGTTATTTGACCTGCTTGTGATGAAAGAAAAGGTTTAGCGAATTGCGCACCACGACCAATTACAGCTCCACCACCAGCTAAAGCTGTCGCACTTATTGGATCACTAATAGTTTGACCTATAAAAACATCTCCTGCAGCCCCAACTACTTTAACGACTATTTTTTCAAATGAATCAACTAAATCAAAATATTTTTGTTCTCTTCCTTTAAAATAATCAGCAGTTTTTTGTTTTCCTATAGCTTCAAAAAAACCAGTTATAGGAGTTACGCCTTTTCTTCTGTCTTCTTGTCTTTTAGTATCAACTTCTAAATTTTTAAATTCTGCACTAACTTCTTGACCTTTTCTTTCAAGCCAACCGAGAGGAGTACTTTTAAATCCTTCTTGAAAATCTTCACGAGCAATATTTTTAAAAACATTAGGTCTTATAATTTTTCCAACTGTTAAAACTGCTTTTTGAGGAATAGTATCAGCGATTTTAGGTTCAGGAGTATAAACTTGATAAGTTGGAGTGGTGCTTATTGTTTCTCTTCCTGGCGCTCTTGTACCAAAATATTTCTTGTTAGAATCCTCAACAGGAGAATAAGGTTCAAAATCATACAACTCAGGCTTTGTTTCTTTTTTCTCCTCAAGATAAGGCACACTATAACGAAGCTCAACACTAACCTCCTGACCAGGCGAATCTTTAGCAAACCTTTGAGCCTCAGCATCAGCTAATTGTTGTAATCTACGACGCCTACGCTCCTCAAACTCCTCATCACTCTCATAAGGAGACTTATAAAACTCACCACTATAATCCACAACTACGTCACGACGACCAACACCAGCCACGTCCTCAGCAATTGTCACTTCACCAGGCTTATAAATTATTTTACTCTGTTGATTCTTACGATCCTCAATAGTAACCATGTTAACCTCGCCATCAACTTTATGAACCTCAGGCTTAGGTATAGGCTTTACAGGCTCAGGCTTCGTCGTAGTTCTTCTACGACGACTTCTGCGAGCAGTAGTTGTAGTACCTGTAGGGGTTACTGGTTGTCCGCTTTCTATTTTTTGTTTTTGTTCACTTGTTAAATCATAACCCGTATCCACGAATTTATCATCTTCTTTTTTAAGAATTGGACTTTTTAATTTACCATCATCACCTAATTCAGCATATAATCCTTCTCCTGGTTTCCATGGCATAAAAAAATTAATTATTTTTAATTTATTTAAAGCCTTGAAATAATATAAAAAAAACATAAAAGAAAACATAAACAAAAATAACACTATTAAAATAAAGAGCGAGGAGTATTTAAATAAAACCTTAATGATAATTATTATCAATATCAACATGGAGGTGTTGAAAAAAAATGGAAGAAAAAAAATACAGATTTGAAATTGGAGACATCCTAACAATAGGATTAGTACTAGTAGTAACAGGTATCGCACTAACAATAGGCTTGTCAATCATGACTGACGTAGGCTCAGACATGGAACCGGGATCAGTAGCAGCAAACGCGACAGACGACGCAATAGAAGGCGTAGCGAAACTACCTGGTCAAATGCCATTAATCGCAACAGTAGTAGTCGCAGCAATACTAATAGGCATCTTAGTGAGATATCTTTTCGTAAGATTATAAATACTCCCCTCTTCTAAGAAACCAATTATTGGTTTCTTAGTTTTTTTCTTTTTTTTTATTGATAAAAATATTATTGTTATTGATTTCCATATTGTTTTGAAAATGTTTTGAGCATTCATTTTTTTCTCCGTTTTTTACACAAAATAATAAAAAACACATATATAATATAATAATAACACACATATAATATATAAATGTTGTTGTGTTAGTATACATTTTTGTATATTTGGTATTGGTAGGGTCTCGTCTATTCATCCTCTATGTTATATACTATGTGTTATATAACTAACTATTTATTTTTATTATTTTTATTATAAAACTAAAAGTGTGTATACTTACTTTATGTGTTAAATTTATGTTAAAAAACAAAACATTTAAATACTTGTTGTGTTTTATTTGTGTTAAATAAGTGTTGAGGTGTAAAAATTGAGATTAAACATATATTTAGATGAAAAATCTTACAATTTAATAAAACAAGGATCAGAAAAAGAAGAACGAAGTATGTCAAATTTTTTATCAATGAGCGGAAAAAAAAGAGCAAAACAAATTCTAGGAATAACAGAAGAATAAAATGACTAAACAACAAATTCATGCTTGGGTTGATCACACAACATATTTACACATTAAATCTAATGTTAAAAATCTTAGTGGATTAATAAATCAATTATTAAACGCTTATATAGAAAATGAACAAATAGAAGTTCCTGAAGAAGTTGAAATTATAAAAAAAATTGATGAACACAAACAAAGAATGAAAGAAAGTAAAGAACAACTTTCTCAGCTCAGCGTAATGTTAGCAAAAGTTAGAGCTGACGCAGAACAACAAGCAAAACACGATGAGGAAATAAAGAAAGACCAGCACGATTTAATGAGACACATGTTATCAGCTCATGAGAGGGGGAACTTATGAAAACTATTCCTCAATACGTAACAAAAGACGGGAGACGTTTTTATTATTCCATAAATCCTGTAAACTGTTGTAAGTGCGACATACATTTAACAGATTTCGTCGTTTTAATATTAGAGTGGGACAAAAAAAAGAGCGAGGCTTTAGAACTTTGTTTTAAATGTGCTAAGACCCATAAACAAACAGGGACGCTACAAGAAAAGTTTATTATGTGCGTAACTAATAAAAAACCGTTAGGATCTACTCTCGTTCTTATTTCTCCGCCTGAGTTGATGAGTAATAAAAAAGACGATAGCCTTTTTTGTAATAGTCTTGACGCTCCTCGTATAAATAACAAAGCTGTAAGGTCTGGACACCCTGAATATACTATTTTGGACGATAAAGCACCTGTAATTATAGGGCTACCTTTAAACAAGGAAAAAGAGCGAGAGTGTGATTTGTTGCTTAACAGCGACGAGGAAATAAAATTATTCCAACTGCCTAAAGGCAGGGGTTTTCATAAAAGAAGATGACAAAACAAGAATATCCACACTTCAATCTAAAAGAACATCAAGTAGATGTGAAAATGGCAAAAGTTAGAACAAGTAAGCACTCTAAACACAACATAAATTATCATATTGTTTGGATACCTAAATATAGAAGAAAAGTTTTAACAGACGAGAAATTAAAGAAAACATTAATTACAATTTTGAAAGGACAATGTGAAGATTTAGGAGTGCAAATGTTCGCTTTGGAAATTATGCCAGACCACATTCATTTATTTGTAGGTTGTAAACCAACTCATACACCCTATAAAATTGTTAATCAGTTAAAAGGAAATACGAGCAGACAATTAAGGTTATTATTCAAAGATTTACTTTATTTAAAATATCCACAAAAGTGGAAACAATTTAAATCACTTTGGGCAGACGGATATTATTGTGGAAGTGCAGGTCATGTTTCACAAGAAGCAGTTAAGCGATACATTAACGAACAAGAGGGAAAGAAAGTTTTTGAGTATGATATTTTTGAATGTCCCACAGAACTTAAAGGTCAATTAAAAATAGGAGATTTTGCATAATGAGTGATTTAATATTTGGAAATTGCATTGAAAAAATGCCAATAATTCCAAATAATTTTGTAGATTTAACTTTAACTGATATTCCTTATGAAGAAGTTAATCGTAGAGATAATGGTTTAAGAAATTTAAATAAAGGAAATGCTGATATAAAAACATTTGAATTGGATATTTTTTTAAAAGAAGTTGATAGAATAACAAAAGGAACAATAATTATTTTTTGTGGAAATGAGCAATACTCAAAGATATATTCTTATTTCAGTGAAAAACAAAAAAAAGGATTGGGAACTGTAAGACAGATTATTTGGGCAAAGTCAAATCCAAGTCCTATGAATGGGCAACATATTTATTTAAGTTCGACAGAAAATGCTGTCTGGTTTAGAAAAAGAGGGTCAACTTTTAATGCACATTGTAAAAAGAACTTTTTTATTCATCCAACAGGAAGAAGTAAATTACATCCAACAGAAAAAAATCATAATTTATTAAAAGAATTGATTTTAGATAATTCAAACGATGGAGATTTGGTATTTGACCCTTGTATGGGGAGTGGAAGTCATTTATTGGTAGCAAGAAACGAGGGAAGAAAATTTTTAGGAATTGAATTAACACAAGAATATTATAAAATTGCAGAAAAAAGAATTAAGGAGGTAGTGGCAGAGTAGGGTTCAACTCCTACGGCATTCCTCCCAACCTTAAAAGGATTGGGTATCCTGCCTACTTTTTATATAAAAAAATTATTAGAGTGAGGTAAAATAAAATGAGGGAGCTAAGTTACACCGAAGTATTAAATGAAATAGAATTTTTTAAAGCAAAAGTAAGAGAACATAACGAGGAGATAAAACGTCTTGAGAGAAAAATAAACAGAGATATGTTAGACCAGTGGACTTATATTAAAGACTGTAAACAGTTTGCTAAAGATTTAAGTCATCCTGTTACAGGGAATGTTACGCCTGAAGAAAGTTCGGAGCTTCTTATAATAAATCTTTGTAAACGTGACAGGGGTTGTTAAGTGAAAAAACAAATCAGTTACGCCGACTTAATTAAAAACAAAGTCTTAGAGGATTTTGAGGAGTGTGAGGAAAATCGTAAAAAAAAATTGAGGAGTTGGCTTGTCCTAGTTGTGGTGAAATAGAACAAGATCCTCTTTATGATAGTATTTGCGGGTATTGGGGGTTTAAAAAATGAAAAAGAGTAGAGAATGTTTAAATAGAACTGTGAAGAATGATGTTGTTAGTGATTACATTGAGTCTCAGAGTTTCTTCGTGGTTGTTTTTAGATATTTTCTTGTTGCTTTGTTATTAATAATTGTTTTCAGCTTAGGTGTAAGTGCTGGTTATCTTAATAAGCAGTGTGATTATACTTGTGTTGAGTGTCCTGATACTTTCTTTGTGGTTGAAGATTATTATGAGAATATTGGTTTTTATTATGCTAGTATTGATGATTTAAGAGTTGTTAAGGTTTTATCAGGTAATTTATTGGTTTGGGGTGATTAGTTATTGTTTTTGGTCGTATGAGGGATTTGCCTTTAAAAGGTAAGGTTGCGAAAGTCGGCGCGGTGTACGTAGTTAGGGTTCCTAAGCAGCTTATTGATTGTGGTTTTTTTGAGCTCGGGCAGAAAGTTAAGGTGTTTAGAGATGATGAAGAAGATTAACAATGTGGGAAAAGAGGATATAAAGCTATAAGTTATTAGTACGTAGGGAGTTGATGTATTTTGAAAAATAATAATGATTATGATGATAGTGATTATATAATAGATGATTCAGGCAGAGGAATTAATTTTACTAATGTTAAAGGATTCTATGATGTAATTACTAATATTAATAGATTTATCTGTCAAGCAAGAATAGAAAGAGATTATTTTTCCTGGCTTGATGGCCTTGATATGTACTTTGTGAATACAGAACCTTGGTGGCTTGAAAAAGATGACATTCCGAAGTACGAAGAATTGTATGATGCTTCATTTAAACGTATTAAGTCATTAAATAATAGTAATGGTGTTAATAAATCTTTAATTGAAAACAGATTATTACTTGATCTTAGAATTATTCAGCGTTTGATTAATAAAAATACTAAGCACTTACAGCTTAAAGAATCTGAATCAGAAGATGAGGAGCTTGATTTTTAAATGATAAGAGCAAAACCATGGACTAAGGAAAGTGAAAGAGATTATGATGACTTATTGCATAGACTGATTCATAATAAAATAAAGCCTTTAACCGCTGAGAAAGACGATGATTTCTTAGTAATGGCTATTGGTGAGCCTGGATGCGGTAAAAGTATGCTTATGCTTCACGCGTTTGAAGAATACGCTAAAGAACAAGCAAACATTGACTACGTAGGGTTTACTGAGGCGGACTTTGCCAGGGCTATGAACACTATTGAGATTGATGATGTGCCTCGTGGTTATCGTTTCGTAGGTAATGATGAAGCTAATATAAGTAAAAGGAACGCTCTTAGCAAGTACAATAAACAATTATTAGATCTTTATTTCGCGGTTCGTGGTCTTAATATTTTTCATTGGTGGAATAATCCTAGTATTGATATGATTGATAAGCCTTTCGTGAAAGAGAGATTAAAAGGTGTGTTTCTTATAACTACTAAGAGTATGACTAAGCCTAGGATGTATTATTATTTTAATCAAAATGGTATTCTTAGGATTCTTGATAAATATAAAAATTTAGAGTTTAAGACAATTTATAAGGTTCGTAAGAAGTATGCGGTGTTCCAAGGTTGGTTTAAAGATTATAAAGGTCACTTGAAGAAACCTTATTTAGAGAAAAAGAATAATCGTATGAATGAAAAAGTCCAAGATTTCTTTAAGAGTTATGGTAAGGGTTTAGTTCTTGATAATAAAGAGTATCTTTATACTGCTAAAAGAGTGAGTGAATTAACAAAATATAATGTTCAAACAATACATAAATTAGCTTACGATGGTGTTTTAAAAGCTAATGTTCATTTTAATCTTGAAACACCTAGAAAATATAATAATGAAGCTATTAAGGAGATTATTAATTATCAATCAAATAAAAGCGGGATTAGGGTTAAGGACGCGGAGATGCTTAATCAATTAAAAAAAATAGGTGCGAAGGTGGATTTATGAAGCGAGATCCTTATGTTTTGGATGTTTGGTCGCAGGTTCGTTTTAATTTCTTTTTTATTCTAGGACTCATAGTCGTTTTGGGGGTGCTACGTTGGTCATTTAGTATAGGATTCTTAGAGAGTTTCTTCGTGGTTGTGGCGGCTATGAGTTTTAGATTAATATTATTTAAACAATTTTCTTTTTTTGTGCATTTAAAGACGTGGTTCTTTGTTGGCGCGGTGTTTTTAGTTTTTTTTCTTGCCTCGGAGTTTCTAGGTTGGCTGGGAGTTGTCCTTTTTCTCCTGGTCATCCTAGTTTATAAGTTCGTTAAAGGTTGGAGTATTTTTATGAGGGGTATGCGCAGGGTTGAGACTATTTTGTTTGGAAAGCCTCTTGATAAGAAAGAGTGGAAAAAAGGAGAAAAACCAAGTATGTATGTGAAGGAGTGTGAAGAAAATGAAAGAAGAAAAATATGAAATAATAGGAGTTCAAGACAATAAAGGATTCGTTTTATACAGTACAATGTATGTTTCGGATTTGTTCGGTTTTGTGGAAAGAAGTCCAAAACGCATAGGTAGAATAAGTTTTCTATCTGAAAATGAGAAGTGGTTGTTTAAACCTGCATGGAATTGTAAGTATAGTATGAATTTGCTTAATGCAGTTGTTAAGTTCATGGATGAGAGGGGTTTGAAATGAATGATAAACAAGAGTTTGTTAAGAAAAAGGTGGATAAGTACGTTAAGAAACCTGTTCATAATAAGATTATGCGTTTCTTTGCGTTCACTAAGAAAGGTAGAAAGTTACAAACTAAGATGTATGAAGTGATGTGTGATTCTTGTCGTCTTAGAACTTTTAAAGCGACTGGTGATGAAGAACATAAAGGATTTGACCTTGAATCATTTTGTGATGCTTGTAAGCCTGAATTAGAAAGAATTATAAATTTAGCTCAAGAAGAGTGTGAGAGGCGATATAATTGATGTATTGGTTATTCATACTCATTTTAGGCTTAGTTGGTGCGGCTTATTTAATTATAAGAGGGCGTGATTAAAGATGTTTTGGGAATTTGTGAGTTTTTGGTTGTGGCTTGGTATTAGTTTAATAGTTCATGAGTTTGGTCATGTAATGGTCGCGGATAAGTTAGGTTATGGTACGCGTATTCGTTTTTTTAAACGTGTTAATGGTAAGAAAAGGTATGGTGTGCATAGTATTGTTAGTCCTTGGCCTAAACCTCGTCATGATTTAAAGATTTTAATAGGGGGTTTGGTGTCTGGTTTGGTATTTGTTAGTATGTATGTGTTTAGTCATCCCTCTGTGATTGTTGTTTTGACTATGTTATTTGTGTATTTGTTTTTTACTAGGGATGATTTGAAGCAAGTTTTTTTTATAAATAAAATAAATACAGGTGGTTTAACAAAATGACTAAAAAGACAAGTAAAATGCTGAATGTTGCTGAAGTAAGGTTTCATTTTTATGAGTGTGCTGAAGCTGAAGATGTTGAAAATATGTGTGATTATTTTGAAACACTTTATTATCATTATCAGCAAAGAGGAAAAAGAATCAAAGAGCTTAACATTTTCAATAAAAAGTTGAATGAGGAAAAGAAAAATGAAATGGATTGATTTAAAAGAAAAATATTGTAAAGAAAAAGAAAAAATTAATGAAGATGTTAATGTTTGGGATGGTGTAAGTAAATTACCTTCTGCTTCAGCTGAGATTAAATTATTAATTACTCCTGAACTCATAGAGAAATACATTAGTAAATGGGAACTATATTCTGATTCAGCTGAGATTAAATTATTAATTACTCCTGAACTCATAGAGAAATACATT
>Ga0334895_1001953_pt1 | contig 18869 bp, 16 predicted proteins | sample GraSluR3_MG_7_FD_207229 | JGI IMG/M metagenome (GOLD analysis project Ga0334895, IMG submission 207229) | Sludge microbial communities from methane-producing bioreactor in Wageningen University, Netherlands - Granular Sludge_31_05-R3 | ecosystem: Engineered > Bioreactor > Anaerobic >... | reverse complement strand
GTTACGCCGAAGCGTTCTTTCATCAGCTTGGCCCAAAGCCGCCTTGCGGCGCGGAATTTTGCAACCTCTTCCAGAAAATCGTTGTGAGCGTTGAAGAAAAACGACAGGCGCCTTCCGAACACGTTCGGGTCCAGTCCAACATCCACGGCGGCCTTGACGTAGGCCAGCCCGTCGGCGAGAGTAAAAGCAACTTCCTGAACGGCCGTCGATCCGGCTTCCCTGATGTGGTATCCGGATATGGATATGGTGTTCCATTTAGGCACATTTTCGCTGCAGAAAGCGAAAATGTCTGTAATGATGCGCATGGAGGGTTTGGGTGGGAAAATGTAGGTTCCCCTTGCGATGTATTCCTTGAGGATATCGTTTTGGATTGTTCCGGAGAGTTTGTCCGCCGAAACGCCCTGCTTCTCGGCGACGGCTATGTACATCGCCAATAGAACCGAAGCGGGGGCGTTTATGGTCATCGAGGTCGAAACCTTGTCGAGGGGTATCTGGTCGAAGAGCACTTCCATGTCTTCCAGGCTGTCGATCGCCACTCCCACCTTGCCGACTTCCCCCTGGGCCATGGGATGGTCTGAATCGTAACCGATCTGGGTCGGAAGGTCGAAGGCCACGGAAAGGCCTGTCTGGCCCTGTTCAAGAAGGTAACGGTATCTTTCGTTGGACTCCTTGGCCGTCCCGAAACCGGCATACTGCCTCATTGTCCAGAGACGTCCCCTGTACATGGTCGGCTGCACCCCGCGCGTGAACGGGTAGCTGCCGGGGAAACCGATATCTTCCATGTAATCCCTGTCGGCCAGTGCTTCAGGCGTGTAAAGACGCTCCAGGGCAAGCCCGCCCCCGGTCTCGAACTTCTCGCGTCTTTCCGGTTGCTTTGCGAGTCCCTTTTCCACCTTCTCGTCGTATTTTTTCCTGCCTTGCCGGATACGCTCAAGCTCTTCCTTGTCAAACACTTCAGGACGCCTCCTTTTACGCTGCGTTCCGTAAGATTTTCACCTTTTCCCCTTAGGCTGACTTTGAAATGGGATTTCAGCTTTCGAAGCCATACAATAAGTGAACCGAGTTACAAACGCAACAATTATTCCTCCGCCTGACCGATAATGCAACAATTTACGTAGAATTTCAAGACAACTCACTACAAATCTCTTGGAAACAATCATATTTAGGGCTTACAGCCCTTCGTCACCCCGGGCAAAAGCCAAATTCATCTTTGAACGAAGGCAGGAAGTTTCAAAATTTTTTATATTGGACAGGTATCTTATTGTCCGAAGGATCTTACTATCAATGTGGTGAAAAGAACCATGCAAAAAAGCGCCACAGGGTAGGTCGCCCCATACCCGGCCGCACATTCCTCGCTTTTCGTCGCGTCGATGGCGGCTCCAAGTCCCGGAGTGCTGGTCATGGCTCCGCATATCGCACCAGCCAGGAGCACCCAGTTCATTTTCCAGACAACCCTGCCCAAAATGTACCCCGCACCGAGAGAAACCAAAGCCGTTACGGACCCGATTACAACCAGTATCCAACCGCTTTCCCGGAATATTTCCAAAACCCCGGGACCGGACATGAGACCCACAGCGGCCAGGAAAAAGGCCAACGACAGATCCCTCAGTACCGAAAGAACCCGTCTGTCCATACGCATAGGCAGAGGCCCCAGGTTCCCGAAAGCGCCAAGGACAAGCGCGCCTATCAGTGCGCCTCCAGTTCCTCCAAGCCTTAAAATCCCGAGTCCAGGAACCGGAATCGGCAAGCTGCCGATGAAAAGTCCAGTCATCATGCAGCCGACAAAGGAGAGTATGGAAAAAAAGACCGAAGGGTTGCCGCTTCTTCCCGATGATTTGCTTGCGGCCAAAAAATCTTTCAGTTCCCTCTTTTCAGCTTCGTTATCTATTCCGAAAAAAAGCGGTGCCAACTCCACAAATAGGACCACCGCCAACACCCCGAAAGGGTAGGCTATTGAATAACCTGCTGCGACGGTCGATCCCTCGGCGACGGCTTCCATCGCGGCACCAAGTCCCGGAGAGCTGGTTAAAGCACCTACGTAAGTCCCGGCGACGACGTGCGGGTCGATACCGGAGGCAAAAATTTTCGCAAATGCCCAGGTGGAAAAAGCTCCGGCGCCTGTTACCGCCACCGAAAGGACGAAAAATCTGAAACCGAACCTCCTTACGAAAACCATTACATCCTCGGCAGCCAAAAGGCCCACGCTTACGACAAAAACGACCAGATTCCATACAAAGAGGTCCCTGTTTATTCCGAAACCAAAAAATCCTATGGCTAGTCCCGTGAACAATGCGCCGGAAATGCCCAGGCTTATCCTGCCGATGCGAAGCCGCCCAAGGAGGAGGCCCGAAAAAACAGCAAGGCTCATGGCAAACAGGTCATTTTCAAAAAGGTCAGTGAGTAAGGTCATGGCAAGTCCTTTCCGTGTTTAGTCAAGGCCGCCACCGAAAGTTTCTCGTGCAGGTCCTGTTATCGGCGGTACACTTTCGGTCCCTGCGCATAAAGGTTGTTGCCGAGCGAATCTATCAGCACCGTCAGCGGAAGTTTGCTTACCGTGAAACGGTATATCGCTTCGGGTCCAAGGTCTTCGTAAGCGACGAGTTCTGTCTTTATGACGCTCTTTGCGATCAATGCGGCGGCTCCGCCGACGGCCCCGAAATAAACTGCTTCGTAGCGCTCCATGGCCCCGATTACTTTTCCCGACCTCGTCCCTTTTCCTATCATCCCCTTCAGGCCCAGCTCAAGGAGCTTCGGCGTGTAGGGGTCCATGCGGCCGCTGGTCGTCGGCCCGGCGGGTCCTACGGCCCATCCGGGCGGAGCCGGAGCGGGGCCGACGTAATAGATAACTTGTCCCTCCAGGGGAAAAGGAAGGGGCCTGCCTGCTTCGACCGCTTCTATCATTCGCTTGTGTGCCGCATCCCGGGCGGTATAGATAACTCCGCTCATTGTTACGCGGTCTCCGGCTCGGAGTCGTCTGACGGTGTCGGTATCAAGAGGCGTAATCAGGGGGATGGCTTCCATTTATTTCTTCCTCCCTGTCTCAAAGGGTGACCTGCGCATGTCTGCAGGCGTGGCAGCACAGGTTAACCGCGACGGCCGTTCCGGCGATGTGTGCGGGAGCATACTCGATATGCACCGCCAGGGACGTGATACGCCCTCCAAGTCCGGCGGGACCGATCCCGGAGCGGTTGATTCTCTCGAGTATCCTCCTTTCCAGTTCGGCGTATCGGGATTCCGGGTGGCTCTCGTTCACTGGACGCAGTGTGGCCCTTTTCGCCAGGATTGCCGCCTTCTCCATAGTCCCGCCTATACCGACGCCCACAATGGTCGGAGGACAGGGGTTTGGGCCGGCAGCGATTACGGTATCTGCTACGAACTCCTCGACGCCTTCGACTCCCGAAGCCGGGGTCAGCATCTTCAGTGCACTCATGTTTTCGCTGCCGAAACCTTTTGGCGTGACTATTATTTGAAGAAGCCTTCCCGGCACTATCCGGGTGTGGATCACAGCCGGAGTATTGTCACCGGTGTTCCTTCTGTCGAAAAGAGGGTCGGTAACCACGGATTTCCTGAAATAACCCTCCTCGTAGGCCGCCGCCACTCCCCTGTTGACTGCTTCTTCGATGTAACCGCCGGTTATGTGGACGTCCTGGCCGATATCCAGAAATACAACGGCCATTCCGGTATCCTGGCATATGGGAACGCCTTCTTCCCTCGCGATATCGTGGTTTTTAAGCAACTGCCCCAAAACATCACGGCCGTTCGGAGATTCTTCGGTTTTATTCAGTCCATCGAAAAGCGCATTGTATATGTCCTGTCCTATGGAAGTATTGGCCTTGAGAAACAGGGACTTGACCGCGTCTTCGATGATGTCGATTTGTATGTTCCGGATTTCCCCCAAATTGCCGACCCTCCCGCTGCTTTTTCACATTTGTTGTTTCAAACACGAGCGTTCAACGGCTTTTGCCGGATAACTCAAGATTGCTGACTTTTGAGGCCTGATCCCGTAAGCGGGACGACGACGGCTTCTCCGTTTTTGAAATAACCGGTTTCCCGAAGCATCCGTTCCGCCGCCGGGGCTGCCGCAGCCGTTGTTTCCACGTAAAGGCCTTCGTCTTTTGCCAGAGCATCTTTCATCTTGAGAATCCTGTCGTCGTCCACGGTCACCACATCGCCGCGGGTGGAACGTACAGCTTTAAGCATCTCATCAACTCTTGGGGGGCTCGAAACAGCTATACCCTCCGCGCGGGTTTTTCCGCAGGAAGTTTTTTCCCCGCTTAGTGCGTTCCTTAAAGGTGCGCACTTTTCCGCCTGAACGGCAATCAGCCGGGGAAGCCTGTCGATCAGAGCCCGTTGCGAAAGCTCCCTGAAGCCTTTGAAAAGCCCCAAAAGGAGCGTTCCGTTTCCAGCCGGGGCGATCACCACGTCGGGGGCCTTTTGTCCCAGCTGTTCCCAAATCTCGAACGCGACCGTTTTGGTCCCCTCGAGAAAAAGCGGGTTCCATACATGGCTGGCATAAAAAACGTCTTTCGCTATTTCCCATGCAAAGGCGGCCGCTTCCGAACGGTTTTTCCCTTTCGCCAGGACCTCGGCCCCAAAAGAGGTGATCTGCCGCTTCTTGTTCTCTGAAGTCCCCTCTGGGACCACTACGGTCGCCTTGATGCCGGCCCTTGCCGCATAGGCGGCCACCGAAGCTCCCGCATTTCCGGAAGAATCGATTACAACGGAATCACATTCGGCCGAAACGGCGTCGGAAACCACAAGCACCGCCCCGCGATCCTTGAAAGACCCCGTGGGCGCCATGAATTCCATCTTGTAAAGCGGGCCCTTTTGGTGCCTCGCAGGTATTAGGGGTGTCCAGCCTTCACCCATCGAAAGGTCTTGCAACGACTCTGGCAGGGCAGAACTATAACGCCACATGCCCGGGGCCGACCTGTTTATCCTGAGTTCCTCCCAATCCTGTACGCAGGACAATGGTCGCCCGCAATCGCAACGGACGGGTCTAAGGCACGGTTCGTAATTTTTCCCGCATGAGGGACAATATATTCTGAGTGGCATGAGACCTCCCTTGAAGCGACGGTTCCCGTTTCCCGGAAACCTTAAAGGGTAACTTCAAGATGAACGACACTAACGAATATACCACCGCCGCCCCCTGGCCGAAAGCCTTCTGGATAGACATCGATCCGCAGGAGCTCCTGCGGATCGACACACGGACGCAAGTCCGTGTGTTGCTTTATTTCCTTTGATCCTGGAAAGTATGATGCTCCCTTTGCCGAGATGGATTACATCGATCCGCAGGAGCATTCTGTAGTCCTTTCCCAAAGCCTCACGGCCTGCGGATCGACACACTGTTTGACAAACAAAACCGGGGAGCGTATAAGAAAACTCGGCAATGGGGGAGCCGGAATACCGGCTGAGAGGAGACCCTGTCTCGACCCCTGGAACCTGATCCGGGTTATACCGGCGAAGGAAATTGCGGCTCGCCTCAAACAGTCGCGGTAAAAAGCCCTCCGGTCCGATCGGGTTCGGAGGGCTTTTTCGTTGCGCCTTCGCCCCATTTCCAGAAAGGAGTTTCCCGTAAATGGAAAGCAATAAAGTAAGGATTCTGGTTGAAGCATCCCTGGCCGCGGCTTTGGCTCTTGCCTTGTCATACCTGCGTATCTGGCAAATGCCCCAGGGCGGATCGGTAACCCTGGAAAACGTCCCCATACTTATCTTCGCCCTGAGATGGGGATTGAAAGCCGGAACCGGTGCCGGCGCCGTTGCCGGGCTTTTGCAGCTCATCCTCGGCGGCTACGTGGTGCACCCCCTCCAGGCGTTGCTGGACTATCCCCTTGCCTTTGGCGTGCTGGGACTTGCCGCCGCTGTACCCAGGCCTATCTGGTTCGGCCTGACTCTGGGCACGTTCCTGCGGTTTGCCTGTCACGTTTTGTCGGGTGTCATCTTTTTCGCGAGCTTTGCACCCGAAGGGACCAATGTCTGGTTTTACTCTGTAGCATATAACGGAAGCTACATGATCCCCAACCTGATCCTCTCCATAGCACTGACCTATATACTCTGGCCCAGGATCAAAAGCAGATAAAAAAACCGCCGGGAGGCTTTAAAGCCTCCCGGCACTGTTTTCATTTCGGGACTCCTGAACCCTTGCAGCAATTTTCCGCTTCGGCAAATCAGGTATTACGGTGTTCGAGATAGTCTTCTCTCTCCGACTCCAGGCTCAGCCATTTACCCCAGTCAAAATGGAAAAAGCCGCTTGCTATATAAATGGATATTCCCGCCAATAGAGCTGATTGCCGCAACACCACAACGAGAGTGAAGGCTACGCCCAACAAGCCAAATGTACGGACCTTGTTGAGATTGCCTTTTTTGAGTGTTTTGAGATTGCCGAAGGGGACGCTCGAGATCATCAAAAGACCGGTACCGACGGTAACAAGCGACATAAGCCACGCCGGCAGGGCAATTCCCGCAAAGACGAAAGAAACCACGAAGTGTCCTGCCGCAGGGATCGGCAACCCCTGAAATGACCCGCGCACATGGTGGACATTGAAGCGTGCCAGCCTCAAGGCGCCACAAAGAGCGAAAAAGGCCGCCACCAGGGCACCGGTAACACTCCAGAAACCCTGCAAATAAACGCTATAAAGCAAAACCGCCGGTGCGACACCGAAACTGACGACGTCGGCAAGGCTGTCCAACTCCATGCCGAATTCGCTGCTTCCTCCCAGCCGACGGGCCATGTCGCCATCGAGATAGTCAAAGACCATCGCAATGTAGACCAATAACGCCGCAGGAACATACTGCCCATGAAGGGTCAGCACAATGGAAAGCATGCCGCAAAGCATGTTCCCGCTGGTTATCATATTGGGTATGATTTTCCTGAAGGGAAGTTTCTTACGCATTCTTTTTCGCCTGGCCACCATCTATCACTCCGATCACTGTCACCCCTGATTTGACCCTCTGTCCCGTCCTGACGCACGGTTTTACGGAAAGGGGCATATATACATCCACTCTTGAACCTAATTTTATCATCCCGAAACGCTCGCCACGAACCAGATAATCGCCGCGTCGTTTCGAACAGACGATCCGTCTTGCCAAAAAGCCCGCGATCTGCACCACCATCGCTTTCCCCTCGCTGCTTTGGAAACCAAGAAAAAACCGCTCGTTCTCCTCCGACGCCTTGGGTGCGAAGGCCATCCATTTTTTCCCCGGAACGTATTCCATGTATTCGATCCGCCCGCCGGCAGGCATACGATTCACGTGGACATCCAGTGGAGACATGAAAATGCCAAGGTAGTTACTCTCACCCGTAAAAGGATGATTTGCCCGCCCCACCTGGACCACTTTGCCGTCGGCCGGGCTTACCCAGGCTCTTTGATCCTCCGGGAGTGTCCTTTCGGGATCCCTGAAAAACCACGCCAGAAAGCCGGCCCCAGCGGCAAAAACGACGGCGAAGGGAACATAGAAAAAATAAAAGAACACGGCAATGGCAAGACAGATGACAACCGGTTTCAACCCTTCACGGGCAAGACGCATTTTTACTCTTCCTCGTCCTCGTCAACGTGGATGACGCTTACATCGGCGACGGTATCGCCCTCGTCGAGGCTTATCATTCGGTATCCCGTCGCACTCCTCCCTAATACGGAGATGTCGCGCGCTTCCAGCCGAACAACCCTTCCATGGTTGGTCATCAGTATTATTTCGTCCTCCGGGCTTACACCCCAGGAACCGATAAGAGGGCCGGTCTTGTCGGAAATCTGCATCGCCCTGACACCGGAGGTTCCCCTGTGATGGGGGGTAAACTCCGAAAACTCCGTCCGCTTGCCTATACCCTTTTTGGTTACAAACAAGGGTTGGCGCCCTTCCCTTACTACCTCGCAACCAACCACGGAGTCCTCCGGAGCGAGCTTGATACCGCGCACTCCGTGTGCCTGCCGGCCCATGGGGCGGAACTCCTCTTCCTTCGTACGCAAGGCCTTACCCCTTGCAGTCACGAGCAGGATGTCGTCTTTTCCCGAAGTAAAACGGACCCTGGCTATCCTGTCGCCGGGCGCAAGGGACAACACGCGACGCCCCGCGCGAGTCAGGTTCTCAAGTTCCTCCGAGGGAAGCCTTTTCGCCGTCCCTTTTTCGGTGATAAAGAAGACAAAGGCCGCTCCATGCAGGTAGCTGTCGCGTAAAGCCACCACGTACTCGTCCTTCTCCAGGCTGATAAACTGGTTAACCAGTCGCCCCTTCCCGGTCTTGGGCTCAGGCAGGACATATCCCTTAACTGCAAACACGCGCCCTCTTGAAGTGAAAAAGAGCAAATCCCTGTGGGTGCTCGAAACCGTCAGAATAGCGGCTTCGTCACCCGTTTTCGGCGTCGCACCCTTTACTCCCTTTCCGCCTCGTCCCTGGCATCGGTAGGTCTCAAGGGGCATCCTTCTGAGGTAACCATCACGCGACAAAACTACGACTATTTCTTCTTCGGGAATCAAATCCTCGGTAGATACATCTTCAACTGCATCGATAATGTCCGTTTTCCTTTCATCGGCGAAGCGTTTCCGGACCTCGAGCAGTTCTTCCCGAACTACCGCGTCGAGAACTTCGGAACTGCCGAGAATGCTTTCGTACCGCTCTATGTCGGCCAACAGCTGGGCCATTTCCTCCTCCAGCTTGTGCATCTCTAGACCGGTAAGCCTCTGCAGCCGCATTTCGAGAATGGCCTGGGCCTGGACTTCAGAGAAATCCATGTGTTCCACAAGGCCTTGTTTTGCCGTCGGAGTATCCTTGGCACCGCGAATAAGGGCGATGACTTCATCGATGATGTCTATCGCCTTCAAAAGACCTTCCACGATATGAGCGCGCTCCCGGGCTTTGCGGAGTCTGAACGTGGTCCTGCGACGGATGACTTCCCGCCTGTAATCAAGAAAGATCCTCAGCATGCGGGGTATGGACAATTCCTTCGGTTCTCCGTCCACAAGGGCGAGGTTTATTATTCCGAAGGTCGTCTGCAGCTGGGTCCTCCTGTACAGCTGACGTAGAGTAACGTTCGGGTCGGCATCGCGGGAAAGCTCCACGACTATCCGGATGCCCCTGCGGTCCGATTCATCCCTGAGGTCGGTGATCCCGTCCAGAATCTTGTTCTGCACACCTTTGGCGATGGCCTCGAGCAGCGTTGTCTTGTTCACCATGTAAGGGATTTCCGTGATGACGATCGAGGATTTTCCCCGTTTTCCGTCTTCCACGTGAGCCCGGCCACGGACGGTCAACTTCCCCCGACCGGTACGATAGGCGTCGACGATGCCGTCTTTGCCCAGAATAACCCCACCCGTCGGGAAGTCCGGACCGGGCATCCGCTGAAGGATTCCGTCGATCTCCGGTTCGGGCGTTTCCAGCACATAGCAGAGGGCATCCACCACCTCCCGGAGGTTATGAGGCGGGATGTTCGTGGCCATGCCCACAGCTATCCCGGTGCTCCCGTTTATCAGCAGGTTCGGCAGGCGAGTGGGAAGAGTAAGGGGCTCCTCAAGCGAATCGTCGAAGTTGGAACCCCAGTCCACGGTTTCCTCGTCGATATCCTCCAGCATCATCTCGCCGATCTCTGACAGACGGGCTTCTGTATAACGCATGGCCGCCGGCGGATCCCCGTCGATTGAACCGAAATTCCCTTGACCGTCTACAAGGGGGTAGCGCATGGAAAAGTCCTGCGCCAGCCGCGTCATTGTGTCGTAAATCGCCGAATCGCCATGCGGATGGTACTTACCCATCGTTTCACCGACGACGCGGGCAGACTTTTTATAGGGCTGATTGTGTCTGAGCCCCAGTCCCAGCATGGAATACAAGACTCTCCTCTGTACCGGTTTAAGTCCGTCCCTTGCGTCCGGAAGCGCTCGTCCCACGATGACGCTCATGGCGTAATCGAGGTAACTGTGCTTGATCTCTTCTTCAAGGGGCAGCGGAATTACTTTCCCGAAAGGCAACTCGCCGGAACGTTTTTCCACGGTAAATCTCTCCCTTTTTCCATTTCAATCACGAGTAGGCTGGGGGAATTGCTTCCCCCGGCCTCTCACACCACCGGGCGTACGGTTCCGTACCACGGCGGTTCTCTACGCTGATATCCTTCGCTTCTTCTGCAGTTCATCGACCAGGCTGTTCAATCCGCGTCGACCACCTGTTCGAGCAACTGCTGATTCTGCGGGTCAAAATGGCCTCCCACGCATGGACGGGACTCGACACCACAAACGTACCATCCCGGATTCCGTCCGGTACTCTCCGCCTGGGCGCGGGGTCTTCCGCTTTCTGCTGGGCGCACCACGACAAAGGCGGCGGTGAAATCCGCCGCCTTTTAAAAAGCGATATCTTACACGACGGGCCTTTGGGTCTTAGACCCTTTCGCGGATCCTTCGTTTATATTTTACAACAAAATATGCGGATCGCCTTCTTTTTACCACCGGTTGACGTGTATCTTCCCCTCCGGGATTCCTCCATGGGGGTCTTTTTTCTCGGCCGGGTATCCTGTCGCCGCGATTCCAAGGACTTCTACATCGTCCGGGATTTTCAACAGGTTCCTCACTGCATGAACCCTTTCGGGAGCATAGTGCACACCGAGCCAGACCCCGCAAAGTCCCAGGGCATGAACCGCGAGAAGTATGTTCTCCATAGCCGCCGCGCAGTCTTCCTCCCAATACTGGCGGGCGATGTCACTTCCTGAAGGGTCGGCACATACTACAAAAGCGAGAGGGGCCTTTGAAAGCATCTTTCCGTAAGGAAGCGCTTCGGCCAAACCGTTCAATGTAGACCTCTCGTCAACTACCACTACGTGGGTCGGCCGTGCGTTTCCTGCGCTGGGAGCGGCAAAGGCACACTCAAGTATAAGCGAGACTTTCTCTTTTTCTACAGGGCGCTCCTCAAAGCGCCGGATGCTGCGCCTGCCCAGTATATTTGAAACAGTCTGTCTGTCTCGTGAGTTCATGAATATTCCTCCTGTCCTTTTTTAGATGCATTGTCCGGGAAACGCCTTTTGAAATAGGCGTCCCGCATATTATAATTAATCAAGATTTTCATGTTACCTATTGCGAAGCCACCTCACAAAGGGAGGTAATTGAGTTGTCCGAACACATAACAATCCTCGTGGAAAATGACTTTCATGATATAGAGTTCTGGTATCCCTATTACAGGTTGCAGGAAGCCGGGTTCGAACCCCTGATCGTCGCTCCAACGGCTCCCAAAATGTACAGGGGGAAGTTCGGCACGTTTACAGAAGCGACCTACGACGCGGGGAGCCTGCAGGGAAAGCCTCTTTTGGGAGTCGTCATCCCGGGCGGCTGGGCGCCGGACAAGCTGCGGATGTCCTCCGACATCGTACAGCTCGTCAGGCAGGTTTTCGAGAACGGAGGTGTCGTGGCGGGCATTTGCCATGCCGGCAGCCTTCTCGTATCAGCCGGGATCGTATCCGGAATGCGAGTCACAAGCTACCCAAGCATAAAGGACGACTTGATCGCCGCCGGCGCGGAGTGGATAGATGCGCCGGTGGTAAAATCCGGAAGGATCATCACCAGCCGACGCCCCTCGGATCTGCCATTTTTCATGAAAGAGGTCATCCACGCCCTTTCCCGCTGACATCGGTCGGGGCAAAACGTTTTCGAATCCTTCGCTAACGTGTTCTTGCGTCTACGAAAAGGGCTTCTATACGCTCGAGCATCGGCAGGATATCAGGTTCAAGTGGTACCGGACAGCCAAAGAGATTAGCCTCGGCGATGCCGGGAAGATTGGGGAAGACCACAAAGTCCCCTATCCTGCCCGCGCTGAAGGATTCTCCTATCTTTCCAAGATCTTCGCGGGCTGTTTTATTCAAAATCGAAAAGCAAGGCTTACCCTGCTCTTCGGCAATTTTATTGATGAAGCGGGAAAAAAGCACAGATTCAAACGAAAGATCCAGTACGGCGAAAAACACGTCACAACACTCGTGAAGGCCTCGTCCGATGTGTTCCGTTCCCGCGTCTGTGTCTATTATGTATACCCAGCCGCCCTCGTGCAGGCTCTCAATAAGGTGTTGTCCCAAAACACCAAAGGGACAGGCGCATCCTTCCTTTGGTTTCCTGATCTTGCCCAGACTTATCAGGCACAGATTATCCCTTCCTCCTACGCATGAACCGGGAAGGTCGCGTACGTGCAATTCTCCCTTTCCTCCGAAAAGTTCGCAGAAAGTCTTGTTTCCATCACGGTTTTTACATTCGATCCACTTAGAAATCACTTCCCTGCCTCCGAACTCATCCGCCAGGGTCATTGCAGGAGCAGGTACGCCAAGCATGCGAGGCAGGCTTTCATTACTTTCGTCGGCATCGATCACGCAAACGGATCTGCCATTAACGGCAAGATAACGCGCCAGAAGAGCGACAAGGGTGCTTTTGCCACTGCCACCCCTGCCACAAAGGAGAACCCTGCACATAACGATGTATCACCTCTCAAAATTAAATACCGCTGGGGGAAATCCTTTGACCTATGGGATTTTACCATGTCTCGGGGAGCCAGGGGTAAAAAGGGGTACTGTCAAAACCGGTACCATCCGTAGTTGCAATACTACTGACAGAAGGACAGTGGTCTTCTGTGCCGTACACACGAGACCTTCAGGGCACTGATTGCGCATATGCGAAAAAAGGCGGAATCCTTAACTATGCCGATTCAAGCATATATAATAAACCGGTAAGATCAACCAAAAAGGCCGCGCCTGACGCGGCCCTTTTGGTTTTGTGTGCCCGGCAGGGCACACCAACTTGGAGGTGAAAGTCCTCTGCAGGCCCGACCGGGAAAACTGCTAGCCAAGCGGCAAGGGCTGCCACCGCGAGGCGGGGTCTGAAGGAAGCCGAAGGCAAAACGCTGAGCCGACGAACAGAAACCGCACAGGAGGCATACAGCAGCCCGGGTGAGGAGGCAAATCTCTTCAAAGCCTGATACCTGTACGGAAGGTTTGTATGTAAATGCGGCGGGGATAAGCGGGAAGGGCCGTGCTCCATGCTACCGGCATCGTGTAGAGAACCGCCGTGGTACGGAACCGTACGCCCGGTAGCGCGAGAGGCCGGGGGAAGCAATTCCCCCGGCCTACTCGATTAGTTCAGGACGGTACAAATGCCGGACAACCCTTTTGCCGAGGTGATACAAATCAAAAAGTGCCATACCGACTCCGCCATTCACCGGTCACTTCTCGCGGAAACCTTTCTCTAAAGGCTTTAACTCAGTATTTTTCGTATGTTTTCTTTTTCCAATGCTTCCTGTCCCTGGGACAGCGTGAATATATGGCGAAGAAGAATCTTCTTTGCACCTTCAACGTCGCCCGACTCGAGACAGTCAACGATACCGTAATGCATGACGGCTGAACGTTCAAGGTCCTGCATCATACCCTGCTCTTTTATCCAGTCCTCCATCGAGGCCAGGCGCAGCTGGTAGTACAGGTTGGACAAGATCTTGTAACTCCACTTGCGTCCCGACTTCTGCCATATGTAACGGTGAAACTTGATGTCCTGCTCCGCGATTGCCGCCGTTTTTTCCATCCCGTCGGTGTCTTCGCCCGCGATGGTTACCATGACGTCGATCATGGACCTGAGTTTTTTGAAATCCTCCGGAGTCAGTCGATTGTTTTTCACTATGGCTTCGTAGACCCGCGATTCCAGGGCGTACCTGATGTCGACGATTTCCAGGAAATCATCCTTGTCGAAGTTCGCCACGTATACCCCTCTGCGTGGGATGTATTCCACCAGGCCCTCGTGCTCCAACTCCCTCAGGGCCTCCCTGACGGGAGCCCTGCTGATGTTAAGCTCTTCGGCTATTTCCACTTCCTGGATATGCTGGCCATGCTTCAACCGTCCCGACCAGAGTATCTCGTCTCTCAAAAACTCAACCACGCGCCTGTTGAGATTTTCGTAAACAAAATTTTTCCCCCGCAACATTTACCACTCCCACTTGCTACAGGTTATTTCCCCTTTCCGCCTGCGAGAAAAGACATTGCCGTCCTTACGTGCATTTCTACACCCTGGGGCAATACTGCCTCGTCTATGTCGAAAAGTGGATGATGCTGCGGGTAGTTTGTCCCTTTTTGTGCGTTCCCGGCGCCAAGAAAATAGAAACAGGACGGTATTCTCTTTGCAAATTCCGCAAAATCCTCTCCGGCGGTCCCGATATAGTCTATCAGATTTTCAGGTCCCACTACATCGGCTGCCGTCTTTCGCACCAGCTCCGTCATGGCGGCGTCGTTTATAAGCGTAAAATTCTCGGCATTGAATTTAACCTCGCATTCGCAGCGGTGCTTGCGGCAGACGTCCTCTACGACGCGCCTGAACCGTTCCACGGGTTTTTCGGGGCTATCTGGACCACCTTCGTAAAGATACCGTATCGTACCGCCCAATTCGGCTTCGGCTGGAATTATGTTTTTAGCGGTACCCGCTTTAAGCTGGCCGAACATGATAAGCGTGGGCTTTAGCACGTCAATCTCACGGGTCTGTATCATCTGGACCGAGGTAACTACATCGGCCGCAGCCAGAATCGGGTCGATAGCCATGTGAGGGGCTCCGGTATGCCCTCCCCTTCCCTTTATCTTTACATCGAAAACGTCCAACGCCGCCATGACGGCGCCCGGGCTCGCACCAATCCTGCCGCTTTCTATGGGGGCCCACACATGTATTGCGAAGGCGGCGTCGGGCTTTGGATCGTCCAATGCTCCTTCTTCTATCATCTTCAAGGCACCCGCTATCTCCTCGTTGGGCTGAAACACGAACAGTATCTCGCCTGGTATCTCTTCCTTGTGGCGGGCAAGGACCTTGGCTGCCACAAGCAGCATGGCCATGTGGGCATCGTGGCCGCAGGCATGCATTACTCCGTCGTTTCGGGAACGGTAGGGCGCGTCGTTTTGTTCCTGCAGGGGCAAAGCATCCATGTCGGCACGGAGCATGACGCATTTGCCGGGCCCACCTCCGCCTTTAAGGACCGCAGTCACTCCCGTATGGGCTATCTTCTCCCTGACGTCAAGCCCCAATTCCCTGAGATAGGACGCGACTTTGGCCGAAGTTCTCTCTTCCTTGAAACCCAGTTCCGGATACATGTGAAAATCCCGCCTCAACTCGACCAGTTCGTCCTCCAGGGACAGGATTTCTTCCCGTATGTTTTCCAGAAAACTCATCTTGCACCCCTCTTTACCCGAGTCTAACCCTGCCTGGTGAAAATTTTGCGCGGGTATTTTAAAAAGGTCTCGCAGCCTTTTTCGGTTACCAGGAAGGGCTCGCTGCATTCGAAACCGAACTCGTCGAGCCATATGCCGGGCATGAGGTGTATGGTCATCCCGGGTTTCATTATGGTCTTGTCGCCGGGTCGTAGACTCAAGGTGTGTTCTCCCCAGTCGGGCACGTAGTTAAGGCCGAAAGCGTAACCAAGCCTCGAGGGCTTGACCACCCTGGAACCGGATATGGCTTCCCTCCACTTTGCCTCTATCTCTTCAGCGGTCACACCGGGTTTTACAAAGTCAAGCGTCTTGGCTATGCCGTCGATGACGACGTCGGCGATTTCCTGAAGCTCCTTCGGGGGGTCGCCGATGTAGACCGTCCTGGAAAGCGGGCAGTGGTATCTGTACCGGACACCGCACAATTCGAGCAGGATGATATCGCCCGGCGCGTATTCCCTGTCGGCGTTCCAGCCGAGGTGCGCCGCCGACGTCCTCTCGTTGGACGGCATAATGGGAAAGATAGCGGGATGGTCCCCCGTCACCTTGTCGGTACCCTTCACCACCGCGTGGTATACGTTCGCGGCCGCTTCGCTTTCTTTTACACCCACTTTTATGGATTCGATGGCCGTGTTCATTACATGCTCGCAGACTTCCGCAGCCTGCCTCATGTAGGCGATCTCCGCGGGCGATTTTATGGTCCTCACCCAGTTGACGAGGCTGGTGGCATCTTTTATGTCCGCTTTGGGCAGCTCTTTACGCAGCGTGTCCAGACAGGCTCCCGTAAACCAGTAGTTGTCTTTCTCAACGCCGATGTTCTGCGTCTCCCAACCCTTTTCCCTGATGATGTCTGCAACGAAGCTCATGGGGTGTTTGAACATGTTCTGCACGTAATCGTCGGCGTAAGGTCTGATGTTGTCGTGTTTCAGCCAGGTCGTAAGCTTGGCTCCGTTGGCGTCCATACCGCGGCCCCACCATATGGGCTCGTCGTAATCGAGAGCTACCACAAGACCCTGATGCACGTAGAAGGACCAGCCGTCGTATCCTGTAAGATAGTTCATGTTGGCCGGGTCGCTTACCACCAGCACCTGGATCCCCATACGCAGCATGCTCTCTTTCGTCTTCCTGAGACGTTCCTTGTACTCCGATACCTCGAAAAGCAATGCCATCTTACCCACCTCCATAAAATTTTTATGCAATGCTTACGGACCGAAACATTCAATTTCCCCCATAAAGACCTGCGGAGCAATCACATGTGCCCCGAATATTCCTTTTTCACGACTGCTGAATGCACATAGTCAATCATCGTAACGTAGTCGAAAACGGGGAGCCCCGTTTCACGCGAAACGGCCGCGGCATAGGGAGGAAGAAGGCTGCATTCCAAAAGCAGGATGCCCGTTTCGGGGTTTTCCTTCACGATAGTTTTGGCAGCCTCCACTACTTCCGATTCGACAAGATCGGTATCCAGGATGCCCGACTCGTCGAAGACTGCCCTCCTGAATTCTTTAGCACCCTCGAGGCCGCCTATGACAAGCCTGGACTTTTGCGGCGCGCCGACGGCTTCAAGGAGAGAATCCGTCAAGGCGGGCGCATTCGCCGTTACTATGCCGATCATGCTTTCCGCGGACATGATCTTTTCGATGAAGGCCAATTGGAGAAGGCTCGAAAGGAATACCGGCAGTTTAAGTTTCTCCTTTATCTCTTCCTGAAAAAGCGCCAGAAATCCGCAATCCCCGGTTATAGCGCGAACCCCTTCTTTCTTTAATTCCAGGGCTGCTTCAATGACTTTTTCCTTTACCGAAAGGTCGTGAGAAAAAAGGTGCCTGTGGGTAACTCCGCTGATTCTCTGGAATCTGACAGGGTAATCATATGTCGTCGCGTTTGCCACGTCCCCGGGAATAAAGGGTACGTAGTTTTCGATGAGAAGGATTCCTATGGCCTCCCCGTAGCTCACTTGCCCCGGTGCGCACCTGTAGATCATACTGTCCCTCTCTTTCCCGCCACCTTTGTACTCGCGACGGAGCCGGCAACACTTGAACGAGATAAAAGCAAAGAAAGATGCTTATACGATAATTATGTCGTCTGTCGACATAAAGTCAAGGCCAAATTTCCTCCCCTGAAGGAAGCATTGACCAGACCATGAGAGGGATACCCTGTCGTTCGGTACCTGCCACCGTAAAAGAAAAACCATGACAAATTTCATGCAGGCCTTCAAGTCCGCAAGCGATGAACAAGCATGGCAATAGCACGAAGCAATCCGGCATGCGAAAGACATGCAATTAATGATTTGGCGGAAAAAGGCACCGTCTCGATACCGGCAGGACAGTTCGAACGGCCTAACTCTCCTGTCGCCTGATTTCCCTTACACCTGAGGGAGTACCCACAAGCGCCAGGTGGGCCATTTCGCGGAAAATCCCCGACTCTATAACACCAGGTATTTTTTTTACCAATGTCTCGAACCGCTCGGGATCAATGGCATCTTCCGTCACGACGTCGACTATAAAATGTCCCCCGTCGGTCAAAAAAGGCTCGTTGCGCTGGTCATCGCGCCTTAGTACGGGCTTGCCACAGGTCTCGAAGAGACGTTTCATGGTCCATATGAATCCAAAAGGCTCTATCTCCACGGGAATGGGGAAGTTTCGCCCTCCCGCTTTTTCCACAAGCTTGCTTTCATCGACGATTACAATGAATTCCCGGGCTGACTCTGCCACTATTTTCTCCCTGAGCAGCGCTCCCCCGTAACCCTTGACGAGGGTCAGATCAAAAGTGACGCAGTCGGCTCCGTCTATGCAAAGGTCCACTCCCCTGTCATCGAGGTCCGTCAAGGGTACCCCCAGCCTCAGGGCCTCTTTTTCGGTCCTCTTGGAAGTTGCTACGCACCAAAGGTCTGCCAGAAAACGGTTTCTCAAGGCATCGGCCAGCTTCGACAGGAAAATTTCCACCGTGGACCCCGTTCCCAAACCAAGTATCATGCCGCTTTCGACAAAAGAAAGCGCCCTTTCGGACGCCGCTTCCTTCATCGAGTCGGTTCCATGGTCCGAACTCTTTGCTTCGGGCATACAGGCAACCCCTTCCCCTTTTTGCAGGTTGTCCCAATCGAGTATTTTCCTTTATAATATACTATAATAGTCTTGTAATGTTCAGCTCCCTTATTCTCGGGAGGACGTCTTTGTAAATCCCGGCAAGGCCCTGCAGGCTGAACTTCTAAAACCCTTTCTCCATTCATTATCGAAAAGCAAAACCATTCCCGTCTACAAAACAGCGCCAGAAGGCCTTCGCAGCCCGGGATGCTGTGATCAGCGGGCGAGGTTTCAAAAATTTTAAATGACCGCGCATAAAAACCCAAAACAAAAGGAGTGATATAGCCTGTGGATGATAAAAACACAAGTCGGCTTGTAATAGTTTCCAACAGGCTGCCCTTGAAACTGGAAAAAAAAGAAGGCAAATGGGAAGTCACCCCCTCTTCCGGAGGGCTTGTTTCGGCCCTTAACCCCATACTCAAAAACCGGGGCGGCATATGGATTGGCTGGACGGGAACGACGGAACACATAGGTACCGACGTTCTCCGTCAGATACTGGGTCCCGCCTCCAGGGAAGCGGGCTACAGGACGTTTCCCGTGAGGCTCTCAGCCGAGGAGGTCTCGAAATACTACTACGGCTTTTCCAACGAAGTCCTCTGGCCACTTTT
>Ga0334895_1001948_pt1 | contig 18917 bp, 15 predicted proteins | sample GraSluR3_MG_7_FD_207229 | JGI IMG/M metagenome (GOLD analysis project Ga0334895, IMG submission 207229) | Sludge microbial communities from methane-producing bioreactor in Wageningen University, Netherlands - Granular Sludge_31_05-R3 | ecosystem: Engineered > Bioreactor > Anaerobic >... | reverse complement strand
CATGGACAGTCTTGATTCCCTGACATTTCAGCTCTACGGTTAGTCTGCTTTGTAAGGTTTGCCATAAACGCTCAATACGACCCTTCCCCTGCGGTGATCTGGCTCCAATCATGTGAATTGTAAATTTCAACCGAAAAGTGCACCATATTTCACTCCAAAAGTGCACCACTAACTGTAAAAAAAATAATTAATTTAGCTCATCTTTTTCCTCCTCCTGTTTAGCCAGCCATTCTTTGGTCTCCTTCAGCCGATAGGAACCGCCATTCATATTAAGCAGGTAGGATTTATGGGTCAGCCGGTCAATCATAGCTGCAGTCATCACCGTATCACCAAAAATTTCTTCCCAACGGTCAAAGGAGAGGTTTGTGGTAATGATAGTGGATTTTCTACCAGCCCTCAAGGACAGATGGGTAAAAAGCAGTTCTGAACCCTCCTTGTCAAAGGAGATGTAGCCTAATTCGTCGGCAATAACCAGGTCATATTTTTCAAACTTGCCTTCGGTCCTACTTAAGATTCTCTGGGAACGGGATTCTTTTAATTGGTTGATCAATAAGGGTACGGTCACAAACAAGACCTTGTAACCGCTCAAACAGGCCTTGATACCCAGACCAATGGCCAGATGTGTTTTACCGGTGCCCGGACTACCTGCCAGGATGACATTCTGTCCCTGTTCGATAAAATCCAGGCTCTTTAATACCTTCAGCCGCTTTTGGGCATCAATAGGTAAATCACCAACCGATAAATCCTCCAGGTACTTCCGGTAAGGGAAGCCGGCCAGACGAATGCGGTTTTTCTTTCCGCTTTCTAACCGCAGATCATATTCTTTTAACAGAAGGCTATAGAGGAAATCCTCATAGGTTAAGTTCTTCAGATTGGCCTGGTTAATCTCTTCTGTCAGATACTTTCTTACCCCAGGTAGCCGGACTTCTTTGGTGAGTTCTTTGATTTTTTCAGTAAGTTCATTTTTCATACCGGGATACCTCCCAAAAGTTTACTGTAGTCACTAAGGGTCTCTTTGGCTTGTCTGGTAATAGCACAAGGGACTAAAATAGGAGCTGGTTCATCTTTTTTCTCCAGGATGAGCCTGATCTTCTCGGTAGTGACTGTAGTTGGTATTTTCTCCAGCATGCCAATCGTTTGGCTGACTTTCGGCAGGCTGTGGGTGGCAACTAATTCTAACAGTTGAAGATACTGTCTTTGCTGTCTTTGGTAATACTTATGATAAATAGCCTGCAACTGGGGTTTCATTTGCAAGAAGGCACTACTGCGCCCGAGCGCACCCGGTTTGAATTTTAGAGTTTTCAGGTAATGGTTGATATCCATTTGCCAGTGATCCCTGCCTTCACATCTTTGGTGGTCGGCAATCTTTTCTTCTTGATGATAACAGAGGATCTTATCAGGATAAATCTTTACCAGCACAAATTCTCCCACCAGATGATCGGGAACCGAATAGTGATTGGCATCCACACTTATTGTACTATAGCGGTCTACCCGGGCTTCAGTGATACGGGCTGTATCATAACGGGGAGGAAGTACCAAGAGGTGATTTTTCTCTTTTTCTAATATATCAGAAGCACTCCCTTTATTTTTCTGGGTTTTTTGGTTTAAGCTCAATAATTGCTGTTGGAAATAGGCTCTGGCCTCAGCCAAGCTGGCAAAGCTGTCACACTTGGAGAAGATCTTTCGTCTTAAGTATTCCACAGAGCGCTCCACATGGCCCTTCTCATGGGCCTGGTAGGTATTGGTAAAGCGGAAACGAAAGCCGTAATAAAGGGAGAGTTTCAATAAGGCCTCAGTCGGTTCTTTTTCCGAGTGCCCTACAAAGTGGGCTACCATGACCCGGGCATTGTCATAGACCATCTCCTGATAGACTCCACCTATTGTTGCAAAGAAAGAAACATGGGAATCCAAGAAGGATTCTGTCTTCTGACTGGCATAGAGTTCGCCATAGCGGTAATCACTGCAGGTAGGGCTAAAGACGGCCATCTGCAAAATCCTGCTTTTGCCGGCAATGGTGAGTTTCACTTCCCCCCAGTCAAATTCACAGACTTCACCCGGTGCATATTCCTGTCTGATATAGGCTTCCCTGGATTCCTTTTGGATTTTGCGAATGGTGTTACAGATGGTGGTATAGCCGATATTAAACCCTTCTTCTTGCAATGCCTCAAAGATATCAATCTTTTTCTTTTGTTGTTTACCCTTTCCCTCTTTTTTCTTTTGCTCGTTCTGCTGTAGGTAAAACTGAATTCTAGTTAAAATTTCTTCGGTCAGTTTTACCTTCTTACGTGAGCTGGCATCATAGCTGGGTGTTTGTATGATATCGGCAGTGAGTTCTTCTTTTTGGGAATTATCTGCTGCTGCCAGTAATTGGGCTCTTTTTTGATCATAATCTTTTATGTATCTGGCAACGGTTCTTCTGTTTAGTCCTACCTCCCGGGCAATCGCCCGCTGTGATTTTTGTTGGTTGTGATAGGCAATAATTATCTTTTGTTTCTGGTTCAATGTGATCATCCTCCCTAGTTCCCCCTATGTTCTGATTGTTCATACATAGGGTTATGCTACTTTAAAGTGGTGCACTTTTCAATTAATACAGTGGTGCAGTTTTAGAGTAACATAAGCACTCCTTCCTATAGTTTATTTTGGTTATATCTATTCCATAGAAAGACAACATGCATGACCAATTTTTTTAAACTAATTTGAATCAAAGCATAAACACTACTCGAAATTAGTACAAATAATGGATCGATTCTAATTCTATTGGTTAGTCAAAGCATTAAAGCAGGATAGGAGAATTATCAAAGTAATTGTTGGTAAAGAACCAGATACCCAAACAGGAAAAAATATTTAGTATTGAATTTATAAGTATAATATTTGCTGACCTTTGTCTAAAAATATGTAATGGTATGCAGGTAGTATTGTTACCGTTGTTTGTTTTAGAAAAAGGTTTTTCGACTTCAATAGCTGGACTTATGATAACATTTTATATGTTAACTGCTACTTTGTTCAGGCCAGTCTCTGGTTCACTTGTTGATAAAAAGGGAACTTATATTACCATGTTAATTGGTTCGATTGCTTACTGTTTTGCTACAGGATTTTATCTTTTTGATATCTCCATATGGTTTTTGTTTATAATGAGAGCTATACAGGGATTTGGATTCAGCTTTAATAGTACGGCATTGATGACCATGGCAACCAATATCATACCAGAGAAGAGGATGTCTGAAGGTATTGGATATATGGGATTAACCGCAACAATAACAAAATCATTCTCCCCTGTCTTTGCTATATTACTAAAAAATACTTTTGGCTTTAAAATTACATTTTTAATTGTTTTTATATTTTCCATAATAATGTTAATGTTCAGGTTTATAATTAAAACTGATAAAAAAGTATATCAGGATATTTTTATTGAAGAAAAACCAAGTTCATATATATATGACGAAACCCCTTTACCTGCAAAAAATTCAACAATTGATTTTATATTAACAAAAGTTGTAAATAGTGATGCCTTAAAACCAGCGTTATTTATGTTATTTATAGCCTTTACTACTAGCGGAATAAATGCATTTTTAGTTCCCTATGCTGCAGAACGAGGCATAGAGAATCCTGGAATGTACTTCACTTTATCAGCAATTATGGTTTTTATATCCAGGTTATATATAGGAAAAATATCTCAAAGATTTGGGACTTTTATTGTACTAATAACAGGAATCATGTTAATCAGTATAAATTTTATATGGCTATTTGCCTGTCATGATTTATCTAACCTTATTATTGCTGGTGCTTGTTATGGCTTAGGATTGGGAGTAGTACAACCACAGCTTAACACATTGGCTGTTCTGTCTGCCAGCAGAGAGAGCCGCGGTTTGGCAAATTCTACTTTTTTTATGTCAATTGATTTAGGACAAGCTATAGGTGCAGTTTCATTGGGAGCTATTGCCGATTTTGCAGGCATGGGTTCCATGTTTGGATTTGGAGCAATTGTCACTTTCTTAACTGCTTTAATATATTTTTTCCTAAGAAAAAAAATTGCACCGAAGTATATTTAGCAAAACCTTAATTGGTGTTTTTTAATGATATTTTTTCTAAAAACAATGTATACTTAATTATAATTTGATAAAATAAAAAAATGTCAAGAATTTATTAGAGGTTTAAATAGAGTAATATTATTTAAGATGATTATTGTATTTAATATTTATAATTATTGAAAGGGCTGAATATGAAAGAGGATAGCAGTTTAAGGGTATTATTTTTATCTCAAGAGGATACAATAAAAGCGGGAGTTCTAAATATGAAAGAATGTATAAGGGCGGTAGAGGAATCATTTAAGTTATTAGCTTCAGGTGATTGTATCGCTGGTGGACCAGATGAGCATGATCATGGGATTAGAATATGGTTTCCTAATAAGCCTAGAGGCAAAAATATGCCTATATCGGGGCCCGATAGAAGGTTTATGGCGATGATCGGCTATTTAGGAGGACGATTTAATATTTGTGGTACAAAATGGTATGGTTCTAATCGAAAAAATAAAGAAGAAAGAGGATTGCCAAGATCGATATTGTTAATTATTTTAAATGATCCCATTACTGGTGCTCCATTATCTATTATGGATGGTACTTTAATCAGCGCTATGAGAACAGGAGCAGTACCTGGAATAGCAGCAAAATATTTATCAAAGAAAGATTCTAAAACTTTAACAATCATTGGTGCAGGTATAATAAACCGCACTTGCTTCATGAGCCTGCTATCAGTTTTGAAAAATATCGAAGAAGTAAAAATTTTTGATATTGTAGACAAGAATTCAAGTAATCTATGTAATTATATAAAAGAAAATTATTCTATAGAAAAAGTCTATAAAGTTGATAGTATTGAGAATGCATTAATAAATAGTGATGTTATAAGTGTAGCTGCATCTGGAGAACACCTCCCCTTTATTAAAAATAATTGTTTGAAAAATGAATCTTGCCTTCTATTGAGTGGGGGAATCCAGCCAAATGAAAATCTATACCTAGATTCAAATATAATAATCGATGATTGGAAAATGCATTACAGGTGGGTATATGAAAACAAAGGAAGGAAAAAAATAGAACCATTAGATAGCTCTTATGATGATATTCCAGCTATAACCCTAAATAAATTATTAAAAGAAAAAAAATTAAAAAAGAGGGATATTGTCAATATATATGATATTATAAAAAACAAAACTTTATTAAATAATTTTAGACATAGAAAAAATATATTCATAAGTGGTGGAATACCTATGGAAGATTTATCTTGGAGTCATAAAATTTACCAGAATGCTTTAAATAAAAAAATTGGTAAAGAACTTGTGCTTTGGGAAAAACCATATTTTATATGAATAAGGCATGAAGTGATAACAGCCATCAATAGTAAAAATATAATTAAGCCGCTCAATCAATAGGAGTAATAAGTACTCAGTAATTCTTAAGATTGAAGAAGTTCAAAAATATAACAACTTCAAAAAAGAGACAGATTGACTAATTGATATAGAATTTAAATTTATCCCCTACTACATACTGCAATGAACGGTGTATGGGTTTGTTTTCAGAATCACATGTTAGACTTATTATTGATATTAGCGGATATCCTTCATTAATTTCTAGATAATGAGACAATTCATAAGAAGCATAAACTAATTCAATACATTTAGTACAATAGCCCAAAATTATATTATGTTTTTTTGTAAGAACATTTATTAGTGAAGAATTATTAAGCTCTTCTTGTAATAAAAAAGAAAAACTTTCAGGAAAGCGAGAAATTTCAAAGGCAACTGGAATATTGTTTGCATATCTAATTCTTTCAAGTGCAATAACTTTATCATCTGGTTTAAGATTTAATTCTTTTATATCTAAAGGGTTTGCATCTTCAATAATACATTTTACAACTTTTGCACCTGGGATTTGACCTGTTTCAAGGCATATTTGTGTAAAGCTTGAAGATCGTGAAATATCACGCTTAAATTTTTCATTGGCAACATAAGTACCTTTTCCTTGTAAACGAACTAGGAGACGTTCTTTAGAAAGTGCTTTGAGGGCATTACGAACTGTAATACGACTTACATTGTAAATTTTACATAACTCTTGTTCTGTTGGTATTTTTTCACCTTTTTGATAATTACCATTTTCAATATCTTTACGAAGTTGATTTGTTAATTTTACATAAAGCGGAAGTGAATTGTCAGCAGTCAATTTCAATTTTTAATACCTCTTTAGAATGTTATGTTAGTATTTTAGCACATAATGTTTAAAATTAATACATTTGAGATAAGTAACAACACGATTTAAAGCTAATAAAGTAATAAAAAATATTATAATATTATCTAAGGGTTTTGATTGCTTCGAAAAAATATTTGTGATATATTATTTTTATAACAATATATAACAAATAATTGTTATTTTCAAAATTATTTTAAAAATAAGCTAACTAATAAAAATTTATGGGGGTTAAATATATGTGGATAAAGGATATATTTAGAGTAGAAAAGCCTGTTATTGCACTTTTACATCTTCAGGCACTTCCTGGTGATCCTCTTTATGACAGAGAAGGTAATTTAAAGAAAGTTATTGATATAGCCAACAAGGAATTAAAGGATCTGCAGGACGGTGGGGTAGATGGTATCCTGTTTGCAAATGAATTTAGCCTTCCCTATCAAAAGAAAGTAAGTCATGTCACAACTGCTGCTATGGGATATATAATTGGACAACTTAGGAAAAAAATCAAAGTACCTTTTGGAGTAAATGTGGTGTTAAATCCAATGGCATCTATAGAATTAGCTGCAGCTACAGGAGCACATTTTGTTCGAAGTGCTTTTACTGGAGCTTATATTGGAGAGAGTGGCATTATCAATACAGATGTTGCTGCTTGTGTTCGCAGAAAAATAGAGCTTGGAATTACAAGTCTAAAAATGTTCTATAAAGTTAATCCGGAATCAGATATCTATATAAGAGAAAGAGATATTGTAAAAGTTACAAAATCTATTATTTTTCACTGTTTTCCTGATGGGCTTTGTGTTTCTGGTGAAAGTGCTGGTTCTGAAACGGATTCCGAAGTTATTATGTCAGTAAAATCTGTATCTAAAAATATCCCAGTTTTTTGCAATACAGGATGTAATGCTGAAAATATAGTATCAAAGTTGAAAACAGCTGATGGTGCATTTGTAGGCACTTATTTTAAAAGTGATGGGAAGTTTGATAACAATGTTGATTTACAAAGAGTGAAAGAATTTATGGCTAAAGTACAGAAATTTCGTGATATCTTAAGTTAATATTTTGTTAAATTTTATATATTTAGGAAAAGATAAATGATACATGAAAATAATTTTTATATGGGTATTGATATAGGTACTTTTGAAACAAAAGGTGTAATTATTAATTACAATGGTGAGATTATTGCTAGTCATATAGTAAAGCACGATATTGAGAAACCCCAAGAGGGATATTATGAACATGATGCAGAATTTGTGTGGTGGAATGATTTCTGTCAAGTTTCCAAATCATTATTACTAAAAGCAAGCTTAAAAAATTCTCAAATAAAATGCATTTGTTCCAGCACTCTAGGTAGTGACTGTCTGCCTGTTGATAAAAATTGTAATCCATTAAGAAAGGCTATTCTATATGGTATTGATTGTCGTTCACAAAAAGAGATAGAGTATTTGACCAATTATTATGGGAATGAAAAAGTTCAAGAATTGTTTGGTAGGCCAATTTGTTCTGGAGATATAGCTACTAAGATTTTATGGTTACGAAATAATGAACCAGATATTCATGAAAAAGCTTATAAATTTATTACTGGTTCCACTTATATTGTTGCAAAGCTTACAGGAAAATATGTGATTGACCGATTTCTTAGTAGAGCTTCTTTTCGTCCATTATACAAAGAAGATGGATCAGTTGATGTTGAATATTCCAGCTTATATTGCAGACCAGATCAATTAGCTAAAACTGCCAAAGTAACTGATATTGCAGGATATGTTTCTGGTGATGCTGCTAAACAGACGGGACTTGCAAAAGGAACACCAGTATTAACTGGAACCGGAGATTCAACTGCTGAAGCAATTAGCGCTGGAGTATTAAAGAGTGGAGATTTAATGTTACAATTGGGTTCAACCTTATTTATGTATTGTTGTACGGATCATCTAATTGAGGATGATAGAGTTAGGGGGAATATTTTTACTATTCCAGGAACCTATAGTATTGCGGCAGGTACTAATACAGCAGGAACTTTAACCAGATGGTTTAGGGATAATTTATTTGCTGATATCTTTTCTAAGGAAAAGGAATCCGGAAAGAATGCCTTTGAGTCTATGATTGAAGGTATTGATTGCATTCCACCAGGATCAAATGGACTTATTATGCTTCCATATATGGCTGGAGAGCGTACACCAATTAATGATCCCAAGGCTAAAGGTTTAATTTTTGGACTAAAATTAGAACATACGCGTAAACATTTATACAGATCTGCCTTAGAATCAGTAGCCTATTCTATAGACCAGCATATCGATATTTTTAAGGAATGTGGAGTAAATATAAAAAAAATTGTGGCTGTCGGGGGTGGTGCTAAAAATCATGTTTGGATGCAAATAATTGCAGATGTAATTAATATGCCTCTATTGATTACAGAGATAAGTATAGGAGCTTCATATGGCGATGCTTTGATGGCAGCATTAGGGGGTGGAAGATTTAAAAATTTTTCAGAACTGGAAGATATAATTAAGGTAAAAAAGAGAATTCTCCCTAATCAGAAAAATTATGCAAAATATAAATTTTATAGAAAAATTTATGATGAATTATATAAAAAGAATAAAGCATTAATGCATAAGATTAAATAAATAATAAAATTTGGAGAACTAAAATGTCAAATTTATCAATTAACCAGCTTTCGGGTATGAATTGCCATTATATTAGGCATTCTTTTAAATACTTTTTGGATTCCATGACTAAATTAGGGATAAAAAATATTGAAATATGGGGCGCAGCTCCTCATTATTACGCAGAGTATTTTAATCAAGAAATGTTGAATAAGATGAAAAAAGAAATAAGGTCTCATGGGCTTAAATTAATATGTTTAACACCAGAACAAGTAACATATCCAATCAATATTGCTTCAGATGAAAAATATTTGCGAGAATTAAGCATAAACAATCATTTAAAAACATTGAACCATGCTGAAGAATTAGAATGCAAAATGATGCTTTTAACGCCTGGGTATGGCAACATTGACCAAAATAAAGAAGAAGCCTGGAAACGATCTGCGGATTCAATAGCGAGAATTGCAGAATATGCAGAAAAATTAGGAATAATTATTGCACTTGAACATCTTTCACCAGCAAGTTCTAATATTATTAATTCTGCCAGAGATCTTAAGAGAATGCTGAATATGATAAAATCACCCAACTTAAAAGCAATGTTTGATTTTGGCCAAGTAGGAATTTTGAAAGAAAAAGTGGAAAATTATTTTGATTTATTAGGTAGCGAAATAGTTCATATACATGTTATAGATGGTACTCCTGGTGGACATCTTGCTTTCGGGGATGGTAATTTACCCTTAGAGCATAATTTTAAGATGATTTCTAAATATGGTTATAAAGGTTATTTGTCAATGGAGATAGCTGATAGACGCTATTTCACAAATCCCCAGGAAGCAGATTATAAATCTATAAATATGTATAAAAAATTTATTCAATTATTATAAATGTAGCCTTATTTCAAAAAATTATATTCTGAATATTATTATAAAAATATGTGCAATATATTTCCTTAAAAAAATTGACATGAATAAATTAATAGTTATATAATTAGGATATGGTTATATAATGATATAGATACAAATAATTATATAAATTATTTAATTATTTAAGACCAATTGAAGTATTTTTAGTAAAAAAAGGAAACTAGAAAAAGATAGGTTTTCTATTTCATTATCCGTTATTGTTAAATAAAAAATTAAAAATATTATAATAAAAAAAAGAATTGCGAGACATTTAATGAAAACAGGACATATGATTGGAGTAGATGTTGGTGGAACATTTACAGATTTTTCGATATTTGATACTAATAATGGCAATCTCATTCATTATAAGCAAAGCTCAACACCTGAAGATCCTTCAAAATCTATTATAAGCGGAATTTTATACCTACTTAAAAACCTAAATATTCGTCCAGATGAAATTAAATATCTAGCACATGGTACAACCGTAGCAACGAATGCACTTATTGAAAAGAAAGGTGGTCGATTAGGCCTTATAACAACAAAAGGATTTAAAGATCTGATGGAGATTGGTTGGCAAAAAAGGCCATCACTATATGATCTTCTAAAGCAAAAACCTGAGAGCTTAATTCCTCCTGGACTAAAGTATGAGGTTGATGAACGTATTTTGTTTAATGGTAGGATAGAAAATAAATTAAATGAGGATGATGTAAGAAAAGTAGTTAGAGAACTTAAAGCGCAAAAAGTAGAAACAATTGCAGTTTGTACATTATTTTCATATATAAATCCCATTAATGAAAAGCGAATAAAAGAAATTATATTAGAGGAATATCCTGAAGTGTACATTTCAATTTCACATGAAGTTGTCCCTGAATTTAGAGAATACTCAAGAATGAGCACCACAGTATTAAATTCCTACCTTGGGCCCGTAATGAAAAATTACGTTAATAATTTTAATAGTTCAATATTGAAATCTGGTATCAAGATTTCCCCCTATGTTACTCAATCTAATGGTTCAATTATTTCTATTGCTGAAACGATAGATTGTCCAATAAAAACAGCAGTTTCAGGGCCCAGTGCTGGTGTAGTAGGAGCCTCTTATATTGGAAAACAATGTGGGATTAACAATATTATATCCTTTGATATGGGCGGAACAAGTATCGATGTTAGTTTAATTGAAGGTAATAAAGTACAAATATCAAATGAACGATTGGTCGAAGGGTATCCTGCCCGAATTCCAATGATTGATATTGTTACTATTGGTGCTGGTGGAGGTTCAATTGCAAAAATTGACAATGGTGGAGCATTAAAGGTTGGACCTCAAAGTGCTGGTGCTAATCCAGGGCCGGCTTGCTATATGAAAGGCGGAATAGAGCCAACTGTAACTGATGCAAATGTAGTATTAGGAAAACTAAACCAAAAAATAATCTTAGGAGGCAGAATGCAAATTGATCCAGAGTTATCAGCAGGTGCAATAAAAACATACATATGTGATAAATCTAATTTGGATCTTAGTGAAGCTGCCAGTGGAATTGTTTCAGTAGTAAACTCAAACATGATGCGCGCAATCCGTTTAGTATCAGTTGAACGAGGATTTGATGTACGAGATTTTACGCTCATGGCTTTTGGAGGTGCCGGGCCATTACATGCCTGTGAAGTTGCACAGGAAATGGGTATTAAAACAGTTATGATACCAGCTTCTCCTGGTACACTCTGTTCCTTGGGTCTCTTAATGGCTGATACTAGATTTGATGTGAGCTGTTCTAATATCATGATTGCCGATGAAACTAATCTGCAAATAGTGAAGAATATTTTTGGTAAACTAATATATGAAAGTAGTTTGATGTTGGATAAAGAGAAGATTAATAAAATAGATCGAAGATACTTATGTTATATTGATTGTCGTTATGAACGACAGAATTATGAAATTTCCATTGAAATCAAGCCTGAAATAGATAAGAAAATGTTAAAGCAACTGATTGAAAAATTCCATCTTGAACATAATCAGTCTTATGGATATTGTAATAAAAATATGCGCATTCAGATGGTAAATTATCGAGTGAGTGCCGTGGGAACTATTATGAAACCTGAATTAGTTGAAGAAAAAGTAAATAAAGATATTGATATTCCAGAACCAAAAGATATTCGTGATGTTCTGTTTGAAGGAAAAAGTTCTTATTTGGCAACTAAGGTATATCAAAAGGATTATATTTCACCTGGATGCACTTTGAATGGGCCGGCAATTATTGAACAAATGGATTCTACATCTATTATTCCGCCAAATTGGTCTGCATATACTGATGGTTTTCATAATTTAAAAGTGACTTATAATTTATAATGAGGTTTAAGGTATGAAAAAAAGCATAGATCCAGTAACAGTTGAAATAATAGGTAATTTATTACTTTCTATTGCTGAAGAAATGGGCATATCAATAATTAAAAGTGCCTATTCTACTAACATGAAGGAAAGAAGAGACCTATCAACTGCCATATTTGACCCCGAAGGGAATATGGTTGCTCAGGCTGAGCATGTTGCCATGCACCTAGGTTCTTTGCTTGGAATAATAAAGGAAATTATTAAAAAATATTCATTAGAAAACATTAAACCTGGTGATATGTTTATTGGCAACGATCCATATAATGGTGGAGGAACACATCTGCCAGATATTACTGTTGCAATTCCGGTTTTCTTTCACAGTAAATTAATTGCCTGGGCAGCTAATTGTGCACATCATAGTGATGTGGGAGGGAAAGTACCTGGTTCTTGTGCAGGAGATGCGAATAGTATTTTTCAGGAAGGCATCAAGATACCCTTAGTGCGAGTATGTAAGGATAATTCTATAAATAATGATATTATTGAGTTTATAATGACTAATAGCCGCTTACCTCAAGAACGTTATGGAGATCTTCAAGCACAAGTTGCAGCAAATCACGTTGGTGCTAAAAGGATTATTGAGGCATATAAAAAATATAAAAACTTTCTTGTAGATAGTATGCATGAACTGCAAATTTATACTGAAAAAAGACTTCGTTCAGGAATCAAAAATTTACCTGATGGAGAGTATTATTTTAGTGATTATTTGGATGATGCAGGAGTCGCCTACCAAGAGACTATAAAAATATGTGTAAAGATAAATATAAAAGGTGATTCCATGATTGTTGATTTTACAGGCACTCATGAACAAGTACCTGGACCGATAAATATGACATTCAATGGATTACTAGCTACAGTTTTTTATTCATTAAAAGCTCTGATTGATCCAAATATTCCATCTAATGCAGGAATCTATCGGGCATTCAAAGTCATTGCCCAACCAGGTCTCATTATAAGTGCTAGTAATCCCTTCCCTGTAGCGGAGCGAATAGATACGGCTATGAGGGTAGCAGATGTTTTGTTTGGAGCCCTAGCCCCTGCTGTGCCAGAACGGGCAATTGCTGGTTGTAATAGTAGTTGCACTACAGCAATATTTAGCGGACATGATCCAATGGACAATGAATTATTTTATGTATACTTAGAAACTATTGCAGGTGGTTCTGGCGCAACCAAAAATTTAGATGGACTTAGTGGGGTACAAGTTCATATGACCAACACTTCAAATCTTCCAATAGAGGCATTAGAAACAGAATTCCCTTTGATTTTAGTAAAAAAATATGTTTTACGGAAAGATAGTGGTGGAGCAGGTAAATTTAGAGGTGGATTAGGTATAGAGCGGGAATTTGAATCTCGTTTTAATAATGTAACTTTTACTGGGCTAGGTGATCGACAATTAATACCTCCATGGGGAATTGAAGGAGGGAAAAATGGACTTGGAGGAGTTTATTTTTTAAAGAGAAAAGGTAAAAAAAATGTTCGGCTTGATTCAAAAACTACAAATATTATTTTAAATAAGGGTGACAAGATAGCAATTCTTACTCCTGGTTCTGGTGGTTATGGAAACCCATTAGAAAGAAATCCTGAAGCTGTTTTAATAGATGTGATTGAGGAAAAAGTTTCTATAGATAATGCCAAAGAACTGTATGGGGTAATAATATCAAAAAAGAATGGTTATAAAAAAATAGATGTGGCAAAAACTGCTAAATTTCGTATGAGAAAATATTTGAAGAAAAATGATGATTAAAAAAAGTTTAACAAATGTTAAGATAGCTAAAAAAATATATTATTATGCTGATAAATTTGTATGCTTTATTTATTTGTTAGCAGGTATTACTACATCTCTTTTTTTAGGAATACTGTTTGTGCAAGTTTTTATGAGGTATGTTTTTAATAACCCAATTTATGGATTAGATGAAATGGTCATAGCGTTAATGATATGGTCAATGGCATTGGGATTTTCAATAGTATACTGGAGAAATGAACATGCAAAAATAGAATTTACAATGAAATATTGTCCCAGAATAATTCATAAAAGTATTTATCATCTTATAAATTTAATTGTTTTTTTATCTGGAATGATAATTGCTTCAGGGGCAATCAAACTTTTTAAAATGCAAAGTAAAATGATGCCCCTAGGAGGTTTAACATTCACTAAGGCTTATTATTACGCATTACCTATGATTGTTATGGGTTTGTTGTTAATTTTTATGTCTGCTATTAAAACAATTGTATATATCGCAACAGATGATGATTCTATATTAATTGAAGAACACAATGAAGGAGGTTCAAGTATTGCTTAGTCTTGATGTTTGGATTTGCTTTGGTGTTTTTGTAGTATTATTACTCATAGAAGTGCCTATTTCATTTAGTATGCTTGGATCTAGTATGTTGTATGCTTTTCTTAATCAAGAAAGCTTTGTAATGTTTGCTCAAAAAATATCAAGTTCTTTTGCTGATTTTTCTATGTTAGCAGTTCCTGCTTTTTTATTTGTGGGAATTTTTATGAACGAAATCGGCCTTACAGACAGGATATTTAAAGCTGCTGAAAAATGGCTCGGACATATCCCTGGTGGCCTTGCACATGCTAATGTATTGGCAAGTATGATTTTTGCAGGCATGTCCGGTTCTGCCTTAGCAGATGCAGGAGGATTAGGTACAATAGAGGTTAAAGCAATGCGTGATTCTGGATATGATGAATATTTTTCAGTTGCTATTACGGCTGCTTCTTCAACAATTGGACCAATCATTCCGCCAAGTATTAATTTAGTTATCTGGGGATTTTTATCTTCAACTTCAACTTTAACCCTGTTTTTAGCAGGATTGGTACCAGGCATACTCATGGGACTTGCGATGATTATTTGGATAGTTTTTGCAGTTAAAAGTTTTAATATTAAAACACCCCCACTTGTTAAATCTTCTTGGAAGGATAGATGGTTCTATACGTTACAGGCATTTCCAGCATTAGGAGGTCCTATTATTCTAATTGGTGGTATTTTATCGGGTGTATTTACACCAACAGAATGTGGTGTAGTTGCCGGTGCATACTGTGTATTGTTGGCAGCTATATATAAAAAATTAAACCTTACAATGCTAAAAAGAGCATTTTTAAATACATTATCTTCAGCAGCCATGGTTATGGCGCTGGTTTCAACCGGATTAGTGTTTAATTGGATGATTGTAACAAGTGGACTTATTAAATATTTATCAAATTCTTTATTAATTTTGGAAAATCCTATTGTTGTATTGTTACTTTTAAATATGATATTACTTTTTATGGGTTGTTTTATAGGTTCAATGCAGTCTTTAATAATGATGACTCCATTACTGTTAAGTTTGGCTGACGGTCTCGGGTTGAGCTATATACATATTGGTGTATTAGCAGTTTTTAATTTAGTAATAGGATTAATTACTCCACCGATGGCTCCTTCACTCTTTGTAACATGCAAAGCTACAGGTGTAGCTTTTAATAAATCATTAAGGTATACATTGGGGTTTATTATACCACTAGTTGTAGTTCTCATGATTATTACTTTTTTTCCAAACACAGTACTATGGCTCCCGAGATTATTGGGTGCTTTGTAAGTAAAATTTAATATAAAGGAAGGAGAAATTAGAAAATGAAAATTAAAAGAAAGGTGTTAATATGTTTTTTGTCAATTTTTTTTGTAGCCGTTTTATTCAATCCATCGTCTGCTAAAGTTTACAAGATTGGAGCTGCTTCGACACCAGGTGAAGCTATGGCAATTGCAGGCCAGTATTTTTGTGATATTTGTACAGAAAGACTTAATGGGGAAATAGTTTTTGAGTATTACCCCGGTGAGCAATTAGGCAATGAAAGTTCTATGTTTGAGAATATGATGGTTGATTTACAACAAGGTTTAACAAATGCTTTTGATTCATATGCTTCTTATTCTGCTGATCTTAATATAATGAGTATGGCATTTGCCTTCGAAAGCCATGAGCATTTGTTTAAGTATTTGGAATCAGACTTAGGGCAAAAAGCCCTACAGAAATTGGAAGATATGGGTATGCATGTTTTGAACTATAATTTTAGAAAGAATCCTAGGTTATTTTTCGGAAAAAAACCAATTACAAGTCCTGAAGATTTGAAAGGTGTAAAATTTAGAATTCCAAATATCCCAATCTTTGAAAAAAATGTTAGAGCAATTGGAGCTGTTCCTACAGTTATTGCATGGTCTGAGTATCCTTATGCATTAATGCAGGGGGTTGTAGATGCAGGTGAGTGCACTTATGAAAATGTATATCCAATGGGATTTTATAAGTCTGCACCTTATATTACATTAGTTGATTATGCCTACCCATTAGAATGCATAACTCTTTCTAAGTCTGCTTGGGATAGCCTAACTCCTGAAGAACAGACAATTGTTCAAGAATGTGCTGATGAAGCATCTGAATACTTTAACAATACAATTAATACTAAATGGGAAGAAGATAAACAAAAATTAATCGATGAAGGAGTAACTTTTGTAGAATTTGATAAAGAAGCTTTTATAGAAAAAATGGCTCCTTTGGCAGATCAATTAGAAGCAGAAAACTTTTGGGATACCCCAGGATTATATGATAAAGTACAAGATTTAAGGTAATACGAAAGAACCAATATACAGTTTTACAAGGGTTTACCCTTGTAAAACTGTATGGAGAATGGGAGATAAATAGTGAAAAATTTACAATTTGAACAGTTTGCTGCCTCAAATTTTCATTATATAAAACATACCAGAAATTTTTTTATGAAATCAATAAGTGATTTAGGTATACACTTAATTGAATTTTATATGGCTTGTCCTCATTTTGATATATTTAATGCTAATTTTGCAGAAATTAGAAGATTAAAAAAAGAATTAGATGATAGAGAAATTCAAGTTTGTTGTTCAACTTTAGAGCAATGTAATTATCCTATAAATATTGCATCTGAAGACAAGATATTAAGAGAGAAAAGTATAGAAATTTTAAGAAAAACAATAGAATATACTTCAATATTAGAAGCTCCATATACACAAGTATTAGGTGGTAGAGGAAGTTATGATTTACCTAAGAGTGAAGCTTGGAAGCGTTCTAAGGAATCTTTAATTACCCTTGCAGAAGTTGGATCAAAGAATAATGTTTGCTTAGTAATTGAAGAGGCTTCATGGTTTACAACTAACACAGTTTATAGCACTCCTCTAACAAGGAAAATGCTTGATGAAGTAAATAAACCTTTTTTGAAAGCGATGCTTGATAATTGTGCAACAGAAACAGCAAATGAAAATTTTAGAGAATGTATGGTTATTTTAGGTGAAGATATGAAACATATGCATTTTGCTGACGGAAAACCAGGTGGTCATTTTGTGCCTGGTGAGGGAAACTTACCACTTATTGATTATCTTAATATCTTGGATGATTTTAACTATAAAGGAGCTATTACCTTTGAGCTTTATAACCGTAAATACGAACTGGATCCACATTACTATATGAAGATGTGTTTTGAATATATATCTAATTACTTAAAATGAAAATAGGGGGCTTTAACAATGAGAAAGATAGAAATGTCACAAATTGCTGCCATGAATATTTCCTATCAATTTTTTTCATTTGAATATTTTTTAAATTCAGTTAATAAAATTGGCTTTAAAAACATTGATATATGGACTGGATACCCACATTTGCTTTTGGATGAAGATTATGAATCAAAATGTTCAAATATTTTTGCAAAATGCAAAGAAAAAGGCTTGCACATAAGCAATATTACTCCTAAGGTAATAGGATGGCCATTTAATATTGCTGATAAAAATAAAAAGATTAGAAATAAAGCGATAGAATATTTAAAACGAGGTATAAATGCAGCAATTATACTTGAAGCGCCTTCTATACAATTAGTATCAGGAACAGGTCTTTACGATGAGTCAAAAGACGAGGCGTGGAAGCGCTCAAGAGATTCTTTACGTGAGATAGCAGATTACGCTGAAGAAAAAGGAAAACAGTTATATCTAGAACCAATACAAATTGTGGAATCAAATTTAGTGTGCAATAAAATAGACTTACGAAAAATGCTTGAGGAAGTTGATTCTCCAATTTTAAATGCTGTAGTTGACACTACACATATGGAAAAAAATTTAGAATCTCTTGATGAATATTTTGATTATTTAGGTAAGAAGATCGGTTTTATTCACTTAAATGAGAGCGATCAACTTCCATGGGGAGAAGGGAATAGTCCCATAAATGTCTATTTAAAGCAGCTTAATAAATATAAATACCAAGGATCGATAACTATTGAGATTTGTTCAAAAATGCATTATTTAAATCCAGATTATGCAATGAAAAAAACTTACAACTTTATTCAAGATGCTATTTCAAGGCAGTTATAAAATGAAATATAAAACTATTAAAGATTTTTTAATGTAGCGCTTAATATATTTATCTTCAGTTAACATGAATTGTAAAAAATATTTTTCAAAATTTCCTTCTTGCTTCAAATCAAGTTTGTAAAAAGTATCTTTGTTATTTTTCTTGTTAATTATTTTATTTATTAAATCTTTTATGATTTATTTAACATTTTTTGTAACAAATTTGAATTTCTAATAAAGAAACCCTAAAATAGCAAAAAATAGACAGAATAGTTCTTAATAGTAGTGTTGCGTGTAAATATTGCTAAAGGATATATGATTCCTTAAGAGAAAATTAAATATATCATAATTATTTTTATAATAGTAACCAGGTAATTTTTGACAGCTTTTCTATGTTCATATAGAATGATTTCTATTAATAATAAAATTTACCTGATGTTTAGCAATCTCACAAAAAATATAAAAATACTACCTTT
>Ga0334895_1001945_pt1 | contig 18930 bp, 23 predicted proteins | sample GraSluR3_MG_7_FD_207229 | JGI IMG/M metagenome (GOLD analysis project Ga0334895, IMG submission 207229) | Sludge microbial communities from methane-producing bioreactor in Wageningen University, Netherlands - Granular Sludge_31_05-R3 | ecosystem: Engineered > Bioreactor > Anaerobic >... | reverse complement strand
AGGGCCATTTATGAAGGTGTTCCCTTTAAGAGATTGCTTGATGTTAAGCAGGAATTGTATCAGATTAGAGGGGAATTGGACAACCTTAAAAGAGCTTATGATTTATTGGTTGGTGATGAGTCCAGTGATAGTGATATATCTGAACTAGCAAGGTATTCAGCCCTTATGGAGAAACCCATTGAGGAATTAAATCTTAGTGCCAGACCATATTATCTGCTTAGGAGAGCTGGACTAGATACTGTTGGAAAGATAATTGAGGTATCTGAATATGACCTGCTAAAGATACAAGGCATGGGGAAGAAGTCTATAGAGGAAATAGTGGAGGAACTTGGTAAATACGGATTGAAACTTAGGAGGTAATAAGGAAGTATGGTTTATTTTGGTATGGACAATGGAGAAAGGACAGAGGGTAAGTGTTATGTTTGCAAGAGAGAGGTTAAGATACAGGGGGATTCTGCCATAGGCTACAGTTATAGGTGTGTATGTGGCCATAAGGAACAACTTGGGAAATTGCCAAAGGAGAATAACAGGAAGTTAACCAGCAACATAATGTATTGATTGGGGTGGTACTGGTGAAAAAACTACTATATATAATGGTAATAATATTATCTTTTATACTTGTGACAGGCTGTTCTGGTAACGAGTCTGAGTTTAGGGAGGAACTATCGAGAAAGATCAATGAGCAATCGACTAGCGTATCTGAACAAGAGCCATTAGAAGAGGCTCAGGAGCCAGTTGAGACAGAGCAAACACAAGATAACACACAAGAGGAAGTAAGGGAAGAGGAAGTAAGGGAAGAGGAAGTAAGGGAAGAGGAAGAGGCAAAAGAAGTAGAAGAGGTTGAGGAAATAGAAGAGGTACAAGAGGAAGAGACATTCAAGGTAACTCATGTAAGAGATGGTGACACCTTTGAAATAGATTATTATGGCAAGAATGAAGCTGTTAGGCTTATTGGAATAGACACTCCTGAAAGCGTACACGCTGATGAGAGTAGAAACACAGAAGAGGGGAAGGTAGCATCAAACTTCACCAAAGAGCTCCTAAAAGATGCCTATGTAGCCTTGGAGTTTGATGTAGAGGAAAGGGACCAATACGGGAGGTTGTTAGCATATGCGTATGTTGATGGAGAAATGGTTAATAAGATATTACTTGAAAAAGGGTATGCTCAAGTTGCAACCTATCCGCCAAATGTAAAGTATGTCGATGTCTTTACAGACCTACAGAGGGTGGCCAGGGATAATGGAGTTGGATTGTGGGGAGAAAGCGTGAGTGATCCCGCCTCAAGTAAGGATAGTTCAAGTGTTGTCCTAATAGGAAGTGTCAACTCAGATAAGTACCACATCAAGGGCTATACCCATGACGGTCAGATAGCAGAGCACAATATCATAGTCTTTGATAGCGAGGACCATGCAGCTGCAAGTGGATATGTCCCTTGTAAGGCTTGTTTCTAAAGGAGGAATACCATGCTTACTTGCCAATTTTGCGGTTTAAAGGGTAGTTATGACTACTTTCAACTAGACAAGTTAGGCAATGGATTTTGGTGTGAAGAATGTGACGGTTTTACATATTTAGAGGGTCACTCAACCAAGCATAGGTTTACACTTATAACTGAATGTGTAAAGGGTAAGAAGATAAATGGCAGCTATTCTGGTATCAAATTTTCCAAGAGATTATCACCCTTGAGATACCCGGGAGGCAAGTCAAAAGTTATAGATTATCTCTACACTCACCTTCAGGCAACAAAATCAAATAAGCTTGTCTCTCCATATACTGGTGGTGGTAGCTTTGAACTTGCTATGCTGAATGCAGGAGTAGTTGAAGAATTGCATTTAAATGATATAGACAGGGGTATTTATGCCCTTTGGTGGGCCATAAAGCACAGACCTGATTATCTTGCTGATAAGCTACTCAACATAACCCCTACTCACAAAGACTTTTTCAATGCTCAACAAATAATTAAAGACAATTATAGTGGAAGTAGTATCCTAGATTCTGCATGGGCAACATTAGTAGTTAACCGTCTAGCATATAGCGGTATACCCAGGGCTAACCCTTTAGGCGGTAAAAATGGCTCTAGTGAAATGTTGCTATCCCGTTGGAATTCTAATGATTTGTTAAAGAGAATTAATTATATTCATTCTCTGAGTGATAGGATAACCATTACTAACATGGATGCTCTTGAACTTATTGAAGAGGCTTATTGGGATAACAGCTCAACAATATTTATTGATCCTCCATATGTTGAAAAGGGGAAGGCTCTTTATAACAGCTATTACTCAGAGCAGGACCATAGAGACTTAGCATTTTTATTAGAGCAACTTCATTTTGGTTGTCCAGGAGCCGATTTGGTAGTAACGTATGATTACCACAGTTTGATTGATGAAATATATGAATTGCCACAGCATGAGGTATTAGGTCGGACTTATTCTGCCTAAAAAATACAGGTAATATATTAAGGAGGAGATTAATATAGATTTCAACGAGATTTTTAATAGCGATGAATTTGACACAAACGAATTTGAGTACGAATACGAGCATGATGAGAACCCAATATTTGATGATTTCTCATATGAAGATGAAATGAAAAAGTTTGAGAAACTTGCGAAGATATATGAGGAGAAAGGCTTTGACAATGCCCTTTTCGAGCTGATGCTTGCAAGTCTTGACCTTGTAGGCAACACTGCTTTATATAATGAAGAGAAAAGCGGTCAAAACAAGGCAAGAGTAATAAAGAATATCGGAGTTCTTTATAGCATAATCGAAACCTTTATTGCTGGTGATGAAAGTGTGGCCAGAGCTGTGGGCTTGTTAAAGGACACCTATATTGAAGTGGAGCATGAGAAGGATGATATTTCAGTAGGTCCTACAGAGCCTGGGTATATGTATGATCTTGACGAGGAAGAGGAAGAAGATGAAGAGAGCAAGGTTAATGGAGTTTACAATGTAAACAGAATAAGGCACTTGTTTGAGGAGTAAACATATGACAGAAAATAATAAGATAACACTACAAATACCTGATGTACCGCCCTCTAACAATAAGTACCAGGGCAGAGGGGGCAAAAGAGAGCAAATACTTGATTACCAAAACGAAAAGACCGAGTGGGCATGGCTTGTCAAGGCAGCCATAAGAAAGAGGCCAACAAAACCTTTTGAAAGGGCCATTGTAAACATAACCTATCATTTCAAGGACAGTAGGAGGAGAGATCCGGACAACTACTCAGGTAAGTTCCTCCTTGATGGGCTTGTCAATGAGGGCATAATCAAAGACGATAGCTTTGCCTGTATCGACTTAAGAATCAATGGAATATCTAAATGTGGGTATAAGAAAACTGTTATTGTGGTGGAGAAGGAATAGTTATTCTTTTGTTTATTATGGAGGGATATTATGAACAAGGATGAGTTTATCAGATTATGCAGGGAGTCTGGCTATGCAAGAAAGGCTGTAGCAGAGGAATACTGCAAAGGCAAGGATACATTTACAGAAGATGATTTCATGGAAGTGTGGAGGATCAACCAACGAAAGCTTGATGTCAAAAATGGTGCTTTGGATGATAGAATGAGGCACTTGCTAGATAACAAGACAACTAAGAGATATAAGAGAAAAGATGATGTTTAGTGGTTGAATCTTAAAGTGTTTTACTTTATATATTTTTTAGTGCTAATGTTTATTTGTTTATTAGTTCAATGACACTATTCTTTACACTAGGAAGAAACACTCCCTCTGTGTTATGATGTAGGTATATTGAGGGTTACAGCTATTACAAACGGAATGTAACATTGGAAGGTGAGTATATGGCAAGAGAATACAATCTATTTTCTTTGGTAAAGCATGATACAAATCAAGAGCCAGATAAGAAAGTGCCAGATAGGGTTGAACTTAAGGGAAAGCAAATGTGGTGTCCTTATTGCAGCTGCCCGGTTATCTTTGTTAAGGACAAGGAGCTTGGAGTAAAGAGGTGTCCTATTTGTGGCATATCGGACAGAGACTACCATGTAAAGATAGTCAACAAGAAATGGAAGTAACATAAGGAGTGCTGATAAGATGGATCATAGAAAGCTTCATGGCTATGTAGAGAAATACAAGAAAAAACTTAAATCAGATAGAAAGTCGAAGAATACCATCCTTAGCTATAATACCTGCCTTAATGACTTCCTTTCGTTTATCAAGGATACATATGAGGGAGAGTTTGAGCTTAAGGATGCCACAATGGACTATATCGACAGTTTAAGTGGTGAGCTTAAGGTTGGCAGCATTAATACCAAGAGGTCAGGGATCAGATCCTTTATCTCTTTCCTATATGAGAGAGACTATATTAAGGAAGACTTTTCACATTATATAAAGAATCTTAAGAACAACAGAAAGCAAATTGATATTCTTGAGCCAGAAGAAATAAAGCTATTAATAAACTACCTAACGGATGAACTAAAGAAAGCCAAAGGCTATAACATATATCCAAAGGCTAGAAATCTCACTCTGATTATCTTTATGCTTTATACTGCCACCAGAAGAGGCGAGGTTGTAAATGTCAAATTCTCTGATATAGACTTTATCAATAACGAGATTAGGATACTTGGCAAGGGAAACAAGGAGAGGATCGTTCCACTAAGGCAAGAGGTTAAGGATAGCCTATACAACTTTAGAGACATTATTGAGAAACTACACAATGCTGACTATAATGTAAAGTCTGACTATGTGTTTAGAAGTGAGAGGGTAAACCCACAGACGGGGTTAAAGGATAGTCCAATGACTGCAAGAAATGTCCTTAAGATAGTTAAAAACTCTTGTAAAAAGGCGGGGATAGAGAAGAACATAACAGCACATTCCCTAAGACACATATTTGCTAGTTATGCCATTCAATCAAATGTGAATTTGAGAGCTTTAAGCGATATATTAGGACATTCAAATACAAGTACGACACTGGATATATATTCACATGTAATAAGCAATGAACTTAAGAAACAAGAGATGAACAAGCTGGAATACTGATATACACACATTTTTAGGAAATTGAGTCAAAAATTCCAGGATGAAATCAAATGAGTCAAAAAAATTTTGAATAGAAGAGATGGAATCAGATTTAGACCATATACATCTACTGATAAATTGCAGCCCTCAACACTATATCCCAAGCATAATCAAAGCGTTAAAGGGAGTTAGTGCAAGACTATTATTCAAAGCTCATCCAGAGATAAAGCGAAAGCTATGGGGTGGACATCTATGGAATCCAAGCTATTTTATAGCCACGGTGTCGGAGAATACAGAAGAACAGATAAGAGAATATATTAAAAGTCAGAAGATCAAATAGAAAGCGAGGTGAACTGCCATGCTAAAAGCATATAAGTATCGAATATATCCGAATGGTATACAGAAAGAGCAATTGGCTAAAACTTTCGGATGCACCAGATTTGTATATAACTACTATTTGGATAAGAAGATAAAGCTCTATGAGGATAAGCAGGAATCTATATCTAAAATAGACTGCAATAACCATCTTAACAGAGAGCTAAAGAAAGAGCTTGTATGGCTTAAAGAAGTGGACAAGTTCGCCTTGACTAACTCTATATATAATTTGGACACCGCTTATCAAAACTTCTTTAGAAGAGTAAAACAAGGAAGTGACAAATCTGGATTTCCTAAATTCAAGAGTAGACATAGTAATAGATTTAGCTATACAACAAATTTCACAAACAATAATATAGAAGTGGATTTTGTAGAAAATAGAATCAAACTGCCTAAACTAAAATGGATAGAAGCCAAAGTCCACAGAGAGTTTGATGGAAAAATCAAGTCTGCAACAATATCTCAAAATCCAAGTGGAAGATACTTTGTGAGCATTCTTGTAGATACTGAAATAATGGACTTGCCAAAAACGGAGAAAAATTTAGGTTTTGACTTGGGAATAAGCGACTTCCTTATAGATAGCGATGGAAAGAAAATCTCCAATCCGAAAAACCTATATAAGTACGAAAGGAAACTGGCTAAATTGCAAAGACAATTAGCTAAAAAACAAAAAGGTAGTAAAAACAGAAACAAGATGAGAGTCAAGGTCGCAAGGCTTCACGAAAAGATTTTTGACACTAGAAAAAACTTCTTGCACGAACTGTCCTCGAAAATTATAAACGAAAATCAAGTTATAGTTAGCGAGGACTTAAATGTAAGTGGGATGGTCAGGAATCATAAGTTAGCCAAAGCAATATCTGATGTATCTTGGTCTGAATTCACGAGGCAATTGGAATATAAAGCAAATTGGTATTGCAGAACCTATGTAAAGATAGACAGATTCTTTCCATCAAGTCAACTATGCTCTGATTGTGGATTCAAAAATACAGAGACAAAGAATCTTTCGGTTAGAGAATGGACTTGTGAAAACTGTGGAAGTCATCATGATAGGGATATAAATGCCTCCAGAAACATACTCCAAGAAGGGCTGAGAATACTAGCATAGTGATAAATAGATATGTAGGGTAGGAACTATCCGAATTAACGCCTGTGGAGAATGCGATGCAACAAGGTCGGTCTGAGAAGCAGGAAACTCTAGTAGTGATACTGGAAGCTCGTGGCTTTAGCCATGAGAGGTTCACTAATGACTAGCAAAAATGGACTTTATTTTTCTATTCTTGGAGGGGATTTTGTGAAGGCGAAGAAAGATTATGACAAAAGACTTAAAGGTATCTACGAGGAAACAGGAGAGGGAATAATCCTCTCTACCGGAGATTTCCAATGTCCCGCCTCTGGTTGGGGTTGTGTAATTAACTGGGGTCTGCACACGGGCATGATGTGGGCTGAGGTGTGTGACAATGGTATATGGGATATAACTGATACTGTTTCCTTTGATGAAGAAACTGCAGAAGATACCTATACATGGTGCAATAACTTTAGAATCAAGACAGCCGAGGATGAGGATGAGGCCAATGAGATACTTAGAAATGCCCTGGGCGAAGAGGCGGGGTATTACTTGTTCGCATTGTAATCAGCATAATAAAGGAGGGTTAAGTTTGTTATTAGGAATTGACAGAGAGAATCTTGAAAAAGAGTTGCTTAATGTTATTTATGATGTAAACACCAACAACAAGATGCTAGATACTGCCTTTGATAAACTAGTAAACGTTGGTTATAGTGTCGGTGATGCTATGCAAATGCTTAATGGGTCTACGCCATTGGAGTTTATGCCTCTAATTGATCTTGGAGTCCTAACTACAACTTTATATGAAATAAGCCAATCAAAACGAATTAAACCAGAGGCTTTTTTCACAGAGCTTGAATTAAAAAATATAAGAGAATATAACAATATGGATGAAAATGAAGAGGGAGTAATTGATTATCCTTTAACCTTTGAAAATGTCTTCATGCAGGAAACGGACCAGTGGATAGGGGTAATTTCCATAGCTGAACTTGTAAAGCTATTGCAAGCGAAGATGGTTAGATATAACTATAAGACACAAAGGAATCCTTTGTTTGTAAAGCATATGGACTCTGTAATCCAAAGGCCAAACATCAACAAGAAATCAGTTAAGGAAATCAACAATAAAATGTTAAAAGGTCAATTTATACCTGATGCAATTACCCTTAACATACTAGCTGATGGAACTGAGGACTTCTCATATGATGCCAGGCATAACAAGTTGACTCTAAAGGAAGGCAACCTGGATATACTAGATGGTATGCACAGGGCTATGGCAAGTATTAATACAGTGTTGGCAAACCCCAACATCGAGTTGAACTTCGGTCTTCACTTAACTAATTTCAACGAGGACAAGGCAAGAAGATACATATTGCAAAAAGACTTACAGACACCACTTGATAAAGAGTATAAGGTATCTTTGGATACGATGAATTTGAACAACAGCGTTGTCAATTCAATAAACACTCATTCAGAGAGTGAGTTAAGAGGTCTTATTGTCACAGACCAAGCGTTGGTGCAAACTGGTGATGGAATAACCTTATATTCGGTAATGTCAAAAGGTGTTTCTAGGTTGTGGAACCTGAAAACCAGAAAAGAATCAAACGAGTTATCTGAGTATCTGATTAGGTTTTTCAATGAAATGGTAGGTCTTTATCCAGATCATTTCAAACATGATATTAAGAAAAAGCGTTATAAAAACTACATGACACACCACAATATGATTATATTTTATTTGACTATTGCAAAAGAGTTACAAGGCAGAAATGATTGGAAAAAAGCTCTTGCTAAAGTTATGCGTAATGTTAATTTTAGTGTAGATAATAGCTACTGGGATGGTAAAGTAATTGGTTTATATGATAGGAATTTCAACAATAAGATAGGTACGATCATAAAAGATTACAGACATCTTGTAAGGAGTGTGCCCAATGGATAAAAAATTAGTAGATGAAATATACAATTATGAGTGGAAGAATGAATTTCTATATTCCACTTATGACAATGAGAAAACTAGGGATGGCATAATATATGATTTTAAGAAATCAGCCAGGTTAGAAAAGTTATTGGACAAGGATCTTTCATTCTTTAACACAAACGAGATTGATGATTTGGCCAAGAGTTTGAATCCATCAACCGAAAATAGTCTAAGGAGAATGTTGACATATTTTCAGAACTACACCGATTGGTGCATGGATAGAGGTCTTAGAGGGGAATATGAGAATGGGATAAATGATTATAGAAATTTTATAGGAACACAAGATCTAGGTGTTTATGTTTCCAATATCAAATTTGTGAATCAGTTTATTACAAAGCAGCAGTTGGGTGAGATAAGAAGAATCTTAATTAACCCGATGGATGCAGCAATAATACAAGCCTTGTGGGAAGGTATAAGTGGTGAAGGTTTGCACGAAATTAGGTCTATTGATATTAATGTGAATCTGAAGGGCAACAAATTGAGAGTGCTCGATAAAGATGGAAGTAGCAGAGTGGTGATTGCATCCAATGAATTAGTCAAATTACTTCATGAGGCCGATAATGAACATGAGTATATATTGGAAAACGGTCAAGGCAAAAGAGGGCAAAAGCGGGTACTTGAAGATTCCAATTTTGTTTTTAAAACAATGAAGAATAAAAATTCATGTGAGAATGAAATGTTGGATTATAAACTATTAGTCAATAAAATGACAGCATTAAAAAGATATACAGGTTATCATTTCATCACACCGAAATCAATCGTTAGTTCCGGAGCCATGTATAAGGTTGAGAAGTGGGCTAAAGATGCAGGTCTTTCTGAGCCAACTATTGAGATATTCCATAAGCTGCATGATCCTAGTAGCTATAATATGACAACTTCCCAAACCGTTAAACTTCGTGAGAAGTATGATGAGTTGAAAAAGAGAAGATAGATAAATATGCTAAATAGCCCTATCATGGGCTATTTTTTCGTTTGTTGACATAAGATAGTGGGTATGATACCTTTAACACATGGAAAACATATACATTTATATAAGAGAAAAGGAGATATGCCATGACAGAAGATAGGGACCTTGCTATTTGGAGATTTGAGAATATCATTAACAAAGATACACTCATATTAGGCTTGGCCACAACAGGAGAGGGAAAGCTTGATGAGATTATCGAGGTTTGCCTTGTTGACCTGGATGGCAATATCCTAATGGATCAGCTTATAAGACCTACTGTTACTGTATCTGAACAGGCATATAAGATTAATGGGATAAGCTTTAATGATCTTGTTGATGAGCCTTCCTATCTGAGCATATATACAGAGCTGTTGGAGCTTGTCGAGGGTAAGGTTGTTTGCATCTACAATGCTGATATTGGAGCCAGGATCATTAGACAGACCAGCCAGAAGTATAACCTTGAAAGTCCTCTTAATTACACAGAGGATATATTCTGTATTATGGAGAATTATTCAGAGATAAAGGATGAGTACGATAAGGATTGGAATAGGAAGAAATACAAGAGCATACTGGAGGCAGCAAGAGAGGAAAGCATTGAGTATGGCAGCGAGAGAGGCACTAGAGCAATGACAGAGGCCCTTATAGCTTGTCAGCTGATACAAAGTATCTCTAGCAAGGAATAAGAGGGTACAGAGGCGGTTAAAGAGGGGCTTAGGGGTGTTAAGCAACTTAGATATGTATTATATATATATTCGAGAAAGAGCTGTTCTACAATTCGGCTCTGGGGGATTTATTCGTCAGGGTTTAAGTATATCCAAATGAAAAAGAGCCCTAGGGCTCTTTAATCGTCAATTACAACTATAAATTCCTCTTCACTTACATCATCTGGTAGCTCATCATACGGTCCATAGTATCTCTTCATGCAATTCCTCCTTTAGTTTTTCCATCTTTCTGTTAACGGTCATAAAAAAGGTGCTACATATATTATACTACATTATCTGGGTAAATGGAAGAATAAATATACTTATACCAAACATATGTGTTGTTGTAATTGTATGTGTCTGATATAATCAATGTAAAGATATGGAATTGTATTTATGATGATGAGGGAGTTGGAGAGAGAAGATAAAGTAACTGATGTTTATGCTCCTAAGAGAGAAAGGAAGGGGTTTGTGTGAAAAAGGTAAAGAGGATTACACCTAGAAAATTCAGAGAGAAAGAGCAGGAAAAAAGGTTTGATGAAAAGTACGCTACTGTAGTTGATGCACTTAAGCGTGGCGATGAAATTTCTGGATTAAATGAGGCATACAGAGAAACCCCATACAACCTAAAAAATCAAAAGGACTTAATTGCTGCCATTGAAAATACATTCTGCGAGCTCCAGGAGTGGATTCATCTTGAAGGTTTCTTGGTTATGGTTGAGGAGGATCTTGACCAAAGTATTGAAATTTACGAGCCAAAGGTCTGGATGTATGGTTCTGATGAACCTAATTTGTATGTAGATGCAGCAAAGAGCCTGTCAGAAACTTTGGGTGTATTTGACAAGTTGATTAAAGAAAAGCAAGAAGAGTTTGAGTACTTGATTGAGTTGGCCATAGATAGTCCAAGTAGAAAAGTTAATGAGCTTCTATTTAATGATGAGAGTATGGAGATAGAAGATAAGGATAAATTTATTGAAAGTTTGATGTATAACTTGATAGATATATCTGATGAGTATGCTTTTAATATCGAAGATCAGAAGAAAAAGCTCCCATTATTGATGTTAAGAACACTTGGAAGATTAGAATCAGAAGAGTAGTTAAGGAGTGCTCACTAGAGTAAATGCTGGAAATGTTAAATTGTTTTTATGAGTCTTTGTTTCAACATTTTGCGACTTCAATTCGAGGATCCCTCGATTTTGAATAAAAAACATTAGGAGGTACCACATGAGAAAAGGAACGACAAAAGGTTTTATCTTAGGTATGGTGTTTACTTTAATGCTAGTCAGTACGGTTAATGTATTTGGAGCAAACGTAGGGAAGGCTATTGATGTTGTCTATAACAATATTAAGATTGTTGTAGATGGTAAGCCAGTATCCTTTGGCAAGGACTCAGCTGGTAACAATATTGAGCCATTCATCTACAATGGTACAACTTATTTGCCTGTTAGAGCGGTTGGAGAGGCCATTGGAAAGAAAGTGGACTGGGATGGAGCAACACAAACGGTTTATTTAGGAGAGAAACCGGGAGAAGTGAGCTATCTAACAGAAACAATAGAGCCTTATAGTAAATCTTATACAGAGATATATACTCTTAACAACCCTGACAAGCTTAGCATGGGCGGTGTAAAATATAATACAGGCTATAAAATTGGTGGAAGAAAATGGTCAAATGATAAGTATAATTATATGCATTTTAATTTAAACAGCCAATATAGTGAGATAAGTGGTTATGTAGGAACACTTGGCAATGAAACAACACTTGATATCTATTTAGACGGCAAATTATATGATAGCATCACAATAGAAAAAAGTGGTTTGCCAAGAGAATTTTCAATACCTGTTACGGGTGTAAATCAAGTAACCTTTGATGCTGCTGCTTACTATACAGCTCTTGGTTTAGGCGATCTAATAATTAAGTAGGTAGGACTAAAAAGATACCTTTATTTAATCAGTAAAATGTAACTTACTGATTTATGTAAACCACAAAGATAAATAATAATCGCCCTGTCCGTAGATGGGGCGATTGCTTGTTCAAAGAGAAATTGCACTGTTTCCAGACAGTGAAATTTCCATAAAATAACGTATTGTGGCAACCGATCCTTGCGGTACGATTACCGTTGTCCCGGTCAGGACAACCCCTGCTGACACAGGGTGATTATTGTAACTAAATAATCTCGTGGTGGCAGCCGCATTAACGGGATGCTACACCGAACTTCTTATCTAGATTATACCACATTTTTACTTATTTATGCACTTAAAAAAGCCACTCCGTTGCCCTGGAAGTGACTTTTTCAAGAAATGACTACTAATTCTGGTTAGTATCTCTAGTTCCTCTATAATACTACACAGTGGAGCTGTTGTAAACACTTGCTTGATGGAATCAATGAAATCAGATAAATGTATAATCATTATATCAGTAAACTATTCTTTACGGAATAGTTATATCTCGCAGAAAAAGCAACCTGTTATGGTTGCTTTAGCGTATCTTCTCATATATCTCTTTCCGGTGGCCAACATCAATAACAAATATCTTCACTTCCTGATCGTTGATTTCTGCTATGATGCGATAATCTCCAATTTTGTATCTCCAATAACTCTTAAGATTTCCCTTAAGGGGACCTCCATATTTTCTCGGCTCAGTAGCCCCCTCCAAATTCTTCTCAATATAGCTTATAATCATAGCCTGTTGTGATCTGTCTATCTTTCTTAGCTGCTTGATTGCTTTCTTTTCAAATGATACTGTATATCTGCTATTCATACAGATACCTATAGTCCAAGGATTCTCTTGGTTTCATTCAGCGAATAATACTCCACTTCCTTATCTTCTAGCCTTTTTTCATATTCTGATACTGTCTTTAGGTCTATTTCATTCTCTATCTTTTCCATTAGGGCCTCTTTCATAAGTGTAGAAAGTGGTGCATTGCTAAACTTTGCATATTTAGTGTATATCTCTTCCTCTTCTTTATTTAATCTTACAGTTATAGTTCCCATAATCGTACCTCCTTTTTCTACCTAAATTGTATTACAATGTCGCACATTTGTCAAGCGTATTATGTTAGCACACAGAAAAAGCAACCTGTTATGGTTGCTCTGCTAGTTGTGGTTCGTTATCAAATTTATTTTTTGCCCTTACTTTCAACATTTCAGCCGAAAGCGGATTTTCCGTTCTCGGCTTAGACTCCTACTAAATTACACTACTCTAAACCTAAAAGCCAATCAGAGGATAGGTCAAATGTCTTGCAGAAAGCCCTTATAAAGTCAGCTGATGGCATATTCTTACCATTCTCAATGTTACTAAGACTTGCATATGATATATCAGCATCCAACATGGCACATAGCTCCTTTTGACTTAGCTTGTGTTCTAATCGGATGTTTTTCACTTTCTCCCCCAGCGTAGAATGATTATACTCACGCATCTTTGCTTTTGATGAGGCAATATAGTTGTTGTGGAAGTGATTAATAAGCTCATCAACCATCTTTCTGTCTCCATCACTAAGCGAAATATACTTATCTGATATTCCCTCTTGTTTTTCTCTTATGCAAAGCAGGTCATATGGAGAGATATTATAGGTTTCGGCCACGCTTTTAATGAACTCAGCCGAGGGCATTTGTTTTCCGGATTCAATTCTACTTAGGTTGACTCTGCTGGTCTGAACGGTCAGCTTATCACTAAACTCATTCTGGCTTAAGTTCAGTGACTTCCGTATATTTCTGATTGTTTTACCTAATTCCTGGTTGTAATCCATTATTCTCCCCCCTTCTTGCTCTTGTCTGCAAGGTACTCTATATATGAGACAACATGATCCTTGTCTTTACTACTTAATAAATGATAATTGCTTATCTCATTTTCACCTTCATACCTTGTGATCCCAAGCAAGTCATAAGGGGATACATGGAATGTCTCTACAACTGCCTTTAGGAAAACTACAGAAGGAACCTGTTTACCTCTTTCAATGTTACTTAGTGACTCCCTGGTGAGTTCCATTGGGAGCTGCTTGCAAAACTCTTCCTGTGTTAGCCTATTGTTCTCTCTTAACTGCTTGATCCTATATCCAAATTGCATCTGATTACCCTCCCCTGTTTCAATACTTAAATAATACCATACTGAGGTGTTTAACACACTAAAAAGGAGATGATTAGATTTATTGATAATATGGAAGAAAAATGGTATGATTCATCAAAAGGGGGTTATGTTATGCGGAAATTTCTATATTGCTTGTTGTTGGTATTAGTATTTGTACTTGTAGGATGTAGCAGTGATGATGTACCAACTGAAGTGCCCGAGGTAGAGAGGAATTCTGATGTTGATGAAGCAGAAAAAGATGAAGAAATATCCATGAGGGATGGAGCAATCGAAGCTGATTTTATAGAAATTAATGGGGATAGGGTTGAAGAAGGTACAAAAATAACCCTTACAGCAACGATAGAAACTATCGAAGGAACTGAAATGTTTGATAAGATGCTTGTATTTCAAGACGAACCAGATGGAAATTCAGTATATGTTATTGAAGACTTTACTGGTGATTTAGATAGTTTATCTGAAGGGGATACTGTTACCATATGGGGGCTTTATAATGGGAAAGAAGATAATACTAGCATACCTGTAATTGGTGCATTTGAGTATGAAATAGCAGCACATAATTCAGAAGTAAATCATAATATTAGCAGAATAAATGAGATAGAAAATATGGTATCTGAAAGATTCTCAGAAGGTTTGTATAGAAATGCGAAAATAAATAGGATTACTGTTAATGATAACCTAGGTACTGATGTAGAAGGGGACTATATCCTATTAGTTAACTTTATATTTGACATAAAAAATACTAGAGAAACTGGCAATGAGATGATGAGAATGTACTCTGACGATTTAGTTGCCTATATTGGTAACAAAGATTCAAGTGACATTGTTGAAGCAACAATATTTTGGGAAGATGAATATAATGGAAGAACTGTAAAATATGCATACGAACATAATGAAGATGGTTTTTATATTACAGATATAATGGGCGAATAATAGTTAAAATACTTTATACTTATAAATAGAAAGAAGCCTTCCCCTCATTGAAAGGCTTCTTTCTATTTATAAGTATAGATCAGTGATGAATAATCATTGTATGTTAGCATAACATATTGGAAACATATATGTTTTATTATGTAGAAATCGAACATAAGTTGTGATATTATATCAGTAAAGTAGACAATAATGAGGTGTAATGATGAAAAAGGACATAGAGATTAAGTTTGAGATGGAACTAAACAGAAGATTAAAGGAGCTGCCTGACTTTGCCACAGACTTTGTCCAGAGCATTGAGGATAGCTCTTCCATAAGGACCAGAATAGCCTATACAAAGGATGTAACCATATACTTAAGGTTTCTACTGGAGGAGTTATCAGTGGCCGCCTGTGAGGCGATTGAGGGGCTTAGGATTGATGATATAAAGGATATATCAGAGAAGGATATAAGGTCATTTTTAAGCTATCTTAACCACTATACGGTCAAGTATGTGAACAAGGCTGGTAACACCATTACACAGACCTATTCCAACTCCCAGCAAGGAAAGAATAGAAAGGTTGCAACCCTACGCAGCTTTTATGCCTACCTTTCAAGGGTGCATGAGGTCCATGATCCCACAAGGCACATAAACATAAAGGTAAATGAAAGGGTTGAGTTAAAGAACAGCCTTAATTCTGATGAAATAGACAAGCTTGTTGCAACGGTGCTTGGGGATCTCACAGGTGAAAGCGAAAAGAAAAAAGCTTTTCATCAAAGGCTAAAGTATAGGAATGCAAACATGATCCTAATCCTAGCATACACTGGAATAAGAATATCGGAGTTAAACGAGCTGGATATTGGCGATATAAACCTTGATGAGGGAACCTTCATTGTCACCAGGAAGGGCGGCGACCAGGAAATCATGTATATACCTGATGAAATCCTTCCCCACCTTAGAGACTATATTGAAGAGAGAAAGGGTATGCTTGATGTTAATATCGACTACAGAAATGCACTGTTTCTCTCCACACATAAAAAGAGAATGTCTACAAGACAAATAAGAGAGGTAATAAGTGGATATGCAAAGATAGCAGGCTTTGATAACATAACCTGTCATTCCCTTAGAAGGAGCTTTGGGATGGCATTTTATAATCAGACCGGGGATATACAATTAACTGCTGATATACTAGGACACAAATCCACAGAGGTGACACGAAAGCACTACAGTAAGCCATCGGAGCAACGAAAAAGGGCTCATGCTCTTAATTTCAAGTATGAGAAAGAGTAAATCCGTCATAACTCAAAAGTTCAGCATGAGTAAAAAAAATTATTGGAAAAAAACCGTCAAAAATAGACTTTATACTTATAAGATGGCTAAATCAAGGGAATGTAGGTTTATAAAATGAACTTTATTTTTGAGCAAAGCAAAGGACGGGTTATCCCGTCCTTTTTGTACTCTCTGTGTGTTATGTTCCAGATTTTCTCCTGTTACAGTCTTTACATAACATTTGACAATTCTCTAATGAGGTTTTACCTCCCTCATGCCAAGGTGTTATATGGTCTGCCTCCATCCTGTCATATTCAAAATGTTCCTTACAAACAACACATATACCCTCTTGCTCTTCGTATGCTTTTCTCTTGATTTTATCCTTGAAAGCTCTCAGATTTAGGTGTTTCTGTTCTCCTGTAATCAAGTATGGGTATATCCCTTTATTGCTTGTTACTTCATCATCATCCATCAACTCTCTAACCTGTCTCTCTAATTCAGCTGCATCAAAGCTGTTTTCACTAAAATCGTTATATAAAAGCCCCCATTCAATACCTTTCATTTCTTTTCTGTAGTTTGGGAACAATACTTGTACCCAATCAATTACCCTTTTGAAATATAGCCACAGTTCATTTGCATTGGTATCATATTGGTGTTCTGACATATACTCTTCTATTTCCTTATTCTCTTTGCTGGCGATCCATTTGATTGCAGTTTCTAGATAATCTTGTCTAATGGAGCTACCACTAAGGTAATCACTTGCTATGCTATTAGCAGGGCAACCTGTCTTGCTGAAATACCTCTTGGCCTCAGTAAGCCATGGACCTGTGTAGATGGCATTTCTAAGTTCCTGGTCAGATAGTTTTTCTCCCGCAATATTAATGATCTTAAACCAGTCTAGTTTTTCACTGTCACTACCCTCGCAGATATAAATCATAAGTTTATAGTCAAGGATCTGTTCCCTCTGGTCCTCTTCTAGGTTATGAAAATATTGATAATTAATTGAAAACTTGCTGTCTACATACTCACAAAAGCTAATTGTTCTTTGTTGCCCGTCAAGAACTTCGTAGCTGTCTTCACCACTTTTAACCCAATACATAACATTTAATGGAAAATCGTTTCTAATGGTATTGATTACCTCGTCACGCTGCTTGTCCTTATAAACAAATTCTCTTTGGTACTTAGGTCTGATGTTTAGTCTTCCGCCATAGCCCAAGACACCCTCTTCAAGATTGTTTACATACCCGTCAACTATTTCTCTGATTGGTATCTCCTTCAAATAAATATCCATACTATCCCCCTTTTATCTTTTGTGTTTGATTAGAACTCTTGCATATAGTATTTTTAGTGGCCCATCAGCATTATCTGCAGTATAATAAATACCGTTTGGCTTTTCTGGTAAAATTAACGTTGCCCTTGTATTAGCCTTGCTTCCATTAGTCGTAGATCCATTTGGATTTATTTGTTTTGGATTTATGTATTTCTTAGTGGGTCTTGATTCAAATTCATCTCTACCAGAGGTCAAGCCTACTATCTGAAATTGTGATGGATTATGCTTATTCATAAATGTGATTGGAACTCCCATTACTCCATCAAAGTCAATGGGTATTTCTTTTGTCTTATCAATGTTTATAGCATCATAATTATCATAATAAGGGTAATAATCTTCGTTGCCTTTATATTCTTTGTAAAGGATCATGCTTTCGTGCCTCTTTTGTATATCCAGGTTGGTATACCAACATATGTTTCCAAGACTTCTCCACTTTGTCCCATTTTCATCAATTCTGAATCTGGTTTTTCTAGGTTCATAATAATCAGGGACTTGAAATTCCATATCGCCACTGTGATAACCAACCCAAAATTTATTTTGTTTCAGTAGAGGAAATATTTCCTTATAAGTAATGTTGTTTTGGTTGCCAATAATTAGAAACTTTTTATTGTACTCCATTAATTGGGCAACATATTCTCTAAAGAGACTAAAGGGAGGGTTGGTTACAATTATATCTGATTCTTTTAGAATATCTATACACTCAGGACTTCTAAAGTCTCCATTTTGTTTTAAAGGTGTTTTAACAATGTCTCTTTTATCGACTTTTCCATCCTCATTTATGTCTCTTGTTAGCTCTAATTTATATGTAGGCTCAGAATCGTCATAGTGAGTTGATATTAGTTTTTTTAACCCTAAGTGTTCAAAGTTCAACTCAAAGTACTTCCAGAAATTGCTATGCTCGGGATCGTCACAATTACAAAATACTGTTTTATCTTTAAAATGATTCTGATAATGTTTGAGTTCTTTTTCAATATCTGTTAATTGAGTATAGAACTCATCTTCTTTTACTCTCTTTGCTTTGCCAAAGCTTTTATTACCAGCCAATACAATCACCCTCCTGTCTTTCTCCTATCATACACATTTTACCATACATTTATCCCTCTGTGGTCACTTGTTCCTTACATTATCGAGCTGATAGTTCAATTCAAGACTTATCCAAAACTCCTTGCTTGGACCGAATATACCTTCTAGCTTTGTTGCTATCTCACAGGTAATGGGAGCATTGCCATTTAGAATATCACTAAAATCTTTTATGGTAATACCTAATCCATCGGCTAATTCCCTCTGACTTATCCCTCTATGGTTCATCTCTTCTCT
>Ga0334895_1001933_pt1 | contig 18973 bp, 9 predicted proteins | sample GraSluR3_MG_7_FD_207229 | JGI IMG/M metagenome (GOLD analysis project Ga0334895, IMG submission 207229) | Sludge microbial communities from methane-producing bioreactor in Wageningen University, Netherlands - Granular Sludge_31_05-R3 | ecosystem: Engineered > Bioreactor > Anaerobic > Unclassified... | reverse complement strand
TGCTTGGGAGGACGGGATATCTACGAAAGAGTTTGCAAAAAGGGGGTGGTGTACCGCAGCTGAGGGGCTCAGAGCGGCAGAGAGATATTGAAGATAAGACTGCGCGAAAAAGCAAGCACAGAGAGCTCTGGACTGCTTTCTCAAAGCATTGACACTCATGAATGTGGAAATATATAGACAAATCTGTGGGATTAAAGCCAATTTTGTGATTTTTTGCGCCTCTCAGATCTACACGTATCCTGTAACAAAAGATACAAATCGGGCAGTCACAAAGATTCATCCATACTCCTTTTTAGTTTAAAAAATACCGGCATAGCTCGCGGCTTAACGTACGCAAAGCACTGCTATATATGTAGATGCGAATACCTTGATCAGATGGTCATACCAAGATCATATCTGCTATTCGCATCTCGGGTATATTAGATTCCGGTTTCGCAAAACCGTCAAGCAGGATCTTGCCCATTTAAATATTGGGTGCAGATATACTCAACCATGGTAACAAAATGCCGGGCTTGTTAGAACCCGGCATTTTATGTCTTGCGAAAGAGGGCTTTATCTGCTTCTTACCACGCGAAATCCGATATAGCTGTTTTTTTGGTAAGGCTTGGCAAAGTTGCGGGCAGTATTGCGCATCAAGGATTGCTTGTGATACCATGATCCGCCGCGGATGACCTTGTCTGTGCCATCTTGGGGACCGCTAAAGAGGCTGCTCACGCGATAGCTATAGGGCGCATACCAATTCCAGACCCATTCATAGACGTTTCCGCTCATATCATAGATGCCTAGGGCATTGGCGTCTTTTTTGCCGACGGGCTGGCTTTGGTCATTTGAATTTGCGGCATACCAGCCGACACTGTCGGCATCGTCTGAGCCGCTGTATTGGCTGAAGCTTTTGCCGATTCCGGCTTTGGCGGCAAATTCCCATTCAGCTTCTGTGGGTAGGCGGTAGCCATTGGCATCAAAATCGCAGATGATGGTGGTTCCGCGGAAATCATAGGCAGGGCTTAAGCCATCTTTGATGCTCTTGGCATTGCAATATTCCACAGCGTCATAAAATGAGACGTTTTCCACAGGCAGATCGTCATCCACAAAGAGTGAGGGATTGACGGATGAGACCATCATCCACTGCGCTTGTGTGATCTCGGTGGGACTGATCATAAATCCCTTCAGCGGGATGGTCAGCAGCGGAAACTCATCGTCGCCGGCATCGGGGCTGATGCTGCCCATGATCAAGGTATCGGCAGGCACCCAGATCATCTCAATGGGGATGTTTTGATTCAGAAGAGGCTCGGTGATCTCTTCCAGATCTATCTCGGGCTCTTCCATGCTCAGCTCATACTGCGGCTTTTCCTTGATAAAATAGTGATCCACAAAGATGTATCCGATGATGATGAAGCTGAGGATCATGAGGGTGATAAAGATCTTTTTCATATTTTTGAGATCCTTCGGCTCTTGAATAGCAGCGGGCTGAGCAGCTATGGCAATCTTGACCGGCTTGGGGCTTGGGGCTTTCTTTGGAGCTTCGTCCTTGGAGATAGTGGCTTGGCTCTTTGGGGCGATGGCTTGGGCTTTATCCTTGGGAAGATCATCCTCCGCTTTTGGGGCTGATTCGTCAGGTTCAATGTCCCTATCCGGGACTGTAGCAGAAGCGCCTAAAGGCTCTGTGGCAGCCGGCATCACCGGAGCTTCATTGGGCAGATCCTGCGCGGGGGGCTCATCCTCAGGGACAGGCAACTCGCGCGAGCTTTCCTTGGGCAAAGGCGACTCATCGGAAGGGGCTATATCCGCAGCAGGCTGGGGCTCAAGCGGCTTGGCATCAATCTCGGGATCGGGCTGCGGCTCTTTGATCGGCTCGGGCTCCGCGACAGGCTTGGGCTCCTCCGGGATGGGCTCGGGGGCTTCCGGCTCGGCAGGGACAGGAATCTCGTCCTCAGCGGGAGGCTCAGCTTCAGGAGCTTCAGGCTCTTCATATAGCCAGGATATCTCTGGAAATTCCCCAGAGAGGATCTCAAGGAGCTCTGAGATGTCCTTGATGCGTTCATTGGGATCTTGCTTTAAGCAAGAGAGCAGGATGCTATAGAGTCCATCCGGCACGATCGCGGCATCCGGCATACTGACTCCACGGCTGAAGCTTTGCAGCTTTTGCTCATCGGGGCCGATGAAGCTATCCAGGCGCCAAGGAAGAGATTTGCAAAGCATCTGATAGAGGATGACAGCCCAGGAATAAAGATCCGAATTTGGATGAGCAGAGGAGCTTCTGAAGATCTCCGGGGCTACATAGAGCATCGGGAAGGGATAGTTGAAGTTTCCTTCTGAGTGTTTCCAAGGATCGCGGGAGTCTTTGCCAAAACCGATGATTTTGAGGCGAGCTGCTTCATCGATGATGATGTTGTAGGGATTGAGGTTGTAGTGCCTGATACTCTGCTTTTCGGCATAGTGCAGTGCGTGCAGGATGTCTCTCGCCCAGACTAGGCATTGCTGCAGTGTGGCTGCATCGGGATTTTGCAGGAGGTATTCCGCCAGGGAAAGTCCCGGAGCATATTCTGCCACGAGATATCCGGAGAGTCCTTCGCTAAAGTGAGCGATGCCGCGACGGATATTGGGGTGCAGAAGTGTAGTGGCAGTATCCGCTTCGCACTTGAGGCTGTCGAAGAGGGCTTGATCCCGCACTTGGGTGGGATCTTGGGTCTTGATCAGGACGCGAGCATTGTCCTTTTGGGCTTCGGCTCGATAGAGGACAAAGCGCCGTGAGTGGTGGATGGTATCTAGGATGCGAAAGCTGGAAAGCGCCATCTTCTATGCCCTATGGATGAGGTGACCGCTTTTGATCACCATGTCAATATGCGAAGATCCGAGGTGGTAGGGGATGAAATCAATGCCGGGGATATCCCAGATGAGTATATCGGCTTTCTTACCGATCATAAGGGAACCGACGCTATCTTGGCGAGCGAGCGCGGCAGCGGCATTGATGGTGGCGGACGCGAGCGCTTCCGAGGGGGAAAGGCCCATCTGAAGGCATGCCAGGCTCATGGTAAGAGCCATACTATCGCAATTGCAGCTACCGGGATTGTAATCCGTGGCGATGGCTACCGGCAAGCCGGAATCTATCATGAATCTTCCTCTGGCATAGCTCTTGGAGCGCAGGGAAAAGAGAGTGGCAGGCAGCAGGGTCGGGATCACTCCGGCGCGTTTCATGGCGAGGATGCCTTCATCGGAAGCAGCACCGAGATGATCAGCAGAGATGCAGTGCATCTCAGCAGCCAGCTCTGCCCCACCGATGGCTTCGATCTCATCCGCGTGCATCTTGAGCCCAAAATCGAGCTCACGAGCGGCTTGGAGGATGCGTCGGGATTCTTCGATGCTATAGACGTGAGCTTCGGTGAAGACATCACAAAACTCGGCAATGCCCTGTTCTTTGACAGCGGGCAACATCTCGTGGATGAGGATCTTGATATAGGCTTCGTGATCATCTTTGTACTCAAGGGGGAACTCATGGGCGCCCATGAAGGTGGGCACGATGTCTATGGGCAGGATCTCTCCCAAGATCTTGATAGCTTCCAGCTGTTTCAGCTCGCTTTCGGTGCTGAGGCCATATCCGCTTTTGGCTTCGAGAGTGGTGGTCCCCAGAGCTATCATCCGGCGAATTCTGGGCAGGGATAGCTCGACCAGCTCTTCCACAGAGGCTTTGCGCACAGCATCGATGCTGGAGCGAATGCCTCCTCCGGACTTGGCGATCTCCACATAGCTCTTTCCGGATAGGCGCATGGCAAATTCTGCCTCACGGGTGTGCACAAAGACGGGATGGCTGTGACTATCCACAAAGCCCGGACTGAGCATCTTGCCCTTGGCATCGATGATCTCATCCGCCTGATACTTTTGGAGGATTTCACTATTTGATAGGATGTCCATGATCTTGCCGTCTTGGATGGCGATCCCTGCATCTGTGATGAGTCCGGCATCTGCCATGGCTTTGCCGGCTTTGAGGTTTTTATCAGACGCCATGGTGGCGATTGTGTGGGCACCGGTAATCAGCATGTCTACTTTCATATCTTAGCTCCTTAGAAAAGCAGGATTTTGATGCAATGCTTTTCGTCAAGTATTTTGCGCCAAAGAGCGTCAGAGCTTGTGGATTTAAAGCGAAAGACTTGAGCTAAAAAGCATAATCCTCATCAAAAGCTTGCAGAAACGGACAATGGGCTTGACAGATTTTGACCGGAATATATATAGGAAGCGGGCATGAATATGAAAGAGAAATCTTAAAGGAAAAGGATTTGGATAGCATAGAATCAAAAGCGCTGGCTGAAAACCTTCAAGCCACCAAAGTGGCTCAGATTGAGTATGATGATTCAGCCCGATGGCTGCTTGCCGAAGCGCAAAGTTTTTTTGGGGTTCATCAGCGGCTTTTGGCATTTTTGGAAGAGCTCTATCATCCCTTTGTGAATCCCGGCATCGCTTTGGGGCTGATGCGCGCCAGCATCTTGGCTGATATTTGGTGGTTTTGCAATCACGATCCCGAAGCTAAGACGCTTGATATCGTCCTGGCTCTAATCCAAAAAGCGGAAGGCATCTGCGAAAAGGATGAAGACCGCAAAAAGCTCTTTGCCGATTTTCTGGAGTTTTGCAGCGCATTATGTGCGCAGGAAGGCGTCAAGATCTATGATCAATTGATCCAAATGCTGGATCACTATAGCCAAAAGGATGAAGCGCTCTTTGTTCGGCTCAGCAGCCAAGCTCGCAAAGCCATCCTCAGGCTCAGCAAGAAAGTGGAGGATGACAAGCTGTGCTATGATATCCTCAGGCGAATACTCATCCAAAATCTCAAACACTGGCAGGATAGCACGGATCTCTCCAAATGGTTGAGCCATCTGGGAGACAAGCCCACCGGGGAAAGCCTGTCGAATCTGCCGGGGAAGAATTTCTACAAACATTGGCTGGACTATCTGGGTACAAGCACCGAGATCGCTGAGCTGCAGAAAGTGCCGGCACATGGTGAGATCGCGGCACTCTATCGGGATTATATCCGAGAGCTTCCCCACCTCAGTCATCGTGTGCAATATATCTTTTTCCTTTTGGGGCTAGCGCCTATGGTCGACATGATGGATCATCTTTTGTGGGATCTGAATCGGCAATTGGCAAATCTTTATGAAGAGCTTTCCGCTGCTGAGGTTTCAAAGATGCTCAAGACCATCTTTGAGACGCTTGAGTCCTTTACAAGCAGCCATCTCAGCATAGTTTTGGATTGCCTATTGACCGTGGGCAAGGCTGTGCTCAAAGGCACAGATTCGGATCTGCACAATGAGGTGATCCGCCTGATCGTGGATTTGGGCTTCACAGCTCCGGGAGAGATCCGCATAGCCGGGGATTGGCAGCTCGAGGTAGATAAGAATCACGTCAAACATCTGCGGCTGCTCTTGGAGCTGATAGCGCTCAATCCACGAGATTATAAAGATCTTCTGGCGTTTACGGTGATCAGTCTCAACCGCAAGGGCGTCTTCATCTCGGATACGGATCTCTTTCAAAAGGATGTCTCGGCATTTTTGGCGAGTGATCTGAGACCCATCTATGTGCAAAGCAAGCATCTCTTGAGGATGTTCCCCGTATTCTTCAATGAGATAGGCGCAGAGGGTGAGATCCGGGATGCGAGCACGGAGCTGGATGAGCTCTCGATGCGCAAAGACCGTCTGATCCATTTCTTGAGAAAGCAGGTGCACACCGAGAGCAACAGCACGCAGATCACTCTCATCGAGCGGATCCTCAGATATTGGGTAAATCTGGACCCCGCGCCACTTCAGGCGATGATCCCGGTCGATGTCTGGGAGCAGATCCAAGAGCCGGATCAGCGAACCCAAGATCAGAGCGAAGCCGTCAATAGATTCCTGCGTGAGCATGAGCTTTCGGATAAGGAGCTTTTGGCGCTATCCTGGCAGAAGGTACAGCTACTTTTTCGGAATCTCGAAGAAGACTTCTTTACCAAACGCATCAAGCTTTTGTGCTACTGCCATTTTCTGCTCAAGGACAAGTACAATCTGGATCCCTATGATATCGTTAAATTCCTTTCCAGATATAGCTTCTTTGATGCCAAAGAGCAGAATCGACTGCGCACCAGCCTCACCCGCAAGGATTATGACAGCTCGATCAGGCAAATGCTCTCCTACATCGGCAGACTCAATACCCGCATCTTGGATCCCACGCCCACCACCCCCTGGGAAAACATCTATTACAAAAGGCACATAGCGGCAGGCATTCCATCGATGTATGGCATGTACCGAGAACCTAAGCTTGAGGCCATGGGGATGGTCTTTCGCCTGGAAAACGTGATCCGCAGACTGTTTCAGAGAAGCATCGGTCAGATCAATCTGGACTATATCAACGGACGAACTCTGCGCCGCATCGTGCGAATCTTGGAGATCTATGATTATGCGATGAAAGAGGAGATGGTCACCAGCGATGCTTTCGGCTCTGCCTTGGCCATGCTGAGCTCTGTGCAGCACAGCACTACGCTGACTCTGGATCAATATCTCGATATCTTCAAGCTGCTCAAAGACAGCGTAAATGAGATCATCAACGAATACTACTACCGTTTTTACGACAGCCAATTGGCTCACATCCTGGAAGAGCAGGTAAGCAAACAGGAGCAGGAGATCTTTGCTGAGGAGTTTTATCGGACCCTGCTCTCAGCATCCTTTTTGGTGCAAGGCTTGGATGGCTTTATCACGCGCATCCTGCAGTCCTTGACCGAAATGCGTCAGCTCTTTAGCAAAGAAGACATCGTCAAGCTGATGTCCTACGACCCGGATCGCTTGTTCTTTCATCTCTACAACCGGAATTCGCGCATCGAAAACCAGGTGCTCTTGGGATCCAAAGCATTCTTTCTTAAAAGGATGTATCAATATGAGTTCCCGATCCCCCCGGGCTTTGTGATCACTACGGATCTCTATCGAAACCGAGATATCATCAATACACATCCGGATATATCGCAGGAGTTTGATCGCTTGCTTTTGCAGAATCTTCAAAGAATGGAGAGCTATACCAGATTGGGCTTTGGGGATCCCAACAAGCCTCTGCTCTTCTCGGTCAGAAGCGGAGCGCCGATGAGTCTTCCCGGAGCTATGGATACCTTTTTGAACATCGGGCTCAATGATGAGGTGACTCTCAAGCTCTCCAAACGGAAAAACTATGGCTGGACTGCTTGGGACTGCTATCGACGTCTCATCCAGAGCTGGGGCATGGCATATGGCATCCAGAGGGATGAATTTGACAAAGTGATGATAAGCTATAAGAAGCAGCATAATGTGGAGCTCAAGACGCAGTTTAGCCCCAAGCAGATGCGCGCGATGGTGGGCGAATATAAAGAGGTCCTGGCAAGGCATGAAGTGGTCTTTGAGCAGGATCCGTTCAGGCAGCTCTATCAGGCTATCTCACACGTGCTGGACAGCTGGAACACGGAGCGAGCTAAGCTCTATCGAGCCAAGCTGCATATCGCCGAAGAATGGGGCACGGCGGTGATCATCCAAAAGATGGTCTTGGGGAACATCTCCTTGGAGAGTGGCACCGGAGTGCTCTTTACTTATGCGGATTGGAACAAGGAGCCTGGCATCTGCCTAAATGGTGATTTCACGCTCTGTAGCCAGGGTGAAGACGTGGTGGCAGGACTCGTGCATACGCTGCCCATCTCCGAGCAGGAGCGGCTGCGGCAAGGTGGGGAGATTTCTCTGGAGAAAGACTTCCCGGCTTTGTATCACAGGCTATTGCGCTATGCCAAGCTCTTGATCGAGGATCGCAATTATCCGCATCAGGAGATAGAGTTTACTTTTGAAGGCAAATCCGAAGAGCAACTCTTTATCCTCCAGACGCGAAACCAAGTGATCCACAAAAGTCCGGAATATAAAGTCTTGGGCAGCAAAGACTGCCAGATGCAAAGCATCGGCAATGGCATAGGCATCGGCAAAGGCGCCATGAACGGCATCATAGTGATCCGTGAGGAAGACATCCAAAGCTTCAAAGAGCAAGGCAGTCCCTTGATCTTGGTGAGACCCGATACTGTGCCGGATGACATGCAGCTTCTCTTTGAGTGCCAAGGGCTTCTCACCTCCCGAGGCGGAGTCACTTCTCATGCAGCCGTGACCGCGACCAGGCTGGGCTTGATCGGAGTGGTCAACTGCCGAGAGCTCGTAGTCGACGAAGAAAGCTCTACCCTCAGAATCGGCAAGCTGAAACTCAAAGCCGGAGATAAGATCGCCCTTGATGCCACCGGCGGCGCGATCTATCTGGGACACTATCCCTTGCAAAGCGTACATTTGATAGCATAGATAAGATAAATCAAAGGAGATCCAAGCATGAACCTGAGTCTTAGAAACAAGAATCTGCTGGGAATCAATGGCCTGGGCAGGATTGGTAAGCTCCTATTGTGGAATCAGATCCACCTTAGGCATTTTGAAGGCATCGTAATCAATTGCGGCAGAGAAATCGGCAAAAGTCTGGATGACCTCATCCAAGTGATTGAAACAGATAGCACCTATGGTTCCATTCATAGGTTTCTACATGGCATGGTGGGCAAAAAGGCTGAGATCAAGATCCTCGATGCAGCCAAACCCATCATTGAGATCAATGGCATCCCTGTGAAGATCCTTCGCCAAGCAAGAGATCCCAAAGATATCAATTGGCTCAATGAAGGGGTGAAGATTGTGGTGGATTGCACCGGTAGTTTTTTGGATCCTTCCATTCCCTCAGAGGGCGGCAAGCCCTGTCTGCGTGGACACCTGGATTCCGGAGCACTCAAGGTGATCTGCAGCGCTCCATTTAAGATGAAGGGAACCAGCCAGACTCCCCCGGACGCAAAAACCATGATCTTTGGAATCAACCATCTGGAGTACAATCCCGGTGAACAGCACATCATTTCCGCGGCATCTTGCACGACAACCGGGCTTTCTCACATGATCAAGCCGCTATTGGACAATGAACTGACCTCGCGCATCGTGACAGCTTCCATGAGCACCATCCACGCCGCGACGAACACACAATCCATCTTAGATAGCGTCCCCAAAGCAGGAGCGACTGACCTGAGGAAATCTCGCAGTGTGATCAACAACATCATCCTCTCCACCACGGGAGCTGCTAAAGCCCTAGAACTGGTCATGCCTGAGATAAAACATATTGGCTTTATGGCAGATAGCGTCCGCATCCCGACGAATACAGTTTCACTGATCAATCTAAATGTAACCTTCTATACGAAGCTGGACGATCTTGGCGAACCCCTCATCAACCGCAAAGTGATAAATGATGTCTATCGCTCAGCGGCAATGGGGCCTCAAAAAGACCTCCTCGTCTATAGCGAGAGGCAAAATGTCTCCGCCGATCTCATTGGCAGCCTTGCCGCTATCACGATCGAATCCCACGAGACTCATACCCGCACGGGATTCATCAGTTTCCCGCCGGAAGCTCTTTCTCAGCAGGGACTGAATACCGAAAAGCACCTTGAAATGCCGGTGACGCATGCTAAGATCTTCGGTTGGTATGACAATGAACTGGGATCCTATGTGAATTCCCTGTCACGTCTGACAAACTACATCGCCGAACATAGCATATAAGCAACAGTGGATTTGGGTATACGAATAAACCCGGGTAGCGATACCCGGGTTTTGAGGATTTTAGTCTTTTGGCAAAACAGATACTTTGAGAACATAGAGAGAATTACATGAAGAAAGTACTTATCATCTGCACCGGCAATTCATGTCGCAGCATCATGGCAGAAGCGCTGGTAAACCACTATATGGCTGATAGCTGGCTTGCCTATTCAGCGGGAACACATCCGTCTTACGTCCACCCCTTGGCTGTCCGAGCACTCAAAGAACTTAACATCTCGACTGAGAGGCTGAGAAGCAAATCCATCTCTGAGTTTTGGGAGAGGGAGGATCTTGATCTGGTCGTGACCGTTTGTGATCATGCAAAAAGGCGTTGTCCTACATTTTACAAAGAGATTCCCGGATTGCATATTGCATTTGACGATCCGGTGAGTTACAACGCTAAAAATGACGATGAAGCTATGGCGGGATTTAGAGAAGTGCGGGATGACATCTTGAAGAGGCTGCTACCAAAGCTGCAAGAGCTTGCTTGAGACCCGCCCGTGCTTGATTGAGATCTAGAAGTCAAGCCTTTTTCGGCTCGACATATTCATCCTTGTGTTGATGACGCCATGCCAAAAAGAATCTATCCAAGGCCACCACAATCCCAAAAAGAGCCATGGACAGAGCAATGATGACCAAGATCACGGCAAAGACCTGCGCCGTCTGAAAAGACTTTGTAGCACGAGTCATATAGATCCCCAAGCCTGCCGATCCGCCCAACCACTCTCCGATCACCGCTCCCATCACGCTGTAGGTAGCGGCGAGCTTGAGTCCGGTAAAAAAGCCGGGTAAGCCAGAGGGTAACTTTAGATAACGGAAGCATTTATAGCCAGAAGCACCCATTGCCTTCATGAGCCTGATCTGATCAATCGGAACCTGTTGAAAGCCCTCAAACAAGCCCAAAGCGATCGGGAAAAAGCACACTAGGATCACGGTGAAGATCTTTGCCGAAATGCCATAGCCAAACCAGATAATAATTAGTGGAGCTACGGCAATAATGGGAACCGTCTGAGAAACAACCATATAGGGATATAGAATGCGACGTAGGATCTGCGACATATCCATCAGAATCGCCGTCAAAGATCCGATCACGACGCTGATCAGAAGACCGCTTAGGGCAGCGGTCATGGTTGGCCTCAGATGATGCCAGATAAGTGCGTGATGCCCACCAAAGACACGCAGCACATCCAGCGGAGCAGGAAGGATCCAAAAGGCTATGACGGCTCTCTGACTGAGATATTGCCACAGGATGATCAGCAAGATCAGAAAGCCTATGGGCCACAGGATCTTTTTCAGAAGTCCCCCACCTTGCGGATCTCTGTTTCAAGATTTACCGAGAATCTCCGATACACCGTATCCTGGACATAGCGAATCAGATCAAGAACGTTCTGCGCTGTGGCAGAGCCGAGATTGACGATGAAACCACAGTGTTTTGAGGAAATCGAGGCATCTCCGACGCGATAACCCCTGAGGCCACATTCATCTATGAGCTTGCCTGTGAAATGTCCTTCAGGACGCTTGAAGACAGAGCCGGCGCTGGGAAGATCCAGCGGCTGCTTATCTTGCCTTTGTGAGTCAAAATCCTGCATGCGAGCAAGGATGGACGCGGGATCGTCCTCACTTAACTGGAAGACTGAGCTGAGCTGGATCAGGGATCGCCTTTGAAGCGAGCTCATGCGATAGGAAAAGTCATGCTCATGTGCTCGAAGATGCAAGATGGGATTGCTGCTTTTGAGGTGCTCAAGATCCGGGATCAGGCATTTGCTGCAATATAGCACATTGGCGATCTCTGAGCCATATGCGCCGGCATTCATGAAGACTGCTCCGCCCACGCTTCCGGGGATCCCACAGGCAAATTCAAGGCCTGACAAGCCCTCTTTTTGGGCAAAATCACAGAGCTCTTTAAGCTCCACCCCGGCAAAGGCAGAGATGAAGATCTCATCACGCGTGATCTTGCGTAATCTCTCCATGCTGATGACAAGTCCTCTGATACCTTTATCCGAGATCAAGAGATTGGTTCCCTTGCCCAAGATAAAATACTCAATGCCATGGGTATTGGCATAGATCAGCAGATCAATGAGATCTTTCTGGCTCTCGGGAGCTGCAAATACATCGGCCGGACCGCCGATTTTGAAGCTGGTGTATCCCGCCAAGATCTCGTTAAAGCGCAGGCTACCAGATTCCACCATTTGGGCAAAGACTTCTTTGATGTCCTTCATATCTGACTAAAAAACCTCGTTACTTCATTGATCAAGTGGATCTCATCCCTCAGCTCGACATGCTTTCCAGGAAGGATCTGCTTAAAATAGCTTCCATATCGCTTTTTACTCACCCTGCTGTCCATGATCAGGACGATCCCCCGATCTGTCTTGGAGCGGATGAGGCGACCAAAGCCCTGCCTAAGCCTGAGCAGTGCATTGGGCAGCATGTAGTGCATAAACGAATCCTTCTGCTCTCGATCGAGCTTATCGATATATGCCTCAACCAAGGGCTCTGAAGGAACTTGGAAGGGAATCTTGTATAGAATCAAAAGGGATAGTGATTCACCCTGCACATCGACGCCTTCCCAAAATGATGAGGTGCCCAAGAGCACCGCATTGTTTGCTTTCTTAAATTCATCCAAGATACTGCTGCGGCTGCCCCCTTTGCCCTGAGCAAAGAAGGGACGGTCGGCATGGAAAAGATCGTCCGAGACTTGCTCATAGACGTGATCAAGATCCCGATAAGCCGTAAAAAGTGCCATTGTGCCCACGTCGGTGGTAGCAAAGATCTGTTTGAGACATGATATTGCCTGATTTTGGAAGAAGTGATCCTTGGGCTCCGGCAAAAAACTCGTGATCAAGAGCTTAGACTGTGTGTTATAATCAAATGGACTGTCCACGATGCGCTCGACCACCTCGTTTTGTTTCATGAGATTCAGCCCGGATTGCCCCAAGAAATAGCGGAAAGAACCCCTCAGTGCCAGGGTCGCGGAGGTAAAGACGATGGATGGGATCTTCTCATAGAGCATCTTGTGTAAAAAGCTATTCACTTCAATGGGAGCATAGTTTAGGATGGATGAAGGCATGTTTCGATCCGGGCGCGGACTATTCTCGATCCACAGCGCATAGTTTGCCAGATCGGGATTGATGATGGCCAAGATCACTCCCTCCATCTCCATGAGCCGCATCACGATCGATGTGAGATTCTCCAGGTGCTGATCATAGGAAGGCAATTGCTTGGCTTCCAGAGCGCTAAGCACGTTTTCCAAGGCTTGGGCTGCTTTGCAGATCTCGCGAAATCCCAGACTGAAGCGCTTCAGGCTCTCAAAGAGCTCGGGAATCTCGGCGCAATCCTTGATCCTGAGCTTGTTATAACTATCCGCGGCACTGCATCTTGCCCCGGCTAGATTAAAGATGTCTGTGACTATCTTGCGATGCTCTTCGATCACGCTCTCGAGACGCTTTGCCGTCTGAACGCACTGCTCCTTCTTCATCTCAGACAGAGCGCTCTTGCCAAGCGCTTTGTTGAGCTGGGATATGATTCCACCCTTGCCTCGTTTGGACGCTCCGGCGATGAGGTTAAACAGGATCGTGATATCCGCATATGAGAGGCTGGATCCCAAATGCTTTGAAGCAGATGCCATGAGATTGTGTGCCTCGTCGATCACCAGATATTTATACTCGCCCAAAGTGCTGTTTTCCATGCGCATATCTGCCAGAAGCAGAGCGTGATTTGCCACCACCACAGATGCTTTTTCGATCTCTTTGCGCAAAGTCATCACATGGCAATTGCGATAGTGATGGCACTTACGATTGCTGCACATATATCTGTCAGAGCAGATCTTGCGCCATGTGATGCTGAACCGAGTGCGATCAAAGCTAGAATTTTCGGATATATCACCGGTCTGAGTATGCAACTTCCAGACGTAGAGATTGAGCAGCGCCTGGGCATCCCAAGTACTCAGCTCCCTATCCCCCTGAGAGATAAGCTCTTCCCACCTGCGCTCACAGATGTAGTTTTCTCTGCCTTTGACCAATACAGCCTTAAAGGGAACCGGCAGGATCTGTTTGAGCTGGGGCAGGTCTTTGTAAAATAGCTGTTCTTGCAGGTTTTTAGTATTTGTCGAAACCACCACTCGTGAGCGGCTGCGATGCGCAAACTCAAGAGAGGGCACCAGATACGCAAAGGATTTGCCGACTCCCGTGCCGGCTTCCACCACGAGATGATGCTCATTTTGAAATGCCTCTTCCACACTATGAGCCATCTGCACTTGCCCTTGGCGAAACTCAAAATTGGGAAAGCGCTCCGAAAAGAGGCCATCCTCGGAGAACACACTATCGATCTTGGGCTCCTGAGCTGCTGGGATGAGATTCTCAATCACGTTGAAATATGGGCTTTGCAAAGCTTCCTTGGGAGGAGCGCTGATGGCATCTTGCCGCTGATGTCGGATCAATCTATCCAAAAAGCCCAGGCTGGATAACTGAGCCATCTTCATATAGCTCAGAAGCCGCGCATTGATCACCATGCTATAGTGGCGGACGATATATTCTGCCAGCGCCAGCAAAAGCTCCCCGGTGGCTTTGGCATCAGCATCCGCGCGATGCGCGTTTTCCAGCTTGATCCCAAAGTGGCGCACCATCGTTGCCAACTTGTGATTTGCCGTGAAAGGCAGAAAGATTCTGGAAATCTCCGCTGTATCCCAGCTTTCGTTTAGGATCGGGAATGCACCTATGAGTCCGAGATTGTGATTGATGAAGCCCAGATCAAAGCTGACATTATGCCCGACAATGGGTGATGTGCCCACAAAGTCCCGCAGCTCCTGCAAAACTTGCCGGATATCCGGAGCATCTTCTAGGTCTTTGGGAGATATATGTGTGAGCGCTTGGATAAATTTTGGCAGCTTAGCCCGGGGCTTGACGAAGCTGTCATAGGCTTCCTTGAGCTCCCCATTTTCAAAGCGAATTGCGGCAATCTGGATGATCTCATCTCGCTTTTCGCTGAGTCCGGTGGTCTCAATATCGACCGCTACAAAGCTGAGTGTCCTATGGTAGTCCACTATTCTTCCCGCATGAGATTGTAGCGTTGCATCTTCTTGATCAATCCCTGCCGAGAGAGTCCAAGCTCCCGTGCGGCTTGAGTCTGATTCCAGTCATATCGTTTGAGCGCGGCGTGGATCATCTTGCGTTCGAGCTCCTCAACTGCTTCTTTGAGATTTGTCTTACTGCTCAAAAGATCGATGGTGCGGCTCTGCTCCAGATGCCTGCGAACCTCCTCAGAGAAGTCTGCCGGGGAGATGAAAGTATTGTCCTCAACCAATGTCACGGCTCGCTCGATCTCGTTTTCTAGCTGACGCACATTACCCGGGAAATTGTAGTTTTCCAAAGTCTTCATCGCTTCAGAGCTAAAGCCTAGGACGTTTTTGCATATGCGCTTGTTATATTTATCCAAAAAGTGGATCGCAAGAAGCGGCACATCACCGGGACGATTCTTCAAGGGCGGCACCTGGATGCGAATCACATTAAGACGATAGTATAGATCCAGTCGAAAATCCCCGTTGTCCACCTTTTCCAAAAGCGGGACATTGGTGGCGCAGACTACGCGCACATTTACCTTCTCGGTCTTGGTCGAACCCACCCGCTTGATCTCGCCTTCCTGCAAGAAGCGCAAGAGCTTGGCTTGTGTAGACTGGCTGATATCCGAGATCTCATCCAGGAAGAAAGTTCCTCCATCGGCGATCTCAAACAGCCCCTTCTTATCATATGCCGCGCCTGTAAAACTGCCCTTGACGTGTCCAAAAAGCTCACTTTCTAAAAGAGTCTCGGGGAGCGCTCCACAATATTGCGCTACAAATGCCTTGTTGGCACGGTTGCTGCTATAATGCAAAGCCCTGGCGATCAGTTCCTTACCCGTTCCGCTTTCACCTTCCAAAAGCACTGTGGTGGGAGTATCCTTGACTTTCTCCACGATCTCAAAGATCTTGAGCATCTCAGGACTCTTGCCGATGATGTTTGCATAGAGATTTCCCTTGTGAAGCTCTTCGCGGATCGTAGCGTGAGTCTTTTCCAGATTTGCACTGCGGATATTTTCGATGATCACGATGATCTGATTTGACAGCGCGTTCATCAGGTTAATGATGCGCTCGCTAAAATAGTGTGAGCCACTTTTGCAGAAGAGCAGCACCACTCCCAGATTGCTCTTGCGGATCGAAAGCGGCAAGAGCAGGATGTTATTGTAATTCGCCGCAAAATGTGGCTGCTTGAGATTCCTCAGTGCATTCTCATTGTGAGTCTCATAGATGAGATTCATCATCAGCTCATAATCAGGATCTTCGTGAGAATAGTTCTTAAATATCTTATATTCCCAGGCATCCGGCAGATTACTGCCATTGTGCAGACATAGGATTCCGCCATCCGCTTCTGAGATTTCGATCAGGCTGCTTAGTGATTGATCGATGATCAGATCCAGATCCGTGATCGTGTTTAGCTTCTGAGTGATCTCATAAAACTGGTTGAGCAGGTTTTCCTCAAACTTCGCTTCTTGCATCTGTGAAGAATATTCGCGGGTGATGCGCTGCATGAGGATGTCATTTTGTTCCAAAAGCTTGATCGAGCCATATTGCTGGATCACCTTCTTGTTGTTTTTGAGGATCTGCAGAGCTTGTTCCCACTCCTGCATATCCAACAGAACGCCTGCCAGCTCATAGTTTGCCAAGGACAACTCATAATTTGATCCGCTCGCAACAAAGTGCTTGATCGCGGCGTCCAGATAGTTCCTGGCGTTTTCCAAATTCTTTCTCTCTAGCAGCGCCCTCAGGTATAGGGTCCAGCCCTGCTCAAAATCATTATGCTGTTCGGCAGCCAAACGCTGGGCCTCGCTCAGATAGTAGTCCGCGCTTTCAGCATTGTGTGTCATGATAAAGTAGTATGCCTGATTTTGGCATCCCTCGATGATCTTGTCACGCGCGCATAAAGCCTTGAAGAAGTCAAAGCTCTCCATCAGATAGCGATATGCTTCCTTAAACTTGTGCAGTTTAGTGAGCACGGAGCCGAGATTCCCATAGAGCTCAGCTTTGATGTAGTCATCATTCATCGATGGCAAAAGCTCCAAGCCCTTGAAATATAGATCATATGCCAAGTTCAGCTCACCGCTCTTCTCATAGACCTCACCGAGATTGTTGAAAGATCTTAAAAGACCTTCCTCAAAGCTATTCTCTTCCGAAAGGCGGATCGCCCGCTCATAGTAAGTGATGGATTCTTTCCAATCCCCTTTCTTGAAGCTCAAGGCTCCGAGATTGTTCAGTGACGCGATAGTATTGCGGAAGAAGCCGAAATTTGTAGCCGTCTCTAGGGATTTCTTTAGAGCTTCCTCAGCATGAGAGTAATCCCCATGATCCATCATCGTCACGCCGATGTTGTTGTAGATATTGGTGATGTTATAGGGCTCTGAGAGCAGCTTCTGGATCTTCAGCGCTTCTTCGAGATAGTAGAGCGATCGCCCGGCATCTCCTTTATCGTCCATGAGTCCGCCGAGATTGTTGAAGCAGACCGAGATGCCATTGAGATTGTAGAAATCCTTTTCTAGGGAAAGACTCTTGAGGAAGAAGCTCTCGCTCTTGTCCCATTCGCCCTGAAACATATACAAGACGCCCAAGTTATTAAAGATTGCCGCGCGCCCGCTGTGGTCATCAGCCAATGTATATAGGGTCTCGGATTCCTTGAATGATTCTTCCGCTTGATCCCATTCATTGATATAATAGTGGATCTTGCCGCGCGTCTTCTTCGCCTCGGCTTGCACCAGATAGCGTTTGTGCTGATCATCGATGGCGCTCATCGAGTGCAAGACCTTCTCGATCGTCTCAAAAGCTTCGTTAAATTCCTCGCTCTCAGCCAAGATATCTGCCTTAAGCAACAGAATCCGCGCTTTCCAATATTCATCAATGGAAGCAGGGGAATACTTTTTGATGATCTCGAGGGCAAAATTGCTGGAATTCACTGCAAACAGATTGTTGGCCAGGTGAAAGACCACTTCCTCAGCAGGAAGATTGTTCTCTGTGCAAATATGCAGACATTGGCGATAGCTATCCACAGCCTGATCCTTTTGAGACAGATGGGCATAGCTCTTTGCGATCCGTTGCATGATCTGAAGCCTATCCTTTGGAGTTTTAGTGATATCCAAAAGATATTGATTGATCTGCAGACAACCATGAGCATCACTGAGAATCCCGAAGAGATTGAGCATCTGCGCAAAAAGCTCAGGATTGCTCCCTTGGCTGAGCATATAAAGCCTCAGCTGGATCTGTTTTCCCACTCCCTTTTTCTTTAGAAAGCTCAGAAGTTTTTTCTGTAGTGCTGAGGGAAAACGGGATGGATCTTCTTGCAGCCAACGCCGGAAAGAAAGCTTCTTTTGGATCACGCAGACATCTTCCACCACTGCCAAAAGCCCCCGCTCGACCATCGCTTTTGTATCACCTTTGAGCCCACGTCTTCCAAGGGCCTCAGCGACATCATCGCATTCCGAGCCGTCCAGTATATACATTGCCAAAAGCAGCTCTATCTGGCTCTCGGTAAGCTCGTCAAGATTCTGATAGTAGATCTCGTGGGCATCATATGTCTTCTCGAGATAAGGGCTTAGGTCAAATCCTCCCTTTGGCTTCGCCTGCCGGATTTCGGAAAAGATCTTCTCGAGAATCATCAGATTCCCGCCGGAAATCTTGCTTAAGATCTCGCCCTCGGATACATAGGATAGCTCCGTTCCCGGAAATACACTGCCCAAAAGCTTTTGAAGATCCTCTGCGCCCAAACTCGGGAGATTCTCCACTATGGAAAAAGGGAAAACCCTATTCTGCGAAAGAGCAATCACCTGAATCGAGACATCAGAAGCATATTGAACCAGATATTGCAAAAAGTCACGGCTATAATCATCCAACACTTCCGCGTCGTCAATCACCAAGACCATCGGATGCAAGCTCTCACGCTGCAGTAGCAGCTCCGTCAGATAGTAGAAAAAGTCATACTTCATGCCGGTGTGATACTTCCGGAAATGCTCTTCAAAGATCTCAAGCTGCTCTTTCTCACCGAGACCTGTCAAGATCTCAATCAATTCCGGAAAGTGATTTAAATACACAGGATGCGGACTAAAATACACGATTCTGCTAAAACTGCCCTTAAGCGAAGCAATGATGGGCGAGATGAGATACGACTTCCCGGAGCCGGATTTGCCGATGATCTCAAACAAATGACTTCGCTTGTTCTCCTTCAAGGGCTCAAGTATGCGGTTCAGATCAAACCGGTCAGTCACAAATTCATGCATCTTTTGATACATTTTTTCAGGCATGATTTCCCTCTCCTGAATCTATTGTTTACAGGACA
>Ga0334895_1001928_pt1 | contig 18999 bp, 13 predicted proteins | sample GraSluR3_MG_7_FD_207229 | JGI IMG/M metagenome (GOLD analysis project Ga0334895, IMG submission 207229) | Sludge microbial communities from methane-producing bioreactor in Wageningen University, Netherlands - Granular Sludge_31_05-R3 | ecosystem: Engineered > Bioreactor > Anaerobic >... | reverse complement strand
AACTACTCCAAGGTCTTAGGTGGCGATTATGAGATGGGGGATCCCATCATCGGTGTCGGCACCCAGATCCTTGATGGACTCAAGATCTCGGGGACTTACAATCTCGAAGAAGAGACCGCCTTTCTCTGCTTTAGTCTCAGCCAAAAGAAAGCCGAGATCGGCAGCATGGCAAGAGTCACCGATGGCGACAACTATGGCTATGCCTATGCCCATCTCACGAACCAAGCCTTCCGTCCCTTCATGGGGCTGACAAGGCCGACCTGGTATCAGATGCGTGCAGATTCCAAGCTGGTCTCATATCGTAGTCACACTCACCAAATCGGACCCATCAAGCTCTTTGACAAAAACACCAGAAGCATCGAAGATGTAGTCAAAGAACTGGAAAAAGCTGCAGCCGATCCGTCCATTGAAGGCATCCTTTTGATCAATCCGTCCTTTGCTGCCAGCATGCCCATCAGAGAAGAGCTCATTTCTGCCTTTGACGCATTCCGTGATGGCGGCAAACAAGTCAGCATCTATTTTGACAATATCTCCAATGCCGGCTACGTCCTTGCAGCGGCAATAGCGGACAAGATCTATCTCAATCCCATGGGCACCATAGATCTAAGGGGAGTATCGCTCACCAGTCCCTATCTCAAAGAACTTTTGGATAGCCTGGGCATCGAAGTGCTAAACTTCAAGAGTCACCAATACAAAAATGCCGGCAATATGTTCAGCGAAACAGAGATGACCCCCGCCGAACGCGAGGTCTATGAATCGCTGCTTAATAGCTTATTTGATAATTTAGTAAGCCTGGTCGAAAGAAGATCCGAAAAGATCCAAATGCCCGTGCGTGAAGCCATCCTTGATGGACCGTATTTCTCCGCACAACAGGCATTTGATGTCGGCTTGGTCGATGAGATCATCTACCAAGATCAGCTCAATGACAAGCTCAAAGAAGACTTCAGCTACACTGCGAAGACCCGCAATCTCGAAGACTATCGCAGCTACGACTGGGCGAAGCCCAAAGAGCAGCACATCGCCGTGATCTATGCCTCAGGCAATATCGTCATGGGCAAAGGCAGCCCCGGGCAGAAGATCGCCCACCAAACCACGGTCGACCTCATCCGCAAAGCACGTAAGGACAAAAACAACAAAGGCATCATCCTGCGCGTTGATAGCGGTGGCGGCAGCGCTCAAGCCAGCGACATCATCCTGCGAGAATTGGAGCTTGCCAAGACGGAAAACAATCTCCCCGTCGTCGTATCCATGAGCTCCGTTGCTGCCAGCGGGGGATACTATATCTCAGCAAATGCAGATCGCATCATCGCCCAGCCCACCACCATCACCGGCTCCATCGGAGTCATAGGCATGGCGTTTAATGCCACTGAGCTCATGCAAAAGATCAAGGTAAATTGGAGCACTGTCAAGATCGGCGAGAGAAGCGATATGTTCTCCCTGTTTCGTCCTTGGACAGACGACGAGAAGAGCCGCTTGACCGGCTATATCGAAATGACCTACAATGATTTTGTCGAGATCGTGGCAAGGGGTCGCAAAGATCTCTCCGTCGCAGATGTCCACGAGATCGCCCAAGGCAGAATATGGACTGGAGATCAAGCTTTGGCAAATGGACTGATCGACGACCTGGGCGGAATGAAGACAGCTGTGGCTCACATGCGCGAGCTCACCGGCATCACAGGCGCGATCAAGCTCGTCGACGCCACCACCAAAGAAGGTGGGATCTCAATCGAGATCGAAAACAAATCCTTTCTGCCCTTCATGAAGCTCGAAGCGCTCGAAGCGCTGAACCAAGAATATATCCAAGTCTATGAGTTTTGGAAGGATTTTGGGGATGAGAAAGCGCTCATGCTCAGCCCTGTCATGATGCAAGACATGCTCTATTAAACTATACAAAGCACAGAATATGGGTGGAAGCTTCGGCATCCACCCCCTTTTTTTTTGTCCCGATTCTTTAGCGTCAAGCTAAATGCCGACTCCACAGTCTCAAACAAATAGTTTGCCTGATACCCCAAATCACCTATAATGTTTGTAGGACATAATAAATTGTTACTACAAGGTGGTATAAGATGCTAAATAAGAAAACACTAGATAAATATCATCCTCGCCATGATGCTGCCTATCAGCTCATAGACGACGACGGTAAGCCCCAAAGCAAGACATGGAAGCCCTCCATGACCGATGAGCAGATCCTAAACTCCTATCGCGATCTGCTCTTTGAACGCACGGCAGATCTCATGGCAGTGAGCTATCAACGCCAGGGAAGAATGTATACCTATCCCCCCAACATCGGGCAAGAAGCCATCCACATCGCCAGTGGCTTGGTGATACGAGAGCAAGATTGGTTGGTGCCCGCCTTTCGTGAATTGGGCGCTTGGCTTGCCAAGGGAGTGAGCCTAAGAGAGATCTTCCTATATTTTAAGGGCAATGAAGACGGCTCTCGCTTTGAAAAGGCAAACAGAGTGCTCCCCGTTTCCGTGCCGATTGCATCCCAATTGGTGCATGCATCAGGGCTGGGCTATGCGATCAACTATCACAAAGAAAAGGACACCGCTGTCTTCGCCTATGTAGGCGATGGTGGCACATCCGAAGGCGACTTTCATGAAGCGCTAAACTTTGCCGCTGTGTGGAATGCCCCAGTGGTCTTTGTCGTGCAAAACAACCAGTTTGCCATCTCAGTTCCGCTGAAAATGCAGACCAAATCCATCAATCTCGCCATCAAGGGAGAAGCCTATGGCATCCCATCCCTTCTGGTGGATGGCAACGACATCTTCGCCATGCACGAAGCTCTATCCTATGCCCGCCAGCAAGCGGTCGAAGGTCATGGTCCCTTCCTCATCGAAGCCAGAACCTATCGCGTGGGAGCCCACACCACATCCGATGATCCCAGCAAATATCGCAGCAAGGAAGAAGAAGAGCTGTGGGCGAAGAAAGACCCACTAAAACGCCTTAAGGGCTACATCGCCCATGCTCAGCTTGATCCCCTAAAAGATGAAGAAGAGCTGATTGCGGGCTATAAAAGGCAGATCGACAGCGAGTTTGAGGCAGCGGAAAATCATCCTGAATACAAAGTCGAAGACGTCTTCTCATATATGTATCATGAAATGCCCGACGAGCTCAAACGTCAGAAGAATAACTATGAGAACTACCTGCGAGGTGCAAAATGAAGGTGATGACATTAGTACAAGCGATCAATGATGCCCTTGATATCAAGCTCAAAGAAGACAAAGAAGTCGTGGTCTATGGTGAAGACGTCGGCGTCGAAGGCGGCGTGTTTCGCGTTACGGAAGGTCTGCAGGTCAAGCATGGTGTTGCTCGAGTCTTTGACAGTCCTTTGGCAGAATCCGGCATTGCCGGCAGCGCCTTGGGCATGGCGATCTCAGGGATGAAGCCCGTCATCGAGATGCAGTTTGACGGCTTTTCCTATCCCGCTTTCAATCAGATCCTCAGCCACATCTCTCGTTTTCGCAATCGCACCCGCGGCAAATTCACTGTACCGTTGGTAATTCGCATCCCCTATGGCGGCGGCATCAATGCTTTGGAGCATCACAGCGAGAGTCCTGAAGCATATTTTGGACACACGCCGGGGCTGAAGGTCGTGATCCCTTCCACGCCATATGATGCCAAGGGACTCTTGATCTCAGCCATCGAAGATCCTGATCCTGTGATCTTTATGGAGCCCAAGCGTATCTACAGAGCGATCAAGCAAGAAGTTCCCGCTGAGGCCTACCGCATTCCCCTAGGCAAAGCCAAAGTGCTGCAAGCAGGACAAGACATCTCCGTCATCGCCTATGGAGCAATGATCCGTGAAGCCCAGAAGGCGAGCGCCATGCTCAAGTCCAAAGGCCACTCTGTGGAGCTCATTGATCTGCGCAGCATCTGGCCGATTGATCGCGAGACGATCGCCAAATCCGTGCGTAAGACGGGGCGTGCCTTGGTGGTGACCGAAGCGCCCCAGAGCTATGGCCCCGCGGCTGAAATCATCAGCGTGATCAATGAAGAAGCCTTTCTTTCTTTGGAAGCGCCCCCACGTCGTTTGACTGGTTTTGACACGGTGATTCCCTTGCCGATGGGTGAGAAACACTATATGATCAGTCCCGAGCGCATTGCCGCTGAGATTGAGCGGCTGATAAGTTATTAAAGGAGTCAAGCATGCGTTATATCTTCAAGTTTCCCGATATCGGTGAAGGCCTTGATGAAGGCAAGATCATCGAGTGGTATATAGAAAAAGGACAAAGCATTCAGAGCGGAGACGCTTTGGTCAAGATGGAGACAGACAAGGTCGTCACGGACATCCCGTCGCCAAAGAGCGGGGTGATTTCTGCGCGCTATGGCTCCATCGGAGACAGCATCAAGGTCGGCTCTGCCCTAGTGGAGATCGACATCGAAGGCGCTGAGGGCGATCAAGCCCAAGCCATCGCCAAGGAAGAACCCCAAAAAGCCGTCACAGAATCCGTGGATGAAGAAGGCTTTGGCGGAGTCGTGGGCACGATCGAGCTTGCCGGAGACGGAGCCTATCTCCCTGCGGGGGATGAAGGAATCTCTGCGCCTGATCAGCCCAAAGCTCGCAAGAAAGCCCTTGCCACACCCGTTGCCAGAGCAATCGCAAAGGATCTCGGCATCGACATCAACCATGTAGTGGGCACAGGCCCCGCGGGCAGAGTCACAAAGAAGGATATCGAGTCCCATCGTCCGCCTACCCCACAAGCTCCTGCCTCATCCACCGAGACTCCCCGCCAGCGCACAGAGCCGCTATCTCAGATCCGCAAGACGATCGCCAAAAACATGCTGCGCAGCACGCAAAATACCGCTCATATGGCGATCATGGAAGAAGTCGAAGTCAGTTCCCTGATCGCCGCAAGATCTCGTCTCAATGAAGCCCTTATGCCCGATGAGATCAAGCTAAGCTATCTGCCCTTCATCATCCAAGCCATAGCTCGCGCCCTGAAGAAACACCCTGTGCTCAATGCCGAGCTCGACATGGAAAATGAGCGCATCATCTACAAAGACTATCTCAATCTCGGCATCGCCATGGATACCGATGATGGACTGGTGGTCCCCGTGATCCATGATGCCGACAAAAAGTCGCTGACTCAGCTGGCACGTGATATCAAAAGCTTGGCAGACAAAGCTCGCGATCGCAAGCTCACTCTTGATGATCTCAGAGGCGGCACCTTCAGCATCACATCCTATGGTTCGATCGGCGGCTACTTCGCCGTCCCCGTGATTGCCTATCCCCAAGTGGCGATTTTTGGCATCGGCCGCATAACCCAAAAGCCTGTGGTCAAGGGCGCTGAGATCGTCATCGGCAATCTCATGCCGATCAGCATGAGCGTGGATCATCGCATTGTGGACGGAGCGGAAGTCAGCAGATTCGTAAACGATGTGCTGGGCTATCTCAATGATCCCATTTTGCTCTTGGCATAAGGAGGAAAACATGAAATATGATCTCATCATCATCGGCAGCGGTCCCGCTGGATACGTTGCTGCCATCAAAGCCGGACAGCGCGGACTCAAAACCTTGGTCATCGACAAGAAATACATAGGCGGAATGTGTCTAAACTGGGGTTGCATCCCCACCAAAAGCATCTTGGAATCCGCCAAGGCATATCAGAAAGTCCTGCATGCCGCAGATTTTGGGGTGACGGGCATTGATCCCGCCAAGCTGGGCTTTGATTGGTCTCAAGCTCTTTCGCGCAGCTTTGGGATCGTGAACAAACTCAGCCGCGGCATCGAGTTCCTATGGAAGAAAAACGGCGTGGATTTTCTGAGGGCAGAAGCAATGATCATCTCCCCCACAGAGGTGGAAGCGGATAAACGCGTCTTTGAGACGAAGAACATACTCATCGCCACAGGCTCAAGACCTGCCCCGCGTGAAGATTTCCCTGACGCGCTCAGCTTGGAAGATCTCTATGCCCTGCCTAGCCTGCCCGAGAAGCCGCTTTTGGTGGGCAGAGGCGCCAATCTCGTGGAGCTGGCACAGTTTTTCCAAATGATCGGCAAAGCTCCCATCATCTTGGCTGATGACTTGCCCCTAATGCCCGCGCTGGATGCCTCGCTCGAAACTTTCGTCCACAAGAAACTGAGCAAGGCAAAGATCCCGCTCATCCCCGTCATTGATGCTCAGATCAAGGACAAATCCGTCTCCTACAAAGACAAGGACTATCCCTTTGACATGGTGATAAATGCAAGCTTCAGAGCTGCTGTGCTCCCTCAGATTAAGCCTCAGATCAAGCTCGAAGATGGGTTCATTGCGACGGATCGGCGGCATATGAGCTCCATCCATGGCATCTATGCAGCGGGTGATGTCAATGGCAAAGGCTATCTGGCGCACGTGGCAAGCGCGCAAGCCTTGGAAGTCATCGACAGCATCATGGGCGTGGACCTGCCTGATGAAGAGCGCCGCTATCCGCTCAATATCTACACCGACCCCGAGCTTGCGCAGATCGGCATGACAGAGGCGCAGATCAAGGCGCAGGGCATCGATTATCAGGTGAAGCAGTATTCCATGTCCGCTAATGGCAAAGCGCTCACAGAAGGGACATCAGAAGGCTTTATCCGCATCATCCATGAAACAAAATACATGCAAGTTCTGGGCGTGCAGATGGTCTCAGCAAATGCCACAGACCTGATCAGCGAAGCTGCCATACTCATGGAGATGGAAGGCACGACATATGAGCTGACACGCACCATCCATGCCCATCCCACCGTCTCCGAGATCTATATGGACGCGGGGGGGATGGACGGCTGATTTTGCTTATTTGCTGATTTTAGCTTTGGGGCTGTGTGGTGAGCACAGCCCCTGTCGCTGAATCGGGTCTTAACAAAGTTTGCTGCTATATCCCAGCTTGAGCTGTTTCTTGACGATTGCCACAGCCTCTTGCAAGCCATCCGCTTCTGCTTTGGCAAAAAGACGTCTGATGGCAGCGTATTGTCTGCGATATGCGCGTCTGATCTCATCACTATGGTTCTTGATGCTCCCATTGGGTTTTGTGCATTCTTTGAGGTATCTAACAAGCCCCGCTATCTCATGGTCATAGGGGCAGATTTTACAGCCGCGATTGCGGGCATACTCTGCCTTTAGCTCCACCAAGCGGTTCAATCTCTTTTTGGTGTCTTGCGAAGTTTTGCTATCCGTCAGTGGGATCCCCAGCGGTTGATAGTGCCTCTGTGTGGCATATTCCATGCTACAGCCTGAAAGCCCCATCTCGATAGTTGTGCTGATGATTGGGACTCCACGTGCGTCTGCCAAAAGCTTGAGTATCTTGCTCCCTTCGAGTGTGGGATAGCGGTCTGTGATAAGCTTCAGTTCCATAGCGCAGTCCTACAGTTTAAGCATTTGCCGGTTAGTCAGTTCATAGATCCGCGCAGGCTTGCCCCTGCCATATGGGGGAGCTTCATTGATGACATTGATAATATCTCTTTCTTCAAGGTTTTGGATACAGTCCCTCATGTCTTTAGCCTTCAGATGCAGCGCGTTCATGACATTACTGTGGCTGTCTTTAAAATTCACTTTCTTTGCCAGATGCTGCGCCACTCTGCGTTCATTGTGCCAAGCCCCACATTAGCTAATGTGGGGCTGGTCGTGAAAACTGAGTCTATATATCCCTATGTTTGAGGTAGATAAGCTCTGCCAGCTGAGTCAATTCATCCAAGCTCGCGGCTTTAGCTTGTCCTTTGGCGACCACTGAGCCCAAGACTTCTACCTTGAGATTGGGCAAGAGCGCCAAGATGCCATCCACCATCTTTGTAGCCCAGCCATATGAGCCTATCACTGCTGCATAGCGGGCTTTGGGCTTGATGGCATTTGCCAAGATGGCAGTATTTGCGACTATGGGATGGGGCCCCACATGGACGGTGGGACTGCCGATGACGATCGTCGCAGCATCCACCAAAGCCATCGCCAATTTGCCGATATCGGTGACGCTGAGATCAAAAAGCTCGACCTTTACGCCACGTTTGATGAGCTCTCGGCTAAAGTGATCAACCATCTTTTGTGTACTGCCGTGCATGGAGATATAGGGAATGACGACCTTGTTTTCCACACGATCTGAGACCCAATCTTCATAGGCGCTGATGATCTTCTCGGGGTGATTCCAAACGGGACCGTGACTGGGCGCGATGAAATCAATTTTAAGCGGGCGAATCTTCCCAAGATTCTGACGTATCGCAGATTTGAAGGGCATCATGATCTCCGCATAATAGCGCTTGGCAGCTTCCAAGACCGCGGGATCATCATCGTCAAAAAGCTCACTACCGGCTGAGTGCGAACCCAAAAAGTCGCAGCTGAAGAGCACGCGATCTTCTTTCAGATAGGCGACCATGGTCTCAGGCCAATGCACCCAAGGTGTGTAGATGAAGGTCAGTGACTTGTCTCCCAGTGAGATAGTCTCACCATCGGAGACCGTGCTAAGCTTGGTGGGATCGATCAAGAGATGCTCCACCAAGAGATCTTTTGCTTTAGGCGAGCAGAGCAACTCAGCGGAAGGATATAGCTCCATCAACATGGGAATGCTGCCTGAGTGGTCTTGCTCAGAATGCAGGCTGATGATATAGTCTACCTTGGCAATCTCAGATAGATTGGCAAGATATTGATCGGCAAATTCGGGATCCACCGAGTCGATGATAGCAGTCTTTTCGGAACCCTCTATCAAGTAGGAATTGTAGCTGGTTCCGTCGGGTAAGGGGATTAGGGAATCAAACAATCTTCTTCCCCAATCTTGGATACCTATCTCGTGTATCCCATCGAGGATCTTTCTGGCATACATGGCTGTCTCCTTGTACTTTTTGAGATATAATAAGCAAAATAAGCAAATAGCCCAGCACTATCGTAGGAGACGCTGTAGTAGGAGCACTAGACGCCAACCCCAACTTGATGGGACTGCAAGAAGCCATCCCTAAACCCTTGCAAAATATGGCGCGCTCATGCCTCCCTCACCGCTCGCTCACCGCTCAAGCGTGCAAGGGATGAGAAGATAAAGACTTACGGCTTTAAAGAAAGCAGGTCTTTGATGCCGTAATCTAATGCCAAGACCGCAGTTTATCTTCTTGACAAATTATGCAAATCGGCTAGCTTATCAAAATGATTAAGAATAAGGGTTGAGATATGACGAGAAAGATCAGTGATGAGCAGATTGCATCTTTTAACGAATTGCTTGAGCAGCGGACGCGTCTTGGTAAGGACGAGATGATCAGGCGCAGTGCAGAGTTTGATAGCTTGGCAGATCAAGGCATGATTTCCGAAGATGACCCCCTATACATCAAGATGAAGATGGTGGGCGCGCATGTCTTGGCAATAAGAGGCGACTTTCCGGCAGCTCTGGAAGCACTGATGAAGGTCTTGGCGCTCGCTACAAGGCTCAAACAGCGCACTTGGGAACTTCGCTGTATGAACAATATTGCCCTAGTCAAGCAGAGCTTGGGCGATGTCTTTGCTGCCATTGAGATCTGGGAAGAGCTGCTCGAAGAAGATTTGGAGCTTGCTGATAGGGTCCTATATACCAACAACCTCGGAGTCGCATACAAACAGGTTATGAAGCCCAAAGAGGCTATCAGTGCATACTTCTCGGCCTTAGAGCTCTTGGGTGACGATCTATCCGATTCCGTGGCAGCGGATATCTACAACAATCTCGGCAATATCCACCGCAGCACCAAGCAATATAAACGCGCGATTGACTATTTTGATAGGGCACTCTTGCTATACCAATCCGCGCAAGATAATCAGCGTATCGCCATGATCCACAACAATCTATGTGCTGCATACAATGAATGCCAAGCCCTTGACAAAGCAAGAGAACACGGTGAGATCGCCCTTAAGATGTATCAAGAATACATGCCTGAGCACACGCTGTCCACCATCCTTAACAATCTCGCGGCGAATTCTTGCATGAAAAGGGACTTCCCCAAGGCCATTGCCCTGCACCGACAGTCTTTGGATCTTGCCACAAAATATAAGGATAAAAGCCTGCAAATCCATTCATATAACAATCTCGCTCTCATCGCCTTATATGAAGAAGACTATGATGCCGCCCTTGATCTTGCCCGCAAATCCCGGCAGCTTGCCCATGAAAATCGTGAGACATCATCCGAGATCAAAGCACTTTCGCTCATCAAGGACGCCTGGCATGGCAAGAGAGACTTCACGCAAGCGTATCTGGCGCTATGTCTTGAGATCGAGTTGGAAAGACAGACCGATAGTGGCGAAGCTGCGCTGGAGATCGCTCAGAGAGAAGCGCAACATCTCCAAAAACGCTTGGAAGCTCAGCTCGACATCTATCGCACGCAAAACCTTGCCCTGGAAAACCAAAATGAGACCATTAGCTTTCAGACAAATGAGCTGAAGACCAGAAACAACCTGCTTTTGACCACCAATGCGCTGCTAAATCGGATCATCTCTATCATCGCTCATGATCTCAGAGCGCCTGTGGCTTCCATAGCTTCCGCCACACAGCTTCTAAGCCAAGATATGCCACCGCAAGATATGAAGGATTTGATCGGCATCTTGGACGACTCTGCGCATGCTACCACAGACTTGATAGACGAGCTATTGGAAATCGCCACAAAGTATAAATCAGGAATGGAAGATACTACACAGCAGTTTGATCTGAGCTTAGTAGTCAGAGATAGTATCAAGTTGGCACAGCTAAATGCAACACCCAAAGGGATTAAGATATCATACGATGCTGGTGATAAGCCTTGCATTATCCACTCATCACCTGATAGATTTCGGCTGATCCTACGTAATCTTCTGAGCAATGCCATCAAGTTTTCACACCAAGATTCCGAAGTCAAGCTGTCGCTTGAAGTGGATCAAGACAAGCTGGTCTTGTCGGTTCAAGATCAGGGAGTGGGCATGGACGAGCAGCAGGTGGCAAAAATCTTGGCAGGGGCGTCCTATAGCAAGCCGGGGACACAGCATGAAAAAGGCTTTGGCATGGGGCTCGTCTTTGTTCTTGAAGCGGTCATTTTCACGCATGGTAGCCTTGATATCATTAGCTCTGTGGGGCAGGGGAGCCGCTTCGTTCTGAGCTATCAGATGGAGGATCTGAAGAACGCAGGGGCGTCTTCACAGCATCCATCAAAGTAGGGGCGCTTTTAGCCGCCCATAGTAGACGCGGCATCTTGTCGCGTGATTGGTTAGATTCCGGATAAGCCTCACTTCGTTCGACTTTCCGGAATGACTATTGTGGGGACTGTCGTAGATATGTGCAATGACTAATGTGGGCTGGTGCTGGGGATGGGGGACGATGAAAATCAGCTAATAAGCAAAATAAGCTGCTTGCCCCAGCCTATGAGGACATGAGCATGGCAAGGATAGTCTGTGGGGCTATCGACATCATGCAGTCAAAATGTCCCAAGGGGCAGCTCTCAAAGCCGTGTAGGCTACAAGGCTGGCAGGGCAGATCTTGGGCGATGATCTTGGCATTGGGGTTTTGCGGTGCAAAGCCCAGGCGGGGATGGGTGGAGCCAAAGATTGCGATCTGAGGCCGCTCTAAAGCAGCAGCTAAGTGCATGGGGCCACTATCGGAAGAGATAACCCAATCCGCGGTGTTTAAGAGCGCGAGAATCTCATCAAAAGAGAGCTGTCCACAGAGATTGATGACACGCGAATCTGACGCGAGCGTCTCCCCCATTTCGTGCTCTTGAGCTGAGCCTAAGATTATATATTCCCAGTCAGGTGGGCTGATCTCTATCAGCTCTTTGTAATATGAGAGTGGGTATCTCTTTGTGTAGTATGTAGCTCCCGGGAAGATAACTATGCGTTTGGCAGAGCTCTTGGGAATTGGTGAGCTCCCTGTGGGGAAGAGTCGCGGAGCTTCCAATCTTGCGCTAAAGCCGAGCTTTTGCAAAGCGCTGTTGTATAGATCCAGAGTGGAGCTGATCGCCAGATCGGGATTACCTTTGATGATCTTTTTGCGGATGCTTCTCTTTTTTTGGTAGACGGCAGAGCGTTTGCCTGCCGCAAAGAGCCTGATCAGAAAGCTGGAGAGCTTGCCATGGAGATCGATAACGAGATCATAGCGCTCTTTATGTATCTGATGATGAAAGCATCGGCTTTTGGAATATGGGATCGCCCTCAGCTCGCAAGCCATCAGGCTCACGAGCGGGGCATATTGTGCTTTGACGACATAGTCTATCTGTGCGTCGGGGAATCTGGCTCTGAGAAAAGCGGCGATAGGCTGGGTGAGCACGATGTCTCCCAGTGAGCTGAGCCGCAGGATGAGAATCTTCATCAGATTGAGCGGATTATCTGTGGGACAGCGTTGAGAATCTCATCGACATTTTCGACAAGCTTGCAGCCTGCCATGGCGCTATCAGGGCGTCCGCCGCCTTTGCCACCCATCTTAGCGGCAATGGCTGACACGATCTTGCCGGCATGATATTTGGGAAGCAGTTCTTTACCAACCGCTGTAAGTATGGATAGCTTATCACCTTTGGGACATGCAATTACGACTATCTCACGCCTGAGCTTATCGCGCAAGCCATCGGCGAATGCCTTGAGGTCTGTCCCCCCAGGAAGAGTCTGTATAGCAAGGCGATAGTCTTCTTGCTCTGCCGCGTTGGCGAGCATATCATCGATCATGGCAAGGCTCTTTTCAGCATTAACGCGATCAAGCTCTTTTTCCAGCTCGGAGAGCTGCTGTTTTTGGGAAAGCAGCTTTTGCTCGATCATGTTTATAGGGCAGGACAAGAGCTCAGCGATGTGGTTTAGCTTGGCCTGCAAATCAGAGATATAATCCATGGCAGCTCTTCCCGTGACGGCTTCGATGCGGCGAATTCCCGCAGCGGTGCTGCCTTCAGAGATGATCTTGAAGATGCCGATCTCGCCCGTGGATGATGCGTGAGTGCCGCCACAGAGCTCTTTTGAGAAGTCCGCTATCGAGATTACGCGCACTTCGTCACTATACTTTTCTCCAAAGAGAGCGGTGGCACCATCAGCTTTGGCATCGTCAAGGGATTGGATCTTGGTATCCACGGGCATGTTTTGGCGGATGGCTGTGTTTACATGAGCTTCTACTTTTGACCATTCATCGCGCGTAAGTGCTTGAAAATGGGTGAAATCAAAGCGCATATAGTCGGGATGCACCAAGGATCCCTTTTGCTGCACATGATCTCCTAAGACGCTGCGCAAGGCTTTGTGCAAGAGATGGGTAGCGGTGTGATTGCGGGCAATGTCACCTCGCCGTTGCAGATCGATCTCAAGGATGTATTCAGCCTCTGAGATGCTGCCTTTTTTGAGGCTCGCGTAGTGCATATAGTAGTCGTCTATCTTTTTGACATCGTGAACGATAAGCTCGCAGTCGTCATTGTATATCCTGCCCGTATCGGCTACTTGTCCGCCACTTTCCGCATAGAATGGAGTCTGTGAAAGCTGGAGCACGACCATCTGCTTTTCGTCGATATAGTAGCGCTGGATTCTGGCTGTATCGCGCGATTTTGTGTAGCCTGTAAAAACGGTGGGAGTGGAGGGCAGCAGCTCAATGAAGTCTTCCGCTGTGTCTGTCGATGAAAACTTGGATGCGCTGCGGGCACGCTCACGCTGAGCCTGCATCTCCAAGTCAAAAGCCGCTTGATCTATCGATAGACCCTTCTCATCTGCGAGCATGACGGTCAGATCCAGCGGGAAGCCAAAGGTGTCATAGAGCATGAAGGCATCTTTGCCGCTGATCATGCCGCTTTGGGCCGCCGCGCTGATCTCGTCAAACTTTTGCAGACCGATGTCAAGGGTCTTGTTAAAGCGTTCTTCTTCAGCTTTGATGACCATCTTGATATAGGCTTCTTTGCCTTTGAGCTCAAAGAAGTGATGACCCATGATCTCCACGACGCTATCCACGAGTCCGAAGAGAAATGGCTCTCTAAAGCCCAAGATACGCCCATGCCTGGCGGCACGGCGGAGAATGCGCCTGAGCACATAGCCGCGACCTTCATTAGATGGGAAACCGCCATCGGCAAGGGCAAAGCAGAGACAGCGAATGTGATCTGCTATCACTCTGTGGCTCATGCCTGTTTGTGGGCTGTATGGCGTCGAGGAAAGCTGAGCGATCTTGTCGATGATCGGCATAAAAAGATCAGTCTCGTAGTTTGTGGATTTGTTTTGTAAGACCTGGGTGATGCGTTCCAAGCCTGCACCAGTGTCCACAAAGCGGTTTTTAAGCGGCGTCAGCGAGCGATCTTCTTCACGATTGTATTGGATAAAGACAAGGTTCCACAGCTCGATATAGCGGTCGCAATCGCCATTGACGCTGCAGACATGGCCTGGGACAGCGGCTTTGTTGCAATGCGCTTCTCCCCTATCGATGTGAATCTCGGAGCAGGGACCGCAAGGACCAGTCTCACCCATCTCCCAGAAATTGTCTTTGTCGCCATGAAAAGAGATGTGGGAAGGATCTATGTCCGTGAATTCTTGCCACAATTTGTAGGCTTCTTGATCGCTGTCGTGGACCGTCGCATAGAGCAGGCTCTTGTCCAGTTTCCACAGCTCTGTGAGAAGTTCCCATGCCCAGGTGATGGCTTCTTTTTTGTAGTAATCACCAAAGCTCCAATTGCCCAACATCTCAAAGAAAGTGTGATGATAGCCGTCTTTGCCCACTTCTTCGAGATCATTGTGCTTGCCGCCTGCACGGATGCACTTTTGGGAGTTCACAGCGCGGGCTTCGGTGGCGTCTTTGTGGCCCAAGAATATGTTCTTGAATTGGTTCATGCCTGCATTGGCAAAAAGCAGAGTGGGATCATCCGCGGGGACCACGGGTGAAGAATGGACAAAGCTGTGTCCGCGTTCTTTGAAAAACTCGATAAACTGGCTGCGGATCTCTTTACTGCTTAGCACTTTCTACCTCGAAAGCATCGTAGTTTTCGATGATCCACTTCTCCGCGCTCCACGCAGCAATCGCACCATCGGATGTGGCTGTGACGACTTGGCGCAGGACGGTGTGACGGATGTCACCCGCAGCATAGATGCCGGGGACATTGGTGTGCATATATTCGTCCGTGAGCACAAAGCCACCGTTATCCAACTCAATGCGAGATTCCAAAAGTTCATTGTTTGGCAAGATGCCGACATAAATGAAGACGCCATCTACGGCAAGCTCTGAGATCTCTTTGGTCTTGCAGTTTACCAGCTCCAGCTTCTCAAGACGATTTTCGCCATGGATCTCTTGGACAACGGTGTCCCAGATGAATTCCATCTTGGGATTGTTGAACGCGCGGGTTTGGATGATCTTTTGAGCACGCAGCTCATCACGACGGTGGATTACGTAGACCTTTTTGGCGAATCTGGTGAGAAAGATGCCTTCTTCGATGGCGCTATCACCGCCGCCGACCACGGCGACTGTTTTGTCTCGATACAGCGCACCATCACAGGTGGCGCAATATGACACACCGCGTCCGGTGAGCCGCTCTTCCCCCGGCACATTCAGGCGTCTGGGATGGGCTCCAGTGCAGATAATGACGCTCTTGGCGCGATATTTGCCGGCAGTAGTCTCGATCACCTTGCAAAGCCCTTCGAGCCCCATGGCGATGATCTCTTCATCATAGAATTCTGCGCCAAAGCGCTCTGCTTGAGCGCGCATCTTGCTGGAGAGATCAAAGCCTGAAATTGGTTCTTCAAAACCGGGGTAGTTCTCGACTTCATCGGTCACGTTGATTTGTCCGCCAACTATTGCTTTTTCGAAGATGGCGGTCTTGAGTCCGCCTCTGGCACTATAGATAGCAGCGCTGAGCCCTGCAGGACCTGCGCCGATAATGATCACATCATATCTCATAATAAACCTCAATATATTTTGCACTATGATACAATGTCTATGACTCAGCCAGTTTCGTCAAGCACAAAGCGCTTTATCCTTGACATAAAAGTGCTGCAGAGCAGTCTTGTTTGAAATCGATATAATGGGAATACTATAATGCGAGCTATTGTACTACTGAGCGGAGGGATGGACTCTCTGGTGACCGCGGCTATCGCCCACAAGGAATGCACTGAGCTATATTTCTTGCATTTTTCTTATGGACAGAGAACTGAGGAGCGCGAATTGCGGGCTTTTTGGGAGATTTCCCGACACTATGATGCCAAGGACGCGCGTGTGATCAACTATCAGTGGTTGGCAGAGATCAAGGGCTCTTCCTTGACGGATTCTTCTTTGGAAATCAAGGAAGACGCGCAGGGCATCCCAAACAGCTATGTGCCCTTTCGCAATGCCACTATGCTCTGTGCGGCAACGGCGTGGGCAGAAGTGCTCAAAGCCGACGCCATCTATATCGGAGCGGTTCAGGAAGATTCTTCCGGCTATCCCGACTGCAGAGAGAGCTTTTTTGAGGCTTTTGAGCGTGTCATCAAGGAAGGAACGGTGGACGCACAGGTCAAGATCAAATGCCCCGTCATCCACATGAGCAAAGCTGAGATAGTGGCTCAAGGCTTGGCAATGAATGCACCATTTGAGCTCTCTTGGAGCTGCTATACTATGTCTGATCTCGCCTGTGGTGAATGCCCCAGCTGCCGCCTGCGCTTGGCAGCATTTGCGAAGGCAGGAAGCAGAGATCCCATCGAATACAAAGGTTGAACATGAAAAAGAAAATACTCTTGATCCTCACAGGTGGCACAATCTCAATGAAAAGCGTGGGCAACATGGGTGTGGTGCCCAGCTCCGAACTTGCGGAATTTCTCACACAATTTCCACAACTAAACTCTGTGGCAAATGTGGAAGTCCTGGATCATCTTAACATTCCCAGTCCATATATGACACCGCAGATGATGTTTGAGCTGGCAAAGCTGATCGACACAAAGATTTTGGCATATGATGGCATCGTGGTGACGCATGGCACCGATACTTTGGAAGAAAGCGCCTTTTTGGCTGATCTGCTCTTGACCACGAGAAAGCCCGTGGTCTTTACGGCAGCTATGCGCAGCGGCGGAGATCTGGGCTTGGATGGCCCGCGGAATATCATCGGCAGCGTGCGCGTGGCGAGTCACCCTGAAAGCTTTGACAAAGGAGTCTTGGTAGTGATGAACGACGAAGTGCACACAGCCCGCGATGTGGTAAAATCCGATAGCGGCAAGGTGGATGCCTTCACCAGCCCTGGCTTGGGGCCGCTCGGCATCGTGGATCCGGACAGGGTGGTCTATCACAGAGCGAGCTTGTATCGTGAAAGCGTCTGGACCGAAAAGATAGATCCCAGAGTGGATCTGATCAAAGCTGTGAGCGGGCTGGATGGAAGATTCATCGAGTGCAGCATGCAGAGCGGATCTCGTGGGATCGTCATCGAAGCATTTGGCAGGGGCAATCTCCCCAAAGAGGTTTTGCCCCACATCCGCAAAGCGCTTGATCAAGATATAGTAGTGGTGATCGCATCTCGCACTCACACGGGAAGGGTCTTGCCGGAATATGGTTATGACGGCGGCGGCAAGAATCTGCAGGATATGGGAGCCATCTTGGCGGGTGATCTGCAAGGAGTCAAGGTGCGGCTCAAGCTGATGGCGCTCTTTGGGAAGTATGACGACCCTGCTTTGGTAAAGAGATTTTTTAGCCAATCACAAAATCAGGAGTAAGAGATGAGGATTGCTTTTTTGGGGCCCGCCCCCCCTTTTCGAGGTGGCATAGCGAATTTTGCCAAGCATTTGGCGAATGAATATGCAAAGCAAGGTCATGAGATCTGCTTCTTCAACTTCAGTCAGCAGTATCCCAATCTGCTCTTCCCTGCAGATGCTCAGGAAGACGACACCCAGCCCATGCATGAATCTCTACGGATTCTCACGCCATATCTGCCGCATACTTGGAAAAAGACGGTCGTCGCCATCAATAAATGGCAGCCTGAGCGCTTGATCATATCGTGGTGGATCCCCTTTTTTGCTTTGGCATACGGCTATATAGCTCGGCGAGTCAAGGACTGCCACATCAGCATCTTAGCCCACAATATCGAGCCTCATGAGGATTGGATCTGCACTCGCAGCTTACTGCGCTATGCCTTTGAGCCGGCAGACAGCGTGGTCGTGCTCAGCAAGTCCTGCCTGCTGGATCTGAAGAGGTATCTTCCCAGCCGAATCGTGAAACGTTCTGTTCTGGGCTTTCATCCTATATATGACACTCACTTAGGCGAGACTCAGAAGATCAATAGCGATCCTTGCATACTCTTTTTCGGGCTGATCAAGGAGTATAAAGGACTGGATATCCTCTTGGAAGCAATGCCCATCATACGCGTCGCCATCCCCAAGATAAAGCTGAAGATAGCAGGCAGCATCTATGGAAAAGAAGCTCCCTATCGGGAAATGATCGCGAGATTTAAGCTCGGCGATGCGGTTGAGACGGATTTCCGCTATATCAGTGATGAAGAAGTTGGCACATATTTTCGCCAAGCAGATCTCTGCATCTTGCCATATAAGACGGCTACTCAGAGCGGAGTCATCGCCACGGCTTACAGCTATGACACTCCCGTGGTGGCATCTAACGTGGGCGGACTCAGCGAATATGTCGAAGATGGCGTCAGCGGAATCTTGGTGCCCCCAAATGATCCACCGGCTTTGGCTGCGGCAGTCATACGCTTCTATGGAAACGAGATGTTGGTGCCGATGCAAGAAGCTATCCGTAAATACAAAGAGAAAAATACCTGGGCTGAGCTGGCAAAGCTGATCTTGGCGAGATGAAGATCCTTTTGATCAGCTACTATTTTCCGCCCTGTGGCGGCGCTCCCGTGCAGAGATGGCTCAGGCTCTTGCCCTATCTGACACAAAAGGGACACAAAGTGACGGTGATCTGCTCCAAAGACGGAGACTATCCCTTCATCGATGAGCGCTTGATCAAGCTTGTGCCCCCTTCGGTCAAGATCATCCGCGTGCGTGCTCTTGGGATGGCGAAGATCTGGAATATGCTCAGCGGCTCCAAATCACGGATGCCATATGGCAGCATTCCCCAAAAGAGCTCACTCATCGCCCAGCTCTTGATCTGGCTGCGGCTCAATCTCATTATCCCTGATCTGCGAGTCTTGTGGAACGCAGCGGCAAAAAAAGCCGCTCTC
>Ga0334895_1001915_pt1 | contig 19107 bp, 29 predicted proteins | sample GraSluR3_MG_7_FD_207229 | JGI IMG/M metagenome (GOLD analysis project Ga0334895, IMG submission 207229) | Sludge microbial communities from methane-producing bioreactor in Wageningen University, Netherlands - Granular Sludge_31_05-R3 | ecosystem: Engineered > Bioreactor > Anaerobic >... | reverse complement strand
GCCATCAGGGAAAGGATGAAGCGGGAGGGAGATCATGAGCAAAAGCCGGAGCAAAACACCGCGAAAGGGGAGAGCTTGCCAACCCTCGACTATGCCCCGGAGCAAAGGGAAATGGAATTCAGCTTTGATTTACTCGAAGAGATGGAGGCACAGCTTGCAGAAGATGAACTTTAGCCTGCCGGGAGATGACGGGAGAAAACGGGAGAAAGCGGGAGATTCTCCCGGTATCTCCCAGGGTACAGGCGGGAGACAACGGGAGAGTCCCCCTTTAGGGGGACTCCCAGTCTCCCGTCTCCCGGTATACCCAGGTTTGGAAAAAGACAAAAGCAAAAGCAAAATCAAAAGCAACCCCGACATGCCGAAGTAGCGGTTTTGGTTTTGGGGTTGCCTTTGGTTTTGGAAAGCTCTTCCTCTTCGAGGGAAAAAGACTTATCAATCACGATCCGGGCACCACACCCGGAGAGAGGAAATACACAATGACGACGAAAATTGACCGGCGGTTCAATTGGCTGTTTGGGGACGTAGGGCGGTACTTCTGCCCTTTCACAAACGGAGAATGCAAGATGATGGATTGCGTAGCGTGGCGAATGTTCAAGGATGATACCAACACCGGGCGTTGCCTCTTGGTTCCCAAGATTGAAGAGGACGGAGGGTTCAGGGATGAAAAAAACTGATGACTTCTGGGAAGAGGGTATTCATTGGATACCGGAGATAGACGCGGGGCTTATGGTGTGCCCCTTCCTTCCTGATTCTTCCTGCGCCGGGCCAAGCTGCATAGCGTGGAAACCTTCCCGACAGTATGAGCATGTAGGGAGATGCTACCGGCTCAACCCCACAGACTGGGAAGGGTACGAGCCATGAGCAGCTTACAACCCCTCTACCAAGCATGGGGAGACGAGTTCACCCCCGTTCATCTGGAGAAGTTGTATCTGGCAGAAATGGAGCAGGAGAACGCAGCCCCTCAGCGGGCGTTATGGGTTGCCCTGAGAAAGTTCATCCTCTTTCGAGGTGGCGTTATCAAGGTTGGAGAGGATTCCATAGAGCGGTTGGTACGGACGGCTCAGAGCCTGGAGGAGTGGAGCATATGAAATGCTTGATGGAAACATGGGGCAACGATCCGATGCCGCCAGGATTACCGGAGCTCTACATCCGGGCCCGGAAGCTCAAGGGCAGCACCGACGAGCGCGCGGTATGGGTGGCATTGAGGATGTATCTGCTATCCAGAGGGCAGCCGATGAATCTGTGCCGGGATGAGTTGCCGGCTCTGGTAGCGAGGGCACGCAGGGCATGACGAGAGCCGCCGGGAAAGCTCCTTTCTTCGAGGGAAAAGGTTCTACGCTCCCCGCAGAGCACCACCGTCAAGGGGCGTGAGAGCCCGCAGGAGCTATCCTCTTTTGGCGAGGCGGGTATTCATCCCCCTTCGAACAAAAAGGTACTTACCAGGGCTTTTCCCTTGAGGGTCGAATCCGGCGCGGTGGGTGCTTACATGAAAAATCAATTTCGCAGGGTGACAGTACCGGGCGGGGGTTTCCTTCGATTTTAGGTCAGACGACTTAGAAGGTTCCAATGCGTTGACAGGTGACGCATACCCTGCGGGGGTATAGGCAGAAATAGTCATTTTTCCACCATATAAAAAAGAGCCCCTACCATTCCCGGCAGGGGCTTCTTCTCTTGCTCGTCACTTGAGATGCTTTCCGAACATTTCCGCAAGCTGACGGCTCCCGGTCTCCCAGGCGCGCCGCTTGATCTTCTTTTCTGGAAAATATCCCAGGTAGCAGAGGGCGAGGTTATACCCATCTTCCGGCAGGTATCGCCGTATGGCCCGAACCATGCGCAGGAACTGCGGTGGAATCCGCTCTAGGCGTTCCTGGAAATCGAGGTACTTATCCTGCACCGCCCGGCGAGTGCCACCCATAACCGCATCCCCGCCAGCGTTCGGGAACATGCAGAACTCCAATTCTTCGAGGCTGGATATGCCAGCGTCCCGGAGGGCAATACCGCAAATCTCAAGGGCTATTCGGGGCACGTCTACGAAGATTCTATCAGCAGCTTTTGCCAATTCCATCAACCCCTTTCACGCGGCAATTATACCATGTGGGGTATATGGATTTTCGGAAGTACGGTTATTCAAGAATGATGCGCACAATGGCCCGGCATTCCTTGTCAGTCAACCCGGCAATCCCTTCTCTTTCAATTTGGGAAGCAAGTTCCGGGGCGTGTTCCCGGATTGCTTCCATGGCCTGTTCTCCGATATCACAACCCAGAAGGTAGCAGGGGCCTATTCCGGTGGCGTGGGAAATGGCGTTGAGGGTGTCAATATTGATGGATTGCAGGAGCCCCTTTTCGATCCCCGGTATGCTGGTGCGAGCAATCCCTATTTTTTCGGCTAAATCCTTCTGGAGCATCCCGGCGGCCTTCCGTGCCTCTCTGATGTTTTCGCCTATTCGTTTCATTTCCAGTTCCATTTATAAGTCTCTCCTTTCGTGGCGGCTACGTTGTCTTTCGTTGGCTTTATTATAGCTTGTTTTGTCTTATTTCTCAATAAAAATGATTTTTCCGTCTTTTCTTCTTGACATGACAATCAAATTGTCTTATGGTATATCCATACCAACAGGAGAGGAGCAATCCAAGATGGAACTGGTACTCAAGGTCACGGAGCAGGACATAGCCCAGCACAACGCCACCGAGCAGGATTTTCAGGAAATCCTCCGGGAGAATTTCGAGAACCTTTCCTCTTGGCTCTCCGAAGCGGCAGAGCAGATTCTTACCCAGGACATTCACGAGGTGGAGCCCTTCACCTTCGAGCCCCCGAAGCACGCAGGATCAACCCTCTTCGAGGCGGGGCTCTCCCTGGGGGGAATCCTTGAGGGGCTCCGGGATGAGTGGCCCGCAGGGTACGAGGCGGCTCTCGGAGCCATCGCCAGCGGTGAGGTTCTCTGGAGAATGGAGGGGTACTTTTGGGATATCGTTCAAGGGGGGATGTAGGGAGGTGACGAAAGGACGACATAGGAGTTCTCCGCGAAATTGTGGAGATTAAAGGAAGGGAGCCTTCCCCCACGAAAGAAGAAGCTCCCAACAAACCCAGACCAAGGAGGTCAGGCTATGGAACAGAATATCACCATTTCAGAATCTACACTAGCCATGTTTGAAGATGCGGCGAACACACTTGAACAGGCCATCACCGCCTACGAAATCGCAGATGAAAAACTTGACGGGGAATCCAGGCGAACAATTCAGGGGACGGCGTTCACGCTCTTTCTGATAGCCAACAACAAAATGACCACTATTCTTTCCCGCATCTATCAGGCCCAGAAAGAGGCGGTGCAGCAATGACTCCCCGCCAAAGAGCGGAGCGAGTGCGGCGCATCCTTGAGCGGTTGGAAGCCCGGCTTTTCCGGGCGGTGCGGGAGGGGTGACAATGACGATCCGCAGGGCTTGCCAGATTCAGCACAGCATCAGGGCGGGCGTGTTCTTTTGGCTGTTTTTGAAGGCCCGTGTGAGGTAGAAAATAGATCCCCCTTCTATCCTAGGGAGGGGAATTTTCCCTTTTTGAGATTTTCGCCTATTTTGAAAGCAGTTACCTAGATACCTGAAAGAGCGAAAAACTCAAATTCTCAAAATTGACGGAGGTGCATATGCTTTTCGATCGTGGAGACTGGAGGCTTTTCCTCAACAAAAATACCCTGACCCAGGCCGCCGGAGTTCCCGAGCATGTCCTTATCCCCCTTGCGGTAAAGGAGCTTGCGGACAATGCCCTGGATGTGACCGAGGAGTCCGGTGCAGACATTACCGCCGTTGGAATTGATCTGATCCCTTCCGGCTTTTCCGTGCAGGACGGCGGCCCCGGAATGGATCGGGATACCGTTATCCGAGCCTTCTCGGTAAGCAGGTCGCTGGTCTCTTCCAAGCTCCTGCGCCTTCCGACTCGGGGGGCGTTGGGTAACGGCCTCCGTGTGGTAGGGGGCGTAGCGGCGGCCTTCGGTGCAGATCTCACGGTACACAGCAACGGCAGGGCCTACAATCTCAAAATATCCAGAGAGACCGGAGAGGCCGAAGTTCTTGAAGAGTTCCCTTCGGACCATTCCCAGGGCATGAGGGTGGAGATGACATTTTCTCCCGAGGATGTGCCATGCGAGAGGGCTCTTGTCTGGGGGGAAGAGGCTTTTCTTTTGGCACAAGGGAAGGGCGGGTACTCTGGGAAAACATCCCCCTTTTGGTACACGGCGGCAGATCTCCACGAACTTCTTCTTGCGGCAGAAGGGACGATCCGAGAGGTGGCGGTACTCTTCGAAGGAAACGCCCAGGTGCGTATAGGCGATCTGGGGAGAGTGACGACTCCCACGCTGGAAGATGCGGAAAATCTTCTTGGCATTCTTCGAGGGAACGCCAGCCCCTTCAATCCCAAGAGGATGAAGCCCTTGGGACCGATCCCCGGCTTCCCCGAGGCATACGCCACCGGAGCGGGGGAATATGAACTTGACGATGGAGCGGCCATTATCCCCTTCCGGGTTGACGTATGGGCGGCGGTTTCGGAAGAGGAGTCTTTAAGGCTATTCGTGAACAGAACCCCCGCAGCGGGGGCGAGACCCTTCGCAAGCTGGAGCAAAAACAGCCAGACTCTTTATTTCTCTCCCGGCTCCATCAGGGTGAACGTGGGGAAAAAGCCCCTCTCGGTGAAGGTGCATATTTCCACGCCCTATATTTCCTTCCTTTCCGGCGGCAAGGCCCCCGATCTTTCAGCAATTCTTCGATCTGGAGTGATGGAGGAGACCACGCAGAAGGCGGTAAGCAGTGCCAAGAGAAAAGCCAGAGAAGCATTCCCCGCGAGAGGATCGGCCCCTTCTCAAAAGCAGGTCATGATGGAGGTGTTCCCCGAAGCCGCAAAAACCACCGGAGGAGACGGAAAGTATGAATTCAGCCAGCGGCAATTATTCTATGTGGTGCGGCCCTTCGTGGCAGAGGCCACCGGCGAAGATCTCCAGTACGAGCACTTCACCAGAGTATTGACGGAGTACGAGAACGAGAACGGGGACATTCCGGGCCTGTACCGAGACAACCGAGGTACGCTGTACGTTCCCCACGGCGGCGGGGAGATATCCATAGGAACCCGGAGCGTCGCCCGGTTCAAGCGGCCCGCATGGACGTTTCACAAAATCCTCTATTGCGAGAAGGAAGGATTTTTCCCTACTCTTCGATCTGCAAAGTGGCCCGAAACGTGGGATTGCGCGCTTCTCACTTCCAAGGGCTACGCTTCTCGTGCGGTGAAAGACCTTCTCGACATGCTGGAGGATGACGGGGAGCCCGTCATGTGCTTCTGCATCCACGATGCTGACGCAGATGGAACCATGATTTACCAGAGCCTTGTAGAAGAAACCGCCAGCCGTGGGAGGCGAAGGGTTGAAATTGTCAATCTGGGCCTAGATCCCGAAGAGGCCGTAACCATGGGGTTACCTTCGGAGAAGGTGGACCGGAGCAAGGGAAAATCCCCCGCTGGTTATCTTTCTTCGCGGGAAAGGGAATGGCTCAGGTATAACCGCATCGAACTCAACGCCATGACCACCCCGCAGTTCCTTTCTTGGCTGGATTCGAAAATGGAGCAGTACGAGCCGAAGAAGTTGATACCGCCAGCCGAAACGATCCGGGAAAAGTTCGAAGAGGAATTACTTTTGGGTATAAGCGAGACCATCACGGAAAAGATTCTCAAAGAGGCCAAAGCCGGGGAGCAGATCGAGGTGGCTTTCGAGAATGCCAAAGAGAAGGTGCTGGGGGAAAATTGGGAGCCGGAGATTATAGAGGCTCTGGAGGAGAACCCCACCTTTGGGTGGCGATCCCCAGTAACGGACATTGCCGGGAGGATTGCCAAGGGTGGGACAAAGGGGGACCAGGAATGAACACCATGGCACGAGCCCACGAATACGCCAGAGCCCACCGGAGCGAGTTCGACACGTACAAAGAAGCCCTGCGTCAGGGCTTGAAACTTGCTCATCAGGAGGCGAAGCAAGCCAAGGAGAAGCCCCAGGTCAAACACGAACTCCTCACAGCATACGACACGCCAGAGACGCGAGCCGCCGCCATCATCCGCGAGGGTGTGGTGCGATACCGGGAGCGTGTTCCGCTGCTTTTGAAAGATTGGAAATCCGGCGATTACGACGGCAGGAGAGACTTTTGCAGATATCAGGTTATCCGGTAGGGTGTCCGGGAGGTAACGCGTTGCGTAACCGCTACGTACACATCTCGTAGCCGTCTACATTGTCCGGGGGGGTGTCCGGGGGGACATGGGGCGGACAGGTGGGAGGACATGGTAAGGCTTTCAGCAAGCCTTCCATAAAGCCTTTCGGAAGCCTTCGGGTAAGCCTTCCATCCCTCGCGTGAAAAATCCCCCTCCCAGATTGCCCGCGAAGGTATGGAGCTGCAACGGATCGAAAGTGAGAGGGCGAAGCAGAGGCAGGGAACACGGAGCGACTTGGGGAACGTCCTCCTGAATTCAGGAGAAGGTACAACAGAATCCCACGTCGCCTCCTCTCTAGGCATCTCCCGCGACCGCTGGTACAAGCTCAAAACGGCCCATTATCCCCGCGAAAGGGAGAACTCACCATCAGAACCCCCGCCAGCCAAGAAGCCAGCCCGATACAGCCACGGAGAGCCCCGTTCTTTTGGCTGGAGGTGTAAGTTATCCCCTTTTGCCCCCGATTGCAGTACAGCGGCTCTCAGGGGCCTTAGCGTTGAAATGTGTTGAACGACGGGGGTTTCAGGGCACGGAAGACACCAAAAAGCCCCCGGAGCAATCCGAGGGCGTGAAAGTCTCTTCCTTCGTGGGCAGTTCTTCGGAAATTCCGAACAACCGGAGCCCCTATATCTCTATCCCCCGCAGTCTTTTCTTTTTCGGCTTCTTCCTATCCGGTTCCTCTTCCACGAGGGCGAGCACAACCCCGGCTTGCCCGTGAGCTCTCCGGGTATCCTCGCTGGTCAAGTTGATATAATGCCGTGTCATATCCATGGTGGAGTGGCCCATGATCCGTTGCAAGCTGAAAGCATCCATACCATGCCGAAGCATGAGCAGGGCGGCGGTATGGCGCAGGGCGTAGGCTGTTATATCGAGCCCGCACCTTTTCCCGTAGGCTTTCACGCGGCGGCTCCAGGAAGTTACATTCCAGGGCTCTCCCGTCTCGGTGCAGAATATCGGGGCTTCTCTCCAGTCCCAGGGGCGTACCTTGAGGATTCTTTGAATCACTTCCAGAGTGGGGCCGGATAATGGTAAGGTTCGGGGCGTTCTTGTCTTGGCAACTTCGGCACGGACGGCAAGCTCTTCCTTCTCGGGGTGGATATCATCCGGCAAAAGCTGGAGAGCTTCACCGGGCCTTATGCCGGTATCCAGGGAGAGCAGGAGCAGCGCATAATCCCGGAGCCCGCAGTATGTTTTCTGGTCAGGAGTTCGGAGCAGGGCGGCCACATCCTTCTCCTCAAGTTGAACAATGCGGCCCTGGGTTTTTCTCTTCTTGAGCCCATGCAGAGGATGAATACCGCCGCGGAAATATCCCTCCGAGAGTGTCCAGTCCCAGAACACTTTCAAATAGGCGTGGCATTGATTGTAGGTATAGGCGTTCTCGTATTGGCCCAGGAACTCAAGAGTTCGTTCCCTTGGCTTGTCAAGGCCATCAGGGTATCGAGAGAAGAAGAGGTTTAGAGTCTTTCGGTATCCCTTGAGCGTATCCGGAGCAGAGCCCCCGGCCTTCTTGAAGATCAGGAAGGCGGGAATAATGTCTTCCGGTTGTGCTTCTCGGTGTTCCTTACATATCGGAACGGTATTCATGGAATGTAACCCCCTTGTTGGTTGACATTCCGAGAAAGCGGGGTGTTCCCCAGGGGCAGACGACTACCCCCGGAAATCCTTCAAAAAAAGCATCTTGCCACAACTCCGTTTTTGCGGTACAATCCCCTGCGTTGCATATCTTTCAGGGGCGATTATGCGGAGGGGTGGCCGAGCGGTCGAAGGCGGGCGACTCGAAATCGTCTGGGCGGTGCTGAACCGTCCCGTGGGTTCAAATCCCACCCTCTCCGCCAGTAACAAACCATATAATGCACATCTAGAGTGTGGAGGAGTGGCCGAGAGGTCGAAGGCGCACGCCTGGAGAGCGTGTAGACGGGCCCAAACCTGTCTCGTGGGTTCAAATCCCACCTCCTCCGCCATGAATATAACGGCAACCCTCGGGGAAATTATCCTGAAGGTTGCTTTTTTATTTCCTTTGGTTCTCCCTTTGCATGTTTTCTTTTTGCCCTTGCTCGGGCTCGTCGCTTCAGCCTCGCCTTCCATGGGGTGGCTGAGACGTGTCGGTATGTCCGCCTGCCGCCGAGGCCCTTGGGGACGTAAAGCTGCACTCGCTGACCACTATGCCGCTGCCGGGAGGATTTCTGATAGGTCCGGAAAAAGAGCTTTCCGCTCCGCTCTTCCGCCTTTTATGCCCGAAATCGTTTTCCTTCTATCCTTTCAGAACTCCCAGAGGTTCCAACCGTGCTACTTTATGGCTGATTCCCGCCTTATGCACCACCTCCACCACCGAGGATATCTCCTTGTATGCCTGGGGAGCTTCCTCGCCAAGGGTTTTCGGGCTGGCGGCCATTACCTGGATTCCCCGGGACGCTAATTGACGGCAGAGGTTCTCCTTGTGGGTTTCTCTAAGGGCTTTGCTCCGGCTCATGCTGCGTCCCGCTCCGTGACAGGTGGAGCCGAAAGTCTCCTCTTCCGCTCGTTTCGTTCCCACCAGTACGTAGCTCGAGGTTCCCATGCTTCCCGGAATAAGCACGGGCTGGCCTTCAAAGGCCCGGGTGGCTCCCTTGCGGTGCACACAGAGGGTTTGCTCCTTTCCTTCCCAAACGTGTTTTTCCAGATGTGCCAGGTTGTGGCTCACATCCCAGACCGTTCGAAAAGGTTTTCCCGGAAAGAAGTTTTCCAAAACACGCCGCACTCCGGCGACGATGATCTGACGGTTCGCCATGGCGTAGTTGGCGGCCCCTCGCATGGCTCCAAGATATTCCCGGCCTTCCCTGGACGAAAGGGGAACACAGCAGAGCTGGCGGTCCGGCACGGCGATCTCCCATCGTGTCATGGCCCGTCGCATGATCTTTATGGAGTCGTCGCATACCTGGTGTCCCAGCCCCCGGCTTCCGCAGTGAATCATGATGGTGAGACATCCCTGTTCAAGTCCCATTTTTGCCGCTTCCGGGGCATCGAAAATTTCCTTCACTTCCTGGATTTCCAGAAAGTGATTTCCCGATCCCAGGGTTCCGAGCTGGCTTTTTCCCCGTTCCTTGGCCCGTTCGGAAATGGCCTGCGGCAGGGCGCCTTGCAGAATTCCTCCTTCTTCTATATGCTCCAGGTCTTCCGGGGTGCCAAATCCCGCCTTTACCGCCCAAAGAGCTCCCTTTTCCAGTACTTTGAGAAGTTCTTTAGAGCTGAGGACTTTGCCTCCTCCGGGAACCGCTCCGGAAGGTATGGCTCCGAAGAGAGCAGGGAGAAGCCGAGGCATGGCCTTTTCCCCCTCCTCTGCGGGAATGCGGGAGGTGAGAAGGCGAACGCCGCAGGAGATGTCGTATCCCACGCCACCGGGGCTGATGATGCCTTCTTCCGCATCGAAGGCCGCCACTCCTCCGATGGGAAAGCCGTATCCCCAGTGGATGTCGGGCATGCCGAAGCTGTATCCCCGTATTCCCGGAAGAGTGGCCACCTGGGCTACCTGAAGCAGGGCATTTTCCTGCTCCAACAGGGATTCCACATATTTGTCCGCATAGATCAGGCCGGGAACCCTCATTCCCGGTACGGCGTGGGGGTGGAGAAGAAGCCTGGTGTCGTCAAGGCGTTCCAGGTGTTTGTGCATGGTCTGTACCTCCCGTTACATATCCAGGAAAAGACGCAGAAAAGGAGAGGGGGTTTCTCGAAATTCCATGCCTCCGTAGGTGGCGGCCTTTACGGGAATGCGCACTCCCGGAAGGGAAAGAAGCGTTCCTTCTCCCCGAAGGCTCGGAGGATTTCGTCGTATTTGAAGGCTCGAGGGAACGAAGAGGGCTTTCCGGCTTTCCAGAAGAAAGAGCAGTTCGTTGATCCAGGAAACCGCCAGCTCTTCGAGATCCATGGCTTCGAGGGTTATGTTATGAAGAGGAGAAGCCTTTTCTCCATTTCTTTGTCGGAGCGGCTCTTCAAGGCACAGGGCACAGAAGGCTTCCCGGGCCTGAAGAAAGAGCTCTTCCAGGGATTTTGCGGTCACTTCGAATCCCGCATCCGCAGTGTGTTCGATGATTTTCCAGCTCATGGCGGTCTCCTTGGGGTTTCCAGCCTGTGGAGAAGAAAAGGATATGAAAAAAGCGCCCTTCCAGGGAAGCTGTTCCTCCCTGAACGGCGCTATACTGATCTTTGGTGCCGGAGGGGAGACCCTAAAAAGCTATGTCAAACCCTTGCAGATACGGAATTCTCATTTTCGCTGTATGCGATTTTGTGTGCGGTTTCGTTGTTGCAAGCGGAGGAGAGGAAAGCAACCTTTGGCGTAAAGGTGGAGGAGCCTTGGGTCTCCTTTTGCTTGAGAGCCACAAGCACAGAGGCCATATCTCGAACTTCTTCCAGGGAAAGGTTGTCGAAATTGTCAAGCTTGGCGGAGATGCCCGAAAGACATTCTGCTTTCCATCCCCGGGGACTGCGGCCTTTGTCCTTATCCTTCCCTCGCAGAAAGTATGTGGCCACGGAGGCGGTAAACATGCCCAGAAAGCCTATACCTACCAACATAAGCACTACAGCGACGATTCTACCCCCTACAGTGGCCGGGGAGATGTCGCCGTAGCCCACGGTAGTCGTCGTTACAAACGACCACCACAGGGCATCTCCGAAGGCCATTCCCTCAAGATAGGTTATTGCAACGGCTCCAAGGAAGATGGTCGAGAAGGTGAGCCATAGCACGTGGTGAAAATTATTTGTGTGAAGTACCTCGGAGATTCTTCGGTTGATGCGCCCGATGAAAACGAAAGCCCTGAGCATCCGGAAGGCTCGAAAGAGGCGGGTTGCTTTGGCAACCCGAGCGAGGCGCAAAACTCGGAGGCCCTTGAACATGGCGTTGAAGGGGAGTATTGCTATAAGCTCTATGATATTTCCGCGGAAAAAGGCCCGCTTGTTCCGTGCAAAGAACAGGCGAGTAAAATAATCAGCTACGAAAATGATCCAGATGGCAAGGTCAGCCCTTTGGATTGCGGTAATTTGATACGCCGTCAGCGAGCTTTTCCCTTCCAAAATAAGCAGGGCAATAGCGAGTACCGCAAGCAGGGACATAAAAATATCATAGGCGAGAGACGCCTTTTTGTTTTCGAGAAACTTCAGCATGGGGATCACCTCCATGCTTATAATATCACTTCTTGTAAACTTTATGGCTTGTTATTTTTTCAAGGGAAGGACGAGGAGAGGAATCAAAAGCAGGATGTACGGCCCGAAGCCGGTAGAGCAGCCGCCGCCGGAGGAACCCGAAGATGCTTGGGGAACAGGCGTGGGCGTTGGAGGTGAGTCCGACTTGGTAGCCGTATACTCTATGGCTGCCGCTTTGCCGTCTGTTTCGTCTTCGTAGTAAAGCCCCATGCTTGAATCGCTAGGGGTGAAGAAATGGTATTTGGTAAGCCCCTGCTCCAAGATAAACCCATCTTCCGTGAAAGAAGTTACTTCTCCGCTGCCTGTCGAATAAAAGCCCACGGTTTCTTTCTCTCCGTTATCGCGATATATGCGCTCTTCAGAAAAATCAAGGCGGGTTGCCCACACTTCCGTGCCGGTGTCGTTTCTTGCAAGTCCAACACGCCACCATCCAGTGCTATCAATTCCTCTGCAATTAACTGTGCCTGATCCGCTAAAAAACCAGTACGCATCCATATCTGGGAGCTGGGGCGCCAGTTCTCCTACGCAAAGGACAATACAGCCTGTTACGGCCTGGGAAGGCCTTGTAAGATCGTATTCTCCAGATTTTAAAACATCGTATGTGTCAAAGAGCCACATGGATGTTGTCAGCTTATCGTAAACATTGTCATATCCGCCGTCTGTTCTTTCGAGGTAAATTTGCACGGGTCGTTCTCCTTCGGGGCTTTCGAAGTTTATCCCGAACTCCAGAACATTTTCCCGCTGCTGGAAAATGGAAGCGCTGGCTCTCAAGGCTTTAACGCAATCAGGGAAAATGGCTTTTTTCTCTGCCGTCATATCGGTATATGTGCCGTCTATAGGAAAATTTGTTTCTGTAGTGATTTCGTACGTAAATCCTGATGCTGTTATTGGAATACAGAAAACCAAAATGGTGTAAATGGAAATTTTAGAGAAAATATTCCATAAGCGAGATAAATATTTCACAAGCAAACACCCACCTTTTCAAAAATAGTTCCGTTGGTTTTGATACCCCCCGCACTTATTCGTCATATACCCCCACAGCTTTTCTCAACAGATCCGCGTGCAGGGGAATGTCGCTTAGGCATGCAAGATCGAAGCGTTCTTCCTCCTTGGGGGCTGTGAAAATGCCTATTCTCATCTTGTTTGGGTTGTTGAAATACAGCCGGCAAATAGGTTTCCGGTTGCTGTCATCCAGAATGATGCCGCAGTAGCTTAGGGTGTCTCTCATGACGACGCGGTTTGTGTCCACCACATCACGAATCATTGCCCTCACGATCTCGAATCCCGCTATCTCTTCCTGGGTAGTTATAATCTGCTGTCCAGGATCTTCAATAGGACTTTCTTCGGTGGAGGCATGGTCTTCCCGAAGGGATGCCTCTTCCGCCAGGGCCGATTTGAGCCTGTCACTTACCTTGTCGCTTACAAACTGGTTGAACGCCTTCTTCACGATTCCCGAAAAGCGCTCTTTTACGGTCTGTGTCGTGCGACCGGAATAGACTTGAGCAGTGAAGAATCTGATAAAGTCGTCGCTTGGATCCTGGAGTTCTTCCGAAAGGAGGCGTTTTATTTCCTTGGTGTATTTGAGTTCTGATGCTGCGGGGATGATGTCCTCGATGCTGAAGGCGGACTTGGAAAACTTTTTGAGTTCCCGGATGGCAAAATCATCATAGTTGAGAATGTTAAATTCGAAGAAAGGTTTTTGATCCATCTTGTTGGGTTCGTCAAGGTCGGAAAAAAAGCGATATGTGAGGCCGTTTGTCAGTATGCCGATCCGGGAGGGCTGCGTGGAGAAGTAGCGGTAAAGCTGGGTGGGGTCTATCTCGTTAAGGTTCGTTCCGCATTGCTTGCATTCGATGAGAATCATGGGGGTGTTTTCCAGCACTATGGCATAATCAACTTTTTCGCCTTTTTTTGTGCCCATGTCGGAAGTAAACTCCGGAACGACTTCTCTCGGGTTAAACACGTCATAGCCGAGGGCTTGTAGAAAAGGCATGACGAAAGCCGTTTTGGTGGCCTCTTCCGTTTGGATATGCTCTATCTGTTTGGGAAATCTTGATGACAGCTCCTGAATTTTCTGCTCCACCGAATACCCCTCCTGTATTTACAATCTGTTTTATCCCCTAAAAAACCCTGCCAATTGGTTGTATCTCCGGTTTCGGTGCCTTTCCTATTACCACCCCCAGAATGTAGAACTCCGCATCCTCTTCAACGGCTTTGTCCTGGTAGCTCTTGTTGAAGGGGTGCATGGTAATGGCTCCGTCGGGAGAGAAGAGCAACCCCCGTATCATGAGCCGTCCTGCGTAGCGGATCACCGCCACATCTCCATCCCCCGCCTGGGCTCCCATGGCGAAAATAAGATAATCCCCGTCCTGTATGCGGGGTTCCATGGAATCACCCTCGGCAATGATGACTCGGAAGGAATCGCATTGCCAGCTATAACCCATCAAATCCTTGTCGTAAACAAAGCAATACTCACCCGAAAGCTCCCATTCCACTTCAAGAGGGTAGGTATTGCCGTTGCCGCAGCAGACCTTTATCTCCTTGGTGACCACGGGAATAGGGGTTACGTCCATCCCCGCGGAAGAGACTGCCCGAAGATGATCCTCAAGTTTGGGGCTCTTTTTCTGTGGAGGTTGCGCTGCTTCCCTGGCCCCTGGGGGGGAGGGGGTGTCGGTTTCGCCCAGGAGGTAAGAAATAGGGGCTTTCAAAGCTTGTGCTAACTCTTCAAGGTGTTTTGCGTTCGGGGATTTCCTTCCGGCTTCCCAATCAATAATAGTGAAACGCGAAACTCCAATGGCCTCACCTAGTTTTATTTGGGAGAGATTCGCTTCCTTCCTTAGCTGTGAAAGTCTTTGGGCGAAAAGTAATGTGTTCATACACATATTGTTGTTTTTTCTCAACAAAAAAACAAGCAGGAGAAAGACAACAAAATATGTTGACAAAAACCAACTCGAAAGGTATTATGTGTTTGATGTTGGTATTTATCAACATATTTTGTTGTGTGGGAGGTGATGAAATGCGAAATTTAAAACGACTTCGGGAGAAACGGGAGTTCTCGCAGGAGTCTCTTGGGGCTATTGTTGGTGTTTCTCGTTTTTCTATTCTTGATTACGAAAATGGTAGGAAATCGCCCACATATATTGTGGCGAAAAAAATCGCAGAAGCGTTGGATTGTTCTCTGGAGGATTTGGACTCAAACCCTATAGCCCCCGCCCCGGAGTAGCGGCATCACCCCAGGGCGGGGAGGAGCAAAGCATCCTGGGGGCTGTCAACACGGTATCCCGATTTATCGCAAGTCTCCAAGCCCTGGCCGCCACCTGTGACGAAGCAGGCGAGATAACAGCGATCACCATGGATGTGGCGGCGGATGGGCGGCTTAGCGGAGAGGGAACGATAACTCTTCGATCCAGATACAGCGAAGCGAAAGCGGCATTTCTGGATCTGGGAAACCTGATAGGGGCATAGCGAACGCCCGAAAGAGAGGTGGATTTCTGTGCTTCACAAGCTACTTTGCAAACTTTTAAGAAAAGTGGTTATCAGGATTGTTGCGGACGACATTGGTCGGAATGGTGAGCTCCGACGTGTTGTAAAAAGCGCAATGCACTAGATTTTAAATGATTTGGGCTTCCGCAAATCCTCTCAATCGGGTAAGCGAAGCATATCACATGGCCCAGCGAAGGCATGCAAGCCAAAGGAAAGAAGGTGAAATACATGGGTGTTGTGGAAAACGTGAAATTCGAGAAACGACTGCGCAAACTGGAAATAATGGTGGAATACCTCCGGGAGGTGCATCGAATTTCCTTGTGTGGTAGGAACAACGGACTTTCCTCCGAAGAAAAGGCTTATGAAAAAGCAAAAAAAACCGCCGCCGATGAAGGGATCGATGCTCTGTTTGGGAGGCCTAATGTTCCATATAGGGATGGTTTTTAGAGAGCACTATTTATCCAATTCCACATATCCTCATCAAGAAATCCCTGCATGTCTGTAGGAGTAATTGCTGTCACAAACAAATAGTCGTTTTTGTCCAAAAGATCCTGGAGGTTGTCGTAAATAGTGTTTGCATTGTGTTCTTTAGTGGCAACCAACCACGTCGTTGTAAGAATGTGTGCATATGGCAACCCTGAATTTTCGATTCTTTCAGTGATTTCCTTGTGCTTCTGTCCTGGCGAATTCAAATCGTAGGTTACGAGGTAGATCAACTTTTTATCACCTCTTTCGTGATGGCGGCGGCTATCAGAACATTAACATGAATTCTAAGGGGAGGATATTTAAAAATGAATGGTTGGGAGGAGGTGATCACATGGCCACGGTGGAGCTGGTAACAGCGAAAGACCTGAACGGGATACAAGAGGCGAACCAGAAGATCCTTGATCGCCTGGGCTTTCTGGAAGGCTTGCTACAGGTCTCTGTGAGCCTGGCGAAGGAAAAGCAGGATCGCTACATGAGCGCCAACAGCATGGCGGCTTACTACGATATCGGCGTGAGTACATGGTGGGAATGGGTGCGTGATGGCAAGGTGCCTCCTGCGGAAAAGATCGGGCCAAACACCTCACGGTGGCGGCTGGCAGATGTGGAGCAGGCCCTCCAGGCAAGAGGGCAAGGAGAGGGAAAAATATGAAAGCAGTTTGGATAGCTGTCGGCGGTTTTGGGGGTCTCTGGTTTGCATGGACGTTGCTACGGTTGACGGCTTACCTGTATGAGGAGCGCTGTTATCGGCGTCACAAGCTACTGCGGAAAAAGGCGTTGCAGTCCATGAGGATAAATCCGTGATACGCCCGCTTTACCCTCGGCGTTGCGGTGAGTGCGCCCGGTATGCCCGCACTGGAGTAATCGCAGGCAGGTGCATCCTCTCCGGGGCTTATGTGGCCAGCTTCAACCCGGCGTGCGATTACTCCATATGGCGAGATGAAGAAAAGTGGTTGCCTCTCCAGGAGTTGGAATTGCGCCACGAGATGGCGAGAGCGGGGGCGATTCGCAATGTTCGTCGGGCTAACAGAAGCGAACGAAAGATTCAGGAGGGGGCATAGAGTGATGCCTCGCGTTGTTTTGGAAACGCAAGACCTATGCGGGGCAATACCCCATTTTTGCAGAGGTTGCCCAGGGTTCCGCCGTCATGGGGGGACATGGTCTTGTGACGGGCGGTGCATATGCAGGAAGGCAGAAAAATACGAGATCAGGTGCTCACAACACCTGACTGGCAGAACGGCAAAGGAGGAATAGCAGAATGATTAACATACCGCAGGTTCCGGCAAAACTTACCACGATTTGCAACGGAGAGTTGGAAGATCGTTTTCAGGAGGCTTTACAGCAGGTCATTACAAACCTGAAGCCCGGCGAAAAGGGCGGCATCACCATAACCCTTGGCTTTTGTCGGGAGCAGGAAAGCGAGAGCATTATTTCCACCAAGTTCAATGTGTCCACAAAGCTTCCCCCGGCGAAAAAGGCCAGCTTTATCCGTGATTTGGGAGCCGAGGGATTGCAGACGGACGCTCCGATGGAACAAAAAGATCTGCATTTTTTGGAGCCGCAAACGAAGAATGTGTTTGATATGGCAGACCGGGAAACCGGAACGGCGAAGGAGGCGTAGAGATGATGGAGCAGATGATGGAGCAGCGAGAACAAATCAACGTGTGTGCGAAAGAGGGAGAAATTATCATCCGGCACGGGGAAGCGAAGCCCATTTTTACGTTTAAGGGCACCTCTTACAAGACGAAGACCGTGCAGGGATTTGCGAGTCTTGTTAAGAGCAAGGGCCAGCAGGAACATGCGGTTATCTTCAGTTCCATCGATAACTCTGCCGTGGCGATCTTGGACGATAGGGTACAGGATCGCGAGCAGGATAAGGTTTATTACAACGGTCAGGTTTCCGTGCAGTTCGATGAGTGGCGCGGGATCCTCGGGGGAGCGAACTTCAGCCAGAAGGAATTTATAGAGTTCCTTCAGCGACGAGAGGGTGGAGAGGTGGGGGAGCGGGACGCTCTGATCCAGCATCTCAAAAACTTCCGCTACGTCACCAATATTTCCGGAGATTTCACGTACGATTCCGCGAATAACTATACCTTCATGGTCAAGGTCGGAGAGGCAGAAGGTACCGTGAGGATTCCCCAGGCAATGACGGCGAATATTGAGGTGTTTCTGGACTCCGGGTTTTTACAGGAAATGGAGGTCGAGATTGAAATTACAAAGCCCAAATCGGAAAACGAAAAGCCTCGCTTCGCTCTGAGCTGCCCGAAGCTGAAGAGATATCTCAAAAAGGCCAATGACCACGAAATGGAAGTGCTTCATGCGGAGCTGGAGGGATGGCTCGTGGTTGCTGGACAACCTGCATAACCCAACATAAAGGCTAAAGCAAGAGCCTCCCCGATGGGGAGGCTCAGCAGAAAAATACGAGATCAGGTGCTCACAACACCTGATCCCGATTATATCACATCAAGGAGGACTCCAAAAATGCTGAAACACGGGCATGAGGCTGATAAAAATCGGGCAAACTACGCGAGAGAGCGGGCATGTATTCTTTCCCGGGAAACCAAAGAGATCCACTATGCCGTTCGGGTGGGGGGGATTTACGGCCCTACCCGGAGAGAGCGGGGCTGGAGCGAGTGTTTTGGGATCTTCGAGGGCGGGAAGGAGGTTACAGCATGATGAAAAACATGGACGATGTTGCCAGTGCAATGGATGAAGTAATCAGACTTCGCGATATCCTGGGAGAAAATCAAGACCAGATTGGGCTTTGCGAAGCCATAGAATTTCACCTGCGATGCAAGTCTAAAGTATGCCCCCAATCCTTTTTTTATACGAAATCAAAAGAGCTTTTCCTTGAGCACGACCTTGTGACGGTGGATCGCCAGTTCCTGGCAGAAATGGCAGACGCTATGAAGCATTTGTTGATGCGACTCCACGAAAGTTTCGATGCAAGAGATATGGAGTCTCAAATTAAAGGTGTGGCGGAAGAGCTTTTACAGGCTCTTGGTAGAGTTCCCGAGTCTGACGAGATCGGCAGAGGCGATTTCCACGATGAGCCCGCAGATGCTTACGCGGACAGCGGGGTCGATCGGATGTGTTGGAGGGACGGGCCATGCAAATGACCGAAGAAGAACTGAGAAGAGAAGCTCACAGTTTGCGGTCTCAGGTGTACACATGCACCGCAGAAGAGATCAAGCATAGGCATTTGTCCGAGGAATACATGAAAAAGGGAGAGGCGCTAGCAAGGGAGCGCGATGCCCTTGAGCAAGAAATTGAGCGCAGATTCGGGAAAAACGAAACCGCCCCCACAGAGTGAGGGCGAGAACAAAAAACAATCGCCGGGCGCTGCAACGCCCGGCCTCCATTGTAACACGGTAAGCCTAGAAGGAGGTGTTGGTATGGCGCGAGGATTCAATAAAGCGATCATTATCGGGAACCTTACCAAAGATCCCAAACTCCAATATACCCCCCAGGGAACCCCTGTTTGTAGAGTAACCATAGCGACAAGCCGCAAATACAAAAACCAGAACGGGGAAACCTGCGAAGAGGTGGATTTCATTCCCGTGGTGATTTGGGGGAGAAATGCTGAAAACTGCGATACCTACCAGAAAAAGGGCGATGCCCTCCTCGTGGAAGGGCGGATCTCCACTCGAAATTACACGGATAAGGACGGCGTCAAACGATACGTTACGGAGGTTATCGCCCAGACGATTCAATTCATGCCCAAAGGGCGGAAAAATAATCAG
>Ga0334895_1001909_pt1 | contig 19151 bp, 10 predicted proteins | sample GraSluR3_MG_7_FD_207229 | JGI IMG/M metagenome (GOLD analysis project Ga0334895, IMG submission 207229) | Sludge microbial communities from methane-producing bioreactor in Wageningen University, Netherlands - Granular Sludge_31_05-R3 | ecosystem: Engineered > Bioreactor > Anaerobic >... | reverse complement strand
CTGACGCTGCCGGTATTATAACTGTTTGTGATATAAGAACCATAGCCGGGATTGGCTATTAAACCTCCTGCGCAGGAGATAGCACTGACAGTGCCTTTATTGAAGCTATTATCGACTGTGGAGTAATACTGTCTACCGACAAGTCCACCGATCTCTGACGAGCCTGTTACATCACTTAAATTGCTACTATGCTCCACGGTTGATGACATATTGATCCCGACCAAACCTCCGGCACCAAATATTCCTTCTACTGTCCCGTTGTTACTGCAGTTGATAATGACATTGCTGCCTGAAGCGAACCCAACCAGGCCGCCGGTCCACTCATCACCTGTTACAGAACCGGTATGATAGCTATTGATAATTGTGGAACCAGAACTGTATCCGATCAAGCCGCCAACATCACCCCATCCATTAACCGTGCCGTCACTGGAACATGATTCTATTACACTCTCATCCAGATTAAAACCTGCCAGGCCGCCAACAGTCTGTTGCCCATTGATTACTCCCGACGTGTGACAGTTCATTATTGTTGAATTCGATACTCCACCGACAAGGATTCCTGCTGTACTCCTTCCGTTAATGACCGCATCGATAATATTGATGTTGGACAGGACGGCTTCTTCCAAATGGCCGAAGAGACCTGTGAAATTAAGAGTCGAGCGGTCTAAAAAGAGTTCCGTAATGGTGTACTCCTGGCCATCGTATGTTCCAGTGAAAGGGAGATTATCCTCGTGTTGCCATTGAATATAACGGCCTACCGGGCTCCAGCCCTGTCCGTCAAACCAGGTTTCTGTCTCCGAGGCATCAATATCGGTTGTCTGGATATAGTGGCTCGCCCAGCGGGTGCTTTGATCAGGTGTAGGAACCACATCATCACCTGCCGCTATCCAGTAGAGATTTTCCAGGGAGGCTATCTCCCAGGGATTGTTTTGCGAGCCGTCACCGACTGTAGGTGCCGTGGCGGTCTGAGCCTTCAGGTAGATACTTACAAGCAGAAAGATCATGATAGATGTGATGATCTTCATAATGACCTCCAGCTAATATATTTGAGAGTGATTTACTGTTTATATTTTCTTATTAACAATTGGGGTCTTTTGTCAAGATATAGTTAGGAATTCTTTGGAGCGGAGCAGGAAGGGAATTAGCCACCAAACCAGATCGAAGGAGTTGAATACTGAGTACCAAGCAGAGAATGACTACCCGGGGCGATACTATTTTTTACTCATTCTTTAACTTTCTGTAAAACGTGGCTCTGGAGATACCAAGAGAATCAGCAGCGGCAGATTTATTATGATGGAAGTGGTCCAGAGTAGATTCGATTACCATATTTACGATTTCATCCAATCTTTTCGTGCCCAGTTTGATCAAAAGCTGCGGTTCATCGCTGGAGTTTTTCCTGCTATCTGAAATAAGAAAATCGAAATGTCTGGCCAGGATAGTACGATCCTGGCTGGTTATAATTACTCTTTCTATAGCACTCTTTAGTTCTCGAATGTTTCCCGGCCAGTGGAAGTTCTTAAGCAGATCGAGTGCTTCATCAGAAATACCGAGCTTGGTAATTCGTTTCTCATAAGAAATCTCATCGATAAAAAGGCGTGTCAGAGGTTCGATTTCTTCCTTTCTTTCTCTCAGCGGTGGAATGTGAATATGTCCTGTAACTATGCGGTGATACAGGTCTTTTCTGAAATTACCATTCTCGACTTCTTCAGAGAGTTTTCTATTTGTAGCACAAATAATCCTGATGTCCAGATCGATACTATCTTTTCCCCCTATTCGGTTTATCGATCTGTATTGAATAGCCCGGAGCAGTTTTGGTTGCAGATTGGCCGGCAGATCCCCGATCTCATCGAGAAAAAGGGTACCACCCTGAGCCAATTCCATTTTGCCTATATTACCACGTTTCTTAGCACCTGTAAAAGCGCCTTCGGAATATCCAAAAAGTTCACTTTCGAACAGGCTTTCTGATATAGCTGAACAATTGATCACCACAAATGGCCCATTAGATGAAAAATCGTCTCCATAGTGGATCATTCTGGCGATTATTTCTTTACCGGTTCCGGTTTCTCCTTCGATCAGGATCGGGACTTCTCTTTCTTTATGATATATTTTAACAGTATCCACGATCTTCTTCATTGATTCGGAAAAGAAACCGACTTTACCCAGGCCGATCTCTTTTGATATCAGCTTGTTTATGGCATGAAACCGTTTCTGATACTCCAGTTTATTTTCACTCAGTTTTTGCTTTTCCTGTTCAATTTCACGTGTTTTCTTGCTGTATTCCTTCTCTATCGAAGCGATTTTTTCAGACAATTCTCTATTTTTTTCTGATTGAGAAAGTTCGTGATATAATCTATGATATTTATAAGCTAACTCGAAGTTATCGCTGCCACGATAAAATTCACTCAGTTGTTTATACAATTTCATTCTCATGTTATGATCTTCTATTCTTTCTGCTATCCGCAAAGCTTCCAGAAGGTTATTTAAAGCTTTGTCAGTCTGGCCGATATCACAATAGTAGCATGCCAAATTCTCTAACAATACGCACTTATTAACGGTCTCCGGTTCATCCGCAATCAATTCTTCACAATACTTCAGGTATTTATAAGTCTGTTCCGGTTCATTCAGATGCGTGTAGGCAATAGCCAGATTGTGCACCGTGTTGAATATCTTCTTCTTTTCTATATTACTCGTTTCGAGTTGAGTAACAGTGCGCTTCAAATATGAGATAGACTTGTCATATTCTTTATTTTCGAGATAGGCGGAGCCGATGTTTCCCATAATAAAGGCGGAATCAGGGATAAATTCCAGTGCTCTTTTGAAATAGAAGATTCCCCGTTCGGACTCGTTAATGTTGAGATAAAAAATCCCGATAAGGTTATAGCACATAGCGATCAACTTTTTATCGCCGGTATTGATGCTGTTCTCCAGAGCACGATAATAACAGGTAAGAGAGTTCTCTTCTTTATCACTTGCGCTGTAGAGAAAAGCCATCAAAACGTTATGATAAGTGCGAGTAAAGTCATTGTCATACTGTTTCAATATCTTCGAGGATCTCTCAACAAGTTTACTTAGTTTCTGGGGATCTCGTTTATCTTTGAGAACTGCTCCCAGGTCAAAGAGATTTCTTAAGCGTTTTATTATTAGATCATCCATTAATCCCCCTTTCTAATCGGCACAAAAAAATAGTTCGGATTATAATTTGTCAAGCAGATTGTATCAAATTGAAACCTGTCTCGAAATGTGTGTGCAGAAACGAGACGGTGTTCATTTCTGTATCACTCCTGAAAAATGCCTAACTCGATATTTTGCCGTATGATACCCTATCGAAGGGAGTTTGGCATATAAATTGCGTTAGTATATGATAAAAAAACGGAGGATATATGAAACGTAAAACAATAGTAGCAGCATTATTCTATATAATTATTCTGAGCTTATATGCTCAAAGTGTTCCTGATACTCTATGGACAGCGAGCTGGGATGGGGGAAACCATGACCAGGCTTACAGTGTCCAGCAGACCAGCGATGGTGGATACATTCTGGTCGGCAGGTCAAATGCCAGCAACGATCAACCTGCTTATTATGCCTGGTTGATCAAAACAGATGCCAATGGGGTAATGGAATGGGATATGACTTATGGTGATACTTACATCGATGAAGCCTATGTCGTAAAAGAGACAAGCGATGGTGGTTTTATAATCGGAGGTATGAGTACCGCTTACGGTTGGGCTGGAGAAGGCTGGCTGATAAGAACAGACAGTAACGGCAACATTATCTGGGATAACGGTTTCCATGCTGAAGGCTCAACCACAGCCGATTGGGATTACATCTTTGATGTTATAGAAACAGATGATGGTGGCTTTATTGCCTGTGGTTATTGTGGTATGTCAGGTTATTCTTATCTTGGCTGGGTTTTAAAGGTTGATTCTCAGGGTGACATTGTCTGGAATAATACATTTGGTACTCAATATTGGGATAGATTTTATTCAATAGCTAACGCCGATGATGGGGGATATTACCTTGCAGGATATACGCACGTGGAATACAACGGTGTAATCAAGAATGATGGCTGGTTGATGAAGGTCGATGCAGTCGGGGATTCACTCTGGTCTCAGAGTTATGGATATCCCGATCATGATATGTTCAGAGATATGACTGTAACTGACGACGGTTACATCTATCTGGCAGGTGAAACGGAACTGGACGGGAATTCGGGTTATAATGCCTGGTTAGTAAAAACCGATCTGACGGGTGAACTGATCTGGGAACAGACATATGGCTCCGGTGCTTTCGAAGCCATAGCTCAGACTACTGAAGGAAACCTCGTTATGGCTGGTATGAGAAACTATCCGGAGACTCAATATGATGGACGCATTATGAAAGCAGATCCGGATGGCAATGTTATCTGGGACCATATCCAGACAGGGAGTAATCTGGATGATATGTTTCACGATATAGAACAGACAGATGATGGTGGATATATTTGTGCCGGAAGATATAACTGGGGAGAATACTGGTTAGTCAAATACGATTCTGACCTTAATCTATTATCCGAATTCACAGAAACGTTCGATAATGTAGATCCCCCTGATTTACCAGGAGACTGGATCGGCATAGTCGATGTACTCATATCGAATACCATTGCAGAGATCAGCACCTCAGCACACGCTGCCGCTCCGAGTCAACCCAACGCGGTCCTGATAATGAACGGCTTGGATGGCAGCAATGGACAGCTCGATGCCAATGCATTTGTTGCACTGGTTTCTCCTGAGGTTGAGATAAGCGGATACGGAGCAACAGTAAACTTCTGGGCTCAAGGAGGAAATGAACTGGTTGCCGGTGTTATGACTGATCCGGAGGACATCAATACATTCACACCTGTCGAAACGTTCGATCTGGATTACACTTTTACAGAGTACAGTTTCGACATCGACACTCCGGGTGATGTCCACATCGTGTTTAAACATGCCAACACATCAGTCTGTCAGGTTCTCTTTGTAGATAGTGTTGAGTTATATCAATTAGCTCCTCATTTAGCCGTAGATAATGAATCTCTCCAGTACTATGCTGTTACAAACAACACGACTGCATACAAGACATTGACATTGATAAATGATGGGTACAATGAACTAGTAATTAATCAGGGTGATATAACAATCAGTGGCGATGATGCATCAGAATTTGTCCTGACAGAGCCTGATTATCCCATAGAGATCCCGGAAAATACCAGTTATGAGATCGAAATATGCTTTACACCATCAAGTGAAGGAGAAAAAAATGCTGTCCTTTCGATAGAGCATAACGGCAGCAATACCCCGGTATATCTATCACTTGATGGAAAAGCTTATCCGGAAGAGACGATACTACTGCAGACATTTGATGATGTAGAACCACCGGCTTTGCCAGATGAGTGGATTGGTATTGTAGATGTACTGATATCCAACACAATAGCGGAGATCAAGACAACAAACCATGCCCTGGCTCCCAGTCAACCTAATGCAGTTTTATTGATGAATGGCCTGGATGGGAGTAATGGTCAGCTTGATCCGGATGCCTTTGTCGCGCTTGCTACCCCGGAAGTGGAGATCGAACAAAACGGCTGTATCGTAACCTTCTGGGCTCAAGGAAACGATTCACTAGTTGCAGGATATATGTCCGATCCGGAAGACTCTGCAACATTTGTGCCGGTTGAAACATACGAGTTAAGCAGTCAGTTCACAGAATATTCATTTGATATTGAGACTCCCGGCAATACTCGTGTTGTTTTCAAGCATGCCAATAACTCAGTCTGTCAGGTTCTGTTCGTTGACCAGATCGACATCTATCAGGTATCATATCCGGAAATAACAGTTAATCCCGCTGATTTTGAGGTCGATATTGATTATGGTGATGTTATAACCTTGCCTCTTACAATCAGTAACGAAGGTAATGGAGAGCTGGAATATGCAATATCTGTTGTTGAGGGAGAATATAACAGGCCGGATTATAGCAGATTTGTTATCGAATCACCACTGAGTGTCGATCATAGTGGATACTCCGGTCGAGTTAATGGATTGAACGAAATTCAGGCAGGAAAGGAGATCTCTCATTCTCTGGAATCAAGAAGAGAGACAAGAAGAACAGCACAGAGAGAGAGCAGGATCAGTTACAATCGTGAACAGATCGAGATCCACCATGACAGCGGATACAACGATGACGGTATTGGCACCAATGGAATTGCCAGCTGGATCTCAGCAGTCAGGTTCACGGCTGATGAACTGGCAAATTATTATGGCAATTATGAGATCGTTGGTATCAAGTCTCACATTCGCGATCCCCAATTTACCAATGTAACTGTAAGGGTCTGGGAAGGTGGAACCCTGGGTGATCCAGGTATCGAAGTATATACTTATGATGTGACTGATGAACTGACGGTTGATGACTGGTCGACTCACGTGCTCACCACTCCGATCCAGTTATTAGAAGGTAATGAATACTGGTTGGGCTATTCGATCGATGCTACAGGTGATCATCCTGCCAGTGTTGATCAGGGTCCATTAGTAGATGGTAAGGGTGGATGGATGCATCTGAACAATAACTGGCAGGAACTACCGGACGTAAATCCGGCTCTCGATTTTAACTGGTGTATAAGGGGATTGATAGATGAATATACTGAACCGTGGCTTTCTGCTTCTCCAGTTAACGGTACAGTCCCTGCCGGAGAAAGTTCTGTTGTTGATATAACATTCAGAGCTACTGATGTTCTTCCCGGTACTACATACACAGCAGACCTTGTCATTGCGAATAATGCGGGTGTTCCTGAAATTGTTCCGGTAACGATGAATGTCGGGGAAGAGCCGATAATACCACCTCTGAACTTATCTGCTCAAATAGTGGACATTAACAACGTACAGCTGGAATGGGAACATAGTGGAGTACGTGCTCTCACTGGGTTCTATGTTTATATGAACAGTGAGTGTGTTGCTGTGATCGATGATCCGGCAACCACCGAACACTCGATCGAGGGGTTAGATGGTGGTGAATACAGTTTCTATGTTACCGCTCTGTATAATGATGAAACAGAATCCGAACCATCGAACAGTGTTGATATCATTGTCGAGCTTGTTCCCCCATTGAATTTCCAGGCCCAGGTAGAGGATAACAACAATGTGCATTGTAGCTGGGAAGCACCCGGAGGTGGATCTAATATTACCCTGTACCGTATATACCGCAACAGTGAGCTGGCAGGAGAGGAAACTGCAACTCAATTTGTCGATACTGATGTTCCCAGTGGGACTCATACATATTACGCTACTGCACTCTATAATGAAGAGTTCGAAAGCGAATCTTCTGATGAAATTGAAATCGAGATCTTCAGCAGCGTAGAAGATAATATCCTTCCTGCTGTAACAGAGTTATGCGGTAACTATCCTAACCCCTTCAATCCAGAAACAACGATCTCTTTCGCGTTGAAGAGAGATTCTCATGTTACTATAGAGATCTTTAACATCAAAGGTGGAAAAGTCCGTACTCTGGTTAACGGAGATCTCCCTGCAGCCTATCATAACGTAGTCTGGGATGGCAGGGATAACCGTGGCCGGTCGGTTTCGAGCGGTATTTTCTTCTATCGAATGAGGACAGATGAATACCAGAGTGTGAAGAAGATGATAATGATGAAGTAGAATCCACTCCTTACAGTTAACAGAGGCAACCTGAAGGTTGCCTCTGCTTGTTTTTTCTGCTTCCTTTGAATGATTAAAGAAGTGAGACTGCTCTTTATTGTATTCTTCCCGAAAGTAGAATAGATTTACAGGGTGGAATAAAGCAGGAATCATAGCGCGTCTTTGCGTGTAAGGCAGGCAATATTGTTACCTGCATTCTTGTATCGTACCAGCCTGAAAAATCTTTAATTATTTCCTTGCTATTTTGAATGTATTAAGTTACTTGTTCTTTTGTGTATTATCGTTAGATGATGCTGGTGTTTATAGAATGTCAACCCGAGTCTATAAAAGAATTTCAGGGGAAGATGTTCATACTACGATGTTTCTGAAGTATACTGGTAAGAATCGATAATGCAACGAAAGACAAGGAGCAGGATTATGGAGATTGGAGGTATTGGTTATATAATACTGGCTGTTCTGGTAGGCTGGTTCTGGACAACTAAGGGAAGAAGTTTCTGGTTTGGTTTATTGTGGAGTATTGTTCTCACTCCGCTCATTAGTTTTATCATCGGATTGTTTTTGAGGAGAAAATAATCTAAGAGAGAAAAAGAGACAATCTTGAGTGGAGTGATCATAGAATAACTCCACTCTTTTTTAAATCAGCTAATCGGGGCAATAAATTATTACTTGACAAAATAATCAATTTCATAGAAAAAAATCATACATATCAGGATGTAGTTACAGCATAATAATGAGTATATGACTAACTGATGTGTTAAGAGTGGGGATACAAACGGTTAAATGTCGTTGAAAGGTTCTTTACTCCGTTGTTAACATAATTACTTTTTTTGATCTAATTTGTTGCAGGTAAGCTACTTGCTGAGAGGGTAGTATGAAAGCGACTATCTTTGGTTTCTATTAGCATATCTATTGTATGCAATTGCTCTAAGTTGACGATGATATTTCCAATGCTATCAGTTAAGTAAAACGGGTATGTTTAAATTCCGGCCCTGTATCTTATTTTTTTTTCTGCAGGGTGGCCTTTAATCAGAAAATTATCTATGGAGGATGATTATGAAGTATTTAATAATTCTATTTATAGTAACAGCTTTTTGTATGAATCTAGTAGCACAGACGTCAATACCACCTTCAGCGGGAAATGGTTCGGAAGAGCATCCTTACCAGATAGCTAATCTGAATAATCTATATTGGATAGCAGCGAGCAGTGCTCGTTGGGGATTTCATTTTATTCAGACATCCGATATTGATGCCTCAGAAACAGCAAACTGGTTTGACGGGTCAGGCTGGAACAGGATAGGAACCTCTACAGCCTATTTTACAGGAACTTATAACGGTCAGGATCATATCATCAGTGGGTTGCGGATTAACCGATCCGGCACTGATGATATAGGGCTCTTCGGTTATATTGTAGAGGCAGTTATAGAGAATTTAGGGCTGACCTTTGTAAACGTTACCGGACGAGATAATGTAGGTGCCCTTGTGGGCCTTGCAGGAGACGGAAGCCTGGTCAATAACTGTTATAGTACAGGTATTATTAAAGGCCGTAATCTTGTCGGCGGCCTTGTAGGTCAGAACCTTAGTGTCACTATGAACAGTTACAGTCTGGCAGATGTAATCGGAACTAATGATCGAATAGGGGGCCTGGTAGGTGCAAACTGGGGTGATTCCCTGATAATGTATAGTTATAGTGCTGGTACTGTGAGTGGATATACTTACGTTGGGGGGTTAGTAGGAATAAACTCAGTAGGTAATCTCGTAAGTAACTCCTACAGTCATGCAGTTGTGCAGGGAATCAATTATGTCGGTGGTTTATCAGGGTCTGTTAACCGTTCAAGAATAGAATACTCATACTCTACCGGCTCGGTCAGCGGTTCCAATGCTGGTGGCCTGACAGGAACTATCTATGATGCAGGCGAAGGTTTTGCAGATGTAGTAAACTACTGGAATATAGAGACTTCCGGACAAGCAAACAGTTCTATGGGAGAAGGTAGAACAACGGATCATATGACCTATCCCTACTCTGCGCATTCATTTTTCGAGTGGGATTTTGTTGATATCTGGGCGGCGGATATGGGTTATGATGTCAACTGGGGATATCCCTATCTACGCGATGATATTACTGTTGCAGTAGATAATGAACTCATTGCAGTAACACCCCCAATAACTGTCTCCAATTACCCCAATCCCTTCAATCCGGAGACAACGATAGCCTTTAGTCTATCCCGAGATACTGCGAGCCTGTCATTGTATATCTATAACAGTCGTGGCCAGCTTATAAGAAAACTCATAACAGAAACTCCCTGCACGCAGGGGGAGTATCAGGTTGTATGGGATGGCAAGAACTATGCCGGTAAGTCAGTAGCATCAGGTTTATATTTCTACAGGGTATCAACCCCGGAGAACAATAAAACCAGTAAGATGCTATTGCTGAAATAACTAAGGATTGGAACTGCCGACAGATAACTAAAAGAGAGATATAAGAGAGAGCGAAGAGAAGCGGTTGAGAGGAGATTACTATTGTAACCGATATGAAGGGTAAACCTATTCTGGTGATAATATCAGATCTGTAATTCTTCTCTCCCTATCTTCCGAAGGGACTTATTGAAAACCTCGGGGAACTTCTGCGGGTTTTTCACCGTGTCATACAGGACCACTTTGCCAAAACAGTCATGTATCACACCCCAGATATCGTTACCCAGCGAATACAATCTGAATTGCTGTAGTCTGGGGATCTCTTCAGGTTGCTGATTTTCAGTGTGTGAACACATCCAGTAGTCCCTGATATTTTGTTCCAGCTGTTCTGAACCGTTGATTTCGTGCTCGCGAATCTTTCTGACCGTTTCTCGAAATTGGGCCATCGTGTTATGGAAATCATTATTCAGGTATTGCCAGCTGAAGTTAACGAGACCGATATTCCTGGGTCCTTTATGGATAGCTCTGGATATCACTCCTTCAGCGTTGTTGCAGTATTTGACTGCCAGGCCCTCACCTGCAAAACAGAGATAGAACTGCTCTTCAAGGGATAATTTATGGAAATCGATGCTGCGAAACAGAACATCCATACCCACATGGTATGTTTCATGAGCTATAGTCGAACCAAGAATCTCCCGGGAGAGCTCGTCTTTGACCAGTGTACCTTTGAGCAGCTTTTCAGAAACCTGTAGCATCGGAATAATGCTGGAATAGTCTATGGATAGAGAGTACTGCCCGATTTTATGCTGCATCTCTGTGTCACTCAGCTTGCTCCCTCTGTATGCTAGATTAAAATATACTGCAGTAGTAGAATCAGATCAGAATAATCGGCTGGTGAGTTCATAGTTCTCCACTCAATTTTTTCTGACAAAAACTCGAAAGGTCGATACTGTCAAGGGGAGAGACATCTCGACAGAAACGAATTGCTTCAGAAAGAATCAGGACTCTAGAGTTCCTTTCCCAATATCAGTGTCGATTTGTTGTTAGCCCGACCGTTCAGGCCTTTGAGTAATTCTGTCCTCAATAAAAATTTTTGTGATGCATATATAATAGAGAAGCATTTTTCCCCTCTCAAATTCTTGTGAGTCATAACCTGAGAAAGAGAGGTCAGAGCTTCTGAGAAGAGGGAGGTAATAAGAGCTGAGTGCAAGAGGGTAACTGAAGAAGACACCTCTTGAGAGTTGAAGAAATTATAATGAAAAGATATTACACGTTCGTTAATTAGAACGTGAAGGAGGGAATTATGAAGTTTACAGGATTACTGATGGTAATTTTGTTAATAGCCGTTAACCTGATTTCCCAGACTGCATTAGAGCCTGAAGTCGGCACAGGGACGGAGGAGAATCCGTATCATATAAATTCTCTGGGAAATCTCTACTGGATAGCGGCCAGTAATGAGGAGGTATCTGAACCAGAACAATCAATACGCTGGGCTAGTCATTATATTCAGACAGCCGATATTGAAGCCCAGGATACCGTCAACTGGTTTAACGGGAAAGGTTGGACCCCGATTGGTAACAGCTGGGAAGAACCTTTCTCGGGTACATATGATGGGGGGTGGCATACAATTGATAACCTGTTTATCAATCGGCCGGATGAGGTGAATGTAGCACTGTTCGGATATACGGCCGGAATGGTGACAGTGGCTAAACTGGGTCTGACTAATGTCAATATAACCGGATATGAAGCAGTCGGAGCAATAGTAGGGATCTGCATGGACCATCTGGACATCATCAACTCCTTTTCTACTGGAAGTGTTAACGGTGTAGAACGTGTAGGGGGGGTGGTAGGGGATCTGAGAGCTTCTTACATAATCAACTGCAGCAGCAGTGTCATAATCTATGGTACAGATAGTGTCGGGGGGTTGACAGGTAGTATTGCTAAATCTCTTGTTAAAAGATCCTGCAGCAAGGGTGAGATAATCGGAGGAACGAGGACAGGTGGCCTTGTCGGTACCATTAACCAGTCCGGTGTAATCGACTGTTTCAGCCGAGTTGCAGTTAGAGGTTCGCATAGTGTTGGTGGCCTGGTGGGAATTCTCGATCTGGGATCTATTGAAAATTCCTACTCTTCAGGCGTTGTAGTTGCTGATTATGATTTTGGTGGATTGATCGGGGAGTTGTTTTCCATTTCATACCTTGTTGAAAACTCCTATTGGGACATCGAGAGCTCCGGGATATCAGTGAGTCCAGCAGGTGAAGGACGAACCACAGAAGAGATGACCTATCCTTATGCTGGCAATACCTATGTGGATTGGGATTTTGAAGAGATCTGGATGAGTGATGAATCTCAGAGCATCAATGACGGATATCCATACCTGCAGGATGTAGTCCTCTCTGCCGATGACATCTCTCAACCGGTTGTTTCCTCCTTAACTCTTCGTAACTATCCGAATCCCTTTAATCCCGAAACAACTGTCATATTTACGCTATCCAGGCAGGTTTCGCATCTGAAGCTGAAGATCATTAACAGCCGGGGCCGGCTTGTCAGAATTCTGATAGCGGGAAGACCTCATAATGAGGGTGAATACCGGATTGCGTGGGATGGTAAAAACGAGTCTGGCGAACAGGTAGGATCAGGGGTTTACTACTGCCTGCTGACTACTCCGGACTTCGTAGCTGCCAAAAAGATGTTGCTCATAAAGTAGATATTATGAGGAGGTGCAAGATTACTTAAAGTTTAATAGAACAGTAAACGAGTTGAAACGAAGAAAGAGATACATAAAGGAATACGAGAGAAGTATGAGTGGATATAAAAAAACATGTAACAGATGATATCACTTCAATAATATCATCTTACGGGTAGCGCTATAACTGTTAGTAATCAACCTGTAGAAATAGATACCACTGCCGATTTTAATACCGGTTTCTTCATTAGTATTCCAGATTATCTGATGCGTTCCCCTGTTAAAGTTATTGCTAACCAGGTTACTGACTTTCTGTCCGTTGAGGTTATATACTGTTATAGAAACGGGGCTCGGCTCACTAATGGTAAACTCAATAGTGGTCTCCGGATTGAAAGGATTAGGGAAATTAGTAACGAGATAGGCATCTGCTGTAATCTCGTAATCCTGATCAGCTTCAGTAGGAAACCAGAGTAATCCGGCAAACTCAGGATAGTCGATAAAGGGGTTTCTGTTCTGCTGATAGTCGTAATAGATAATATTGTTACGGGTTCGTTCAAACTCATCTGGAGGGTCATTGATATGCCATTCATAGAGAGTGGATAATACACCGTGGTATGGTTCATTATTGGGAGATGAGGGGGCATAATCTACCAGTTCGAGATCCGGATCACCACTAATCCCTTCATATCGGACTGCCATGTAGAAGATCATTCTGGCAACATCACCTTTATCCTCATCCCTTGGCTCCCAGGTATATGCCGTATGGTAACAACCTGTCGGTCCGTCAGGATCAATATACTCCACTCCTCCATTGTCGAAATCCTTGTTACCCCTGGCTGAATTAACAGATATATCAGAGGGTCGGATATGATGAACATCTGTTCCAGCACCCATGGCAGTTCCGAAGTCACCATGCGACACAGCCCAGACGTGTTCTCTGTTCCAACCATTGCCAAAGTTATATTCCTGAGCAGCATCTACCGACCAGCCAGTATAGATCAGAATAACATTATCCGAATTATCCGGATCTCTATCAGTCTCTTTTAGTATATCCCAGGTAGATGAATATGAAAACTGCACATGATCCTTTATAATGTCATTTAGTGCCGCTTTTAAATCTTTGCCTGTCAATCCCTCTGTGGCATCATAATAACCTTCGGGTACTTCTGCAGTGAGTTTAGCAGAGCAGAGTAACAGAACAACAGCTAGATAACGTAACATTAGTTTCATTCTCCCAAATGACCTTTATTGGATGTGACAATTTATGTCCATTGATTTTTGTCTCTGTATCGGATGCGTTCTTCTGTTTACTTTGGAATCAGGAGCTTATCGTTTCCCTGACTTGAGTATCTGGTAGCTTGCAAAGTCCGATGAAATAGTTTGACAGAGCTAACAGGATTTGTAAATAGTAGATAAGATTGATATTTGTTTATTGATTACTTGCTCATTACTGCATGATACCGGCAAATATCATCTTTTCAGCGAATAAGGAGGAATATATGAGGAGCATTATATCGATATTAATTTTCATTCTCTCAATAGGAATGTTGTTGATCTCCTGCAGCGACAGTACCGAGCCAGAAACTTCTGTTGCCCTGCCTTCATTCAATCCACCTGGTGGGACTTACAGCACCGCTGTATCAGTCACTATATCCTGTGCTACACAGGGAGCAGTAATCAGATATACAATCGATGGGAATGATCCGACTGAGCAGTCATCATTATACACGGAACCAATAGTTGTAGATAGGAGTAAGATTCTCAAAGCACGAGGATACAAGGATAACCGTGAGCCCAGTCAGGTCGCTACTGCGCATTATACCATAACTGATACCCTTCCCGCTCCGGAGCTTGTTTTTGTTGAAGGGGGCTCATTTGAGGTCACTGATAACTATGAAGTAACTCTCTCCTCCTACAGAATAGGTAAATTTGAAGTTACGCAGGAAGAGTATGAGGCTGTTATGGGAACTAACCCCTCTTATTTCCAGAATAACCCGGGTAATCCAGTTGAGAAAGTTTCCTGGTTCGATGCAGTAGAATACTGTAACCGACTCAGCATCAAGAAGAATCTGACACCTGTGTACAGTTACAGTATTTACGGAACAAATCCGGCAAGCTGGCCACCTGGCTGGAATACTAGTAGTGCGAATAGCAACAATGTTAACTGTGACTGGTCGGCAGATGGTTATCGGCTTCCTACAGAGATGGAATGGGAGTTTGCAGCAAGAGGAGGTGTGACTGCTCTTAATGGAGGAACACATAATGATCAGTGGGCCGGGACAGATGTAGAATCGGAATTATATGAATATGCCTGGTATATTGCCAATTCAGAGGAAACAACACATCCGGCAGGCATCAAACTGCCAAACGAGCTGGGGCAGTATGATATGAGCGGCAACGTCTGGAACTGGATCTGGGATATTCATGGATTGTATCCTGGAGGCTCTCATACTGATCCTACAGGTCCGACAAGCGGTTCAAGACGGATCATAAGGGGTGGCAGCTGGTATGATAGTGCCAACCACTGTGCTGTTTCGCACCGTAATTATCTATATCCCTTGACCCATAATGATAATATTGGTTTCCGGGTATGCAGGATCGCTCTTTGAAGCGTTGTCAGATATTACCCCTGTCAGCAGCAGCCAGATTACATCAATGACTGAAGATTACTGTTTCCCCTGGAGAGAGTAGAGTATTTTCCTCATTCTGCCAATTATTCTAATTGCCTGCTACAGGTTGCTTTTTGCTCATCCTGCTTCACATAGGTCTTTATCTTCAGGATGTGGATAGTAACACCCATACCGATTAAAAGAAGGATGATTCTCACATACCATTTCTCAGCGGGAACAGCAATCAGGGCCGAACTGGCCAGTGTAACCCATAATACCGTTAAGATCCCAATCTTCAACTCGAATGGGATGCCCTCTCTATCTCTGTATCTCCGGAGATATTCTCCGAAAACCGGATTGGTGTGTAACCATTGATAGAGTTTCCGGGAACTTCTGGCAAAACAGAAAGCAGAGAGTAAAAGAAACGGGGTGGTTGGTAGTAAAGGTAATATTATACCAACCACACCCAGAGATAGTGACAACAATCCGATAAGGATGTAAAAAGTCCTCGTCATTCCATTGAGAGCTTTATTCAATCTTTTCATAGATACCTTGCTTTCTTACTGATGAATTTTCTTCCGCTTCCTTTACTACTGTAAGGAGGGGGATCTGTTATCACACTTTTCACCATCATACTATTATTTAACAGCTTCTTCCAGGGATATACCAAGAGCTTGAGCTACGCCCTTTCCGTAATCAGGATTCACTTTATAACAATTTCCGATATGTCTTTTCTTGATGAAATCGGGTGCATCACCCATATTACGGGCAGTGTTTTCGTATAGAACCTGCTGCTGATCCGGTGACATCAGTTTGTAGAGTGCTCGTGGCTGAGAATAAAAATCATTGTCATCTTCACGGTGATTATAGCGATAGCCATCTCCCTGCAGCTTGATTGGTGGTTCCATATATTCAGGCTGCTCATCCCATTCATGATAACTATTTGGTTTATAGCTTATCCTGCTTCCCTGATTACCGTCAACTCTCATCTGTCCATCCCTATGATAACTATGAACTGGAGAACGTGGCTTATTAACAGGTATCTGATGATGGTTAACACCTAGTCGATAACGTTGAGCGTCTCCGTAGGAGAACAACCTGGCCTGTAATAGACGATCGGGAGAAAAGCCAATTCCAGGTACTATATTGGCGGGTGTAAAAGCAGCTTGCTCAACGTCCTGGAAGTAATTCTCAGGATTGCGGTTCAATTCGAGAATGCCAACGTCCATCAGTGGATACTCTTTATGGGGCCAGACTTTGGTGATATCGAATGGATTGAATGGACTCTTCTCTGCCTGCTCTTCGGTCATGATCTGAATAGACATTTTCCACTTAGGGAAATCTTTACCTTCAATACTCTCATAAAGATCACGTTGATGACTCTCTCGATCTTTGCTGATAATTGCTTCGGCTTCTTCGTCGGTCAGGTTCTTAATACCCTGCTGGGTATGAAAATGGAATTTAACCCAGACCATCTCGTTTTTCTCATTATACAATGAGAAGGTATGGCATCCGTAACCATTCATATGACGATAAGAATAGGGAATACCCCTGTCGCTCATTGTAATTGTAACCTGATGAATAGCTTCCGGTAACGAAGACCAGAAATCCCAATTGTTTCTGGGACTACGCATATTAGTTCTGGGGTCACGTTTAATTGCATGGTTTAAATCAGAGAATTTAAGAGGATCTCTTATGAAGAATACAGGAGTATTGTTTCCAGCCAGATCCCAGTTACCCTCTTCAGTATAAAACTTCATAGCAAACCCGCGGATATCTCTCTCTGCATCTGCAGCACCTCTCTCGCCAGCTACAGTTGAGAAACGAACAAAAACTTCTGTCTTTTTACCAATCTCTGAGAACACCTTCGCTTTGGTGTATCTGGTAATGTCGTGTGTTACTTCGAATATGCCGAAAGCTCCGGATCCTTTGGCATGCATCCTTCTCTCAGGAATCACTTCTCGATCAAAATGACCCAGCTTCTCGTGTAACCAAATATCCTGGAATAATATCGGGCCTCGAGGACCAACGGTTAATACATTTTCATCATCTGTTACTGGTGCTCCGGCAACAGTAGTTAGTTTTGGTTTTTTCTTCTCATCCATCTTCTACTCCTTTTCTTTTCTTATTTCCAACATCTTGCAGGAGGTATGCTTTACAGATATCACTAACCTCCATGCGATTTGATTTTACCTGTCTGTATTTATCATTAACCCGGAGAATCTGAAGCTTATCAAATCCTTCCTGCAAAAAATCTCTGAACATAATACAACGGACAGATTGATAGCTCTGTTATTTCTCACAGCTAAACATCAAAACAGATATCACTACTGTCCAGATTAACGATTTCTTGAATGCTCAGTCAGATAGATCTATGAGATTGTATACCCTGTATCGAAAAAGATTCAAAACTTAAGCCTCAATCCCCTGACAACCTCATCTCCTTTCGGATGTTCTAAGCTGCTCGTTTGATAGCTAATATTGTCTATCTCTGAGAGGTTGTTGTCAGGCCGGTTTTCCTGCGCTGCTCGTATGAATTCATCCAGCATTTTTGCTTATTATACTTCGTTCAATGGAGTACAATTTCCAGACTTATAATCACCACTATATTCTTACTAATCAAATTATTAGTATCGGTATGTCAAGTATGATCTTGCCAGTACTATTAATCAGCAAAGCTGGAGAGGGAGGTAAATAGATAGGGGGAAGAGGTGCAGAAGATTGTCAATATATGCTGTTCTTCAAGAGTTAACTAATGGAATTGCTTGAAAAATTGCTTTACAAGAATGATTCTCCCGGGCAATATGAAGTTATTAAATGATTGAAGTTGAACTGGAGGTTAAATGCATATTTTTCTGCCGGAGTTTATTGTTGAGAATGCAAAGGATAAGAATTACGCAGGGAAGATTGAGGCATCTGTTCTGTCGGTGGATCTGAACGGTTTTGACAGTCTTATCAATAATTTGCTTAAATCTCCTGACAATGAAACAGACAGCATTTTCGAAGTAATGAATTATGTCTTTACTCCTCTGATTGAAGTGATCAGAAATCATGGTGGGTTGATTGCTGTTCTAACAAGTAATTCTCTTACTGCAATCTTTCCGGGCAATAATAAAAGTGGTGCTATTAATGCTGCAATCCAAATCAGAGATTTTTTAAGAAAGATCAGCAGAAGTATTAAGGAGTTTGGCTATCATAGCATTTCAGCGAATATCTTTATGGTCAACGGGTGTGTCGAATGGTTTGTGCTCCCGGGAGATCATGAGACTGTTTATTGGTTTACTGGTCCGGCTATGGAAAAATTGGTGCTCGCACGTAGTAATCCCCGGTTGAACCAGATTGTAATGGGGAAAAATATGCTTGATAATACGAAACTACAGGTGAAACGGATCAATCGTGAGTTTTGTATTCTTGAAGAAGCGGAGATAACTGAAGAACCCAATCTCAAAGAAAACAGCCGACTTGTCAGGAACAGTTCAATATTTGCGTTGATTCGTGACCTGGAAGACAAAGGGAAAATCCAGAACAAGCTCTGTTGTTATATAAATCTCAGTATGTTAATTGAAGATCATCTAAATACAATATTGAGTCTATGTGCTCAATATAGAGGGTTTTTAAGCAGAGTAGATCCTGTCGATAAGGGATGGAGTGCGTTGATGCTATTTGATGTAGATGAGCATAACGACAAAAAGAGAGCAAGAGTAGTAAACCTGGCTATGCAATTACAGGTTCTCTGCAAAGAAAATATTCGTATTAGCCTGACTTCTGGTAAGGTATATTCCGGTA
>Ga0334895_1001903_pt1 | contig 19221 bp, 17 predicted proteins | sample GraSluR3_MG_7_FD_207229 | JGI IMG/M metagenome (GOLD analysis project Ga0334895, IMG submission 207229) | Sludge microbial communities from methane-producing bioreactor in Wageningen University, Netherlands - Granular Sludge_31_05-R3 | ecosystem: Engineered > Bioreactor > Anaerobic >... | reverse complement strand
CCTTTGGCTAACTCTTCAGCCATCTGTTCAAGCTTGTCTCTTTCCATGACACTGCTCATTCTAAACTCCTCCACCCATACCGGGCTACTTAGAATTTGCAGTTACACAGAATTATTTACAGAGTCGATTCAGGATAATTTCAATTTTCTTATTAGGCATAAATTTTTTGGCCACTATCAATTGCTTGGCCAAGTTCTTGATTTTTTTAAAAAGGCTTGTTCTCATACCAATGTAAATATCCATTCTATCCATTTCTGGTAGGAATTACATTTTGTAAGCCTGTTTCATTTTCTTAATCTGATTATAGGAACAATCCAAATAACAGACTTCCAGTTGCCTTTTAAGTAGTAGTTACTGAAGCTATTTCAATAGTGCAGTCCCATTCCGATACTCAACTCGAACTCAATCTGAGAAAAAGCAATCTCCCCACTGAGGTGTCTCATTACATCATCAAGGTTAAATCCCAATGAACCGCGAATCGGATAGGACGGGAATTTATCCATGATACCGTATCCTTCTACTCCCACTGTTTTGAGTATGATCAGATCTTCCTGGGTAATATCATTGTTCCCTGCTCCCACGGGATAGGTAGGAGTGAACACACCGACATCCATGAACACGCTCATGAAGCCTTCTGCAAATCCTTTGAACTTGATGAACATCAATGTCGCATCTACATTAGCAACAGCCCCGAGTTTCTGGTAATCATCTGTACCTACGAGGCTCTCATAGGTATCATCGAGTATACCGCGCATTGCTTCAGAAGCACTAGTTTCCTTTGTTGGTAAGAATTCTGGGAAAGCTTGATCTTCATACCAATCAAAAGAAGGAATATGTGAATAGAAACCCATAGCTCTACCGCTGAGGCCGACTCTTCTTCCCAATGCTACATGCACCTCCAACTCTGCCTGAGCCTTTGCATTGAGATAGTCAAGATTCTGAAAATCCCGAGAAAAAAGGGCATAATCGGCTGTAGCCCACAAGCTGCCTATGAGACCGCTTCTGAAATTCCCCTTCCAGTTAACCGAACCAAAGGAAAGCGTCTGGGTGGTGGAAACCACGGGAACCAGATTAAGCGTTGAATAGGTAGGATCAAACTTATCACGCAATCGAGCCTCGTATGACCCCTTATATTGAATATTCCAGGGAAGCGAGAATCCAAGCGAGGAACCGATGGTGTAGGTATTGTTATAAAAGCGCTGCTCGTTTAACTCATAATAGTTGTCCGCTGAAACCCAGAACGAAACGGGGAGTGAAAGAAACGTCGCGTCTACCAGAGTAAGCGAATTGCTCATCTGGAAATATTCGTGGGGGAACTTCAGTCGGGCTATATTTTCAAATATATACTGCTCTCCATTTATGGTGATGGGTTCCACCGCTGAATAGAATGACACATTATCAACTACCCAAGGTGCTTCCATATGATCCTGTACAAATTCAAACTCAGGTTTGATCTTCAAAGAAGAGCCAAACCAGGGCAACTGTGCCCAGGTAAAGTTTGCATGGAGTGTCTTGTCAATTTCAGAAGCCGTATCGTCATTTTCATCGATATCGAAATGAAAATTGACCAGGGTATTAGCTAGTGATATCTGTCGCCATTCAATGTGCCCGGTATAGAAGAGCTCTGTAACTACACCATTATCCTGGACAGCTTCGGCTTCAGCTCCGAAGTCGATGCGGCTATTGCCCACAGGAATATCGGTAATCTCCAGTTCTGAGTACCATTTCCACTGTTCCCAGCTACTATCAATCTGGGTAGCATTAACGACAAAGTAGAGATCGGCAAATGAGCCGAACAGATTCTTATCGTAGGCTTTCAAGCCGATACGAAATCCATAGTTGGAATCGTACTTGGGATAGGGGATAGCAAGAAAAGAAAAGGCATCATCGATGGTGAATTTTACCCGATACCGAATAGCCTTCTCATCTGAATGAATCTTCTCGTAGGTATACGAGACCTCTTCAAAGACCCTGAGGTTGTTCAGCTTGTTCCGCTTTGCCTCAAGAGCACGTTCCATGCTCTCCAAAGAAGAAAACGGATCATCTCCCTGCGGTGGTACAATCATCTCCCGGATCAACCGTTCACTTGATGATCCTTTGATCGTAAATGAGTAATAGGCAATAACATGCATGGGTTCATCTGCATTATCTGCTGCTGCCAGTGGCAGCAGAGATACTATGAGAACCATACATACTATGAATAACGGCTTATATATGTTCAAGATGCGCTCACGCTCCCCTACTTTCGTTTTATCGAAGGTTACTAGCTAAACAATGCAACTGTTGGAATTGTTACAGATTACTATAAAACTTATATTGGTCGTATAGTACTAATTCCCTGTAGAACCGTCAATAAGACAGCCGTGTACAGAATTACTTTCTCAGGCTATACTCACTGTCATGAAGACCCGAGTGCTGTACGTTGTCGAAAGTTTTTCAACCGGTGTGTATGCGATCGTCCGCGATATCGCCTGTCATCTTGATCCGAATTCTTTTGAACTCCTGGTACTGCATTCACTTCGATCAGACTCCCCTACAGGCTACGAAACAGATTTTTCAGGAGATCACATCACCCTTCGTTACATCCCTATGGGGTCCCGTGGAAACTACGTACCGGCAATTAAAAAGATCAGGAAAGCTATCCTTGAATTTAAGCCCGATGTCATCCATCTCCACTCATCAAAAGCAGGCGTTCTTGGAAGAATTGCAGCAAAAGGAACTTCTTACCATCATATTTTGTACAGCCCACATGGGTTTTCCTTTCTCAGAACAGATGTAAGAGCTTTTACTCGTCGCGTTTTTCTTTTCATCGAAAAAATGATGCAGGTATATCAAAAGGTAACGATCATCGCAGTCTCAGAGGGAGAGCGGAAAGAAGCTCAGCGTATAACTGAGGACGCAGTCGTGATTAACAACTTCATCAATACGGCAACATTCAGTACAATCAGACAGACTGCAGGCGCTACTGTGGTGACCACCGGAAGAATTGCACCACAGAAAAATCCTGAACTCTTCAATACCATTGCACAAGCACTACCTGAAATCTCTTTTCTCTGGGTAGGTGACGGGCCTTTACGTGAGCAGTTGAACGCACCGAATATTACCGTAACCGGGTATGTTCCGAGAACACAGGCCATCCAGCACGTGGTCAATGGTCAAATCTATCTGCAGACTTCTTTGTGGGAAGGGATGCCCGTTTCCATTCTGGAAGCAATGGCGGCAAAAAAAGCCATCGTTGCATCAGACATTATCGGCAACCGAGATCTCATTGTACATAATCGGTCGGGAATGCTCTGTGATCCCCATTACCCCGAGCAATTTATTGAGGCAATAAAAACCCTCATCGCGCACGAAGAGAAACGGAAAGCACTCAGCGAAGAAGCCTTCCGTCGTGTAAAAACGTATCACGATGTGTCAGTTGCTATGGATGCATATACACAGATCTATCGATACAACTGATCGACAAACCACTCGCCCAAGGCGGTCGTCCTGCGCGTGAATGCGCTGGGAAGATCTACGGAAATCCCAAGAACGCGAATTTCGGGATCCCGTCCTTCTATGGTAGCCATTGCGCTGAGCAGTATCCCATCATCCAGTTGCACCGTTGACATTGCAATGGCGAGCATCTCCTCTTCAACCGCCTTGAAGATGCTGAATACCCGCATCGTTTCAAGGTTTTTCACTTCGACAAAGATCTCATCATCACTGGTTTCATAACGATGCCGATAAACATTACTGCCAAAGCTGGAATCCCGCTGAAATACAAAATATTCATCAGTAGGCGGAACCCATGAGGAGACAGGATCACTGAGGCCTTTTCGACTCTTTGGCCCCTCCAGATACCATGATTTCTCAATCAGCACTTTTGGCTTATTGCCTGCCCGGTGACTGATATAGGTAATCCCCTCCTGAGTGGAGATTGATCGCATGGTATTGAATATCGCAACCTGTCGCTCAGCTGGACTCATTCCCTTCATGTTATCAGGATACGGAACATACGAGAGGGACACCACCGTGAAACTGTCAGGTTTGCCCAAAGCATCCCGCAAATGCTCCTGGGCAATGGTATCCTCAGGAACCAAAGCCATCACATCATCAGAGAAGGAAGCACCTTTGATCAGCTTACCACCAAGAAGGTCAGCAAGCTGGATCTCAGATAGCTGAGGAACAGCATCGACCGCCCTCTGAGCAAAGAGAGAAGTAGTCAAAATCATCAAGAGAAACAGTAGTACACCATATTTTTTCACAGAAAAACTCCATCAATATGCATTCTTATTTACAAATCCTTTTATGAAGGTAAGGACAAATATCTTAAAATCCAAGAGGAAACTCCAATTTTTGATATAGGCAAGATCGTATTCGATGCGCCGCTCAAGCGACGTATCACCCCGATATCCATTCACCTGAGCCCATCCGGTAATCCCGGACTTCACTTTATGGCGCAGTTGATACCCGGGAATCTCCTTGACAAACCGATTAACCAATTCAGGACGTTCAGGACGTGGTCCGATCAGACTCATATCCCCCTTCAGAACATTAAACAGCTGCGGCAATTCATCCAGCGATGTCTTGCGAATAAATTTACCGAAAGGAGTAATGCGAGGATCATCCTTTGTCGTCCATTTCCCGTCCTCTTCATCAAGCGGTCGATCGGCCATGGAACGAAACTTCAACATGGTAAAGACCCGACCATTTTCGGTAACCCGCTTCTGTCGATACAATACCGGACCCTTGCTGGTAAGCTTCACCATCGCAGCAAGCACTAATAAGAGCGGACTGATGAGCACAGTTCCCACCAAAGTAAGTAAAAATTCATAGACACGCTTTCCCAACCGTTGAAAGAACGTAATGTGCACATCATTGAGGTGCATGACCGGAATAGAGTGAAAGTCGAACACACGGGAACCGATCATCGAATAAGGAAGATCGGGAAGAATTATGACCCGCTGCATCAAATCATAGCATTTGCCGATCATCAGCTTTTCCTCTTCGCGGGCAGCAGAAGGGTATGCAATAACCACCACTTGCGGTCGGGAGGCTTCCACTACATCCTCCAAAGTCCCGTCAAACTGCACAAACCGTGAATCTTCATGACCTTGGGTATCATATTGACCGACAATCCGCAAACCATATTCATCATGACGAAGCGTCTCTTCAATGTACCGGTTGAGGCTCTCCCCGTAACCGATCATCAATACCCGTTTCACCTGTTTACCTTCGGATCGCAAGCGCAGCAGTCGTCGATTCACTATGACGCGTTCAATGATCAATAACGCACAGACGATGATCATGAAGGTGGCAATCGTCAGACGGCTGACCCGTTTCCCGTACAAGTAGTAGAGGATCACCGTAAGGGTAAGAAATACCTGCACTGCACTGAACATCAACAGCTGAATTTCAGTCTGCCAACTCATATTCAAACTCACTCGATACAGCTTGTTGTGGTTGAGGAAATAGAGAAACAACACGAGCACCAAAGCAGCCATCGGGGCAAAAATATGTAGCGGTTCACCCTTCCCTCCTGGGATCACATAGAACCTGAGGAAATAGGCTGCAAACCACGAGATAAGAATGACAAGACTGTCAATCACCAACTTGACGAGGAATAACGAATAATCTTTTTCTGAGTCCATGAGAGCCTTCCAACTTGCGAGTTACTCTGTAAAAAACCAACGGGAAATAAAAAGGTTACCCGTTGGTCCGGTCAGTATGCGCCTGAAATGAAGCGATGTCAACGAAGGATCATCGCCGGCATGCCCGATCCCTGCCAATCAAATTCAAACGTAAACGCACCTTCAGGTATCGACTGACCAAAGAATCCCAACAGGGGAGTAAGTTCACTTCTCACCTGACTGTGTACCTCCTGCACATCAAGCTTTAGGGAAAGTGGACCGCCTTCCTCTTTCGGAATCTGGGCACTGCCGGAAGCATCCATCAATGGAGCTGCAATGCTCAGTTTATCGACAGCCACCGCCTGTTCAAGCGTTCTTGCCTCAACGGCAACATCGTTAAACGTCCAGTTTTGCGGATCGGCAATCCAAGGAGAAACCTCAGTGAACAGTGCTAACTGATCCATCATCTGCGTATCCAGTTGGACACTCCCCCCAGAAGATTTCAGATCCACATAAGCAATATCATCAAGAATCCCGGCAAAGTCCTTTTCCAGCGTAGCGGCCGTCATACGCCCGGAAAGATCAAGATCGAGCGTATCGCTGGAAAATCTGAAGTTCGACACGGGATCGGTAAAGATAACATCGCTCGAGACCACAGCAACATCACGAATCAACAATTTGTCAGGATGCTGTATATCGATACTTCCGCCGATCGTGATATCAGCATCGCCAAGATCAACGTGTATCTGATCATCCCGATAGATGAATTTTTCCAGTTCCACCTCAGCTCCACTGAGACCGGAAGCTTGACCAAGTGCAATCGAAACCAGCTCAGAAGGAGCAACTTTGATGCGCACCTGCTGTGCCGATACTACAGAACCCTCCAACGGTACTTGCAGATCACTCAGGGTGATCGCACCTTGTGCCGCATCGATCACGACGTTCTGGTAATCGACATCAGGCATCTGAGGGCTACTCAGTGCATCCTGAATTGCCGAATCGACATACTTTGCCGCCGTCCTGTTCGCCATCGGCAACCCAATGAACCAGATTGCGGCAGCCAAGAGCACAATCACCAGAAGAAATATGATCCAACCGCGCCCTCTATGCTTTCTTTCTTTTTTCATAGCAACACTATAGCACAGAGAAAAGATCGCAGCGACAAATTTCTGATTCAGCTCTTCGATTGAGCATCGAATCTCTTTCTGGTATGATTGTCCTATCGGTTTCAGATACTTCGGGAGATAGTACGGTCTCCTTTGCAAATATCTGTGGCCGCAGAAGGAGTCAACACGTATGAAAAAAGTGAAAGTCGGTGTAGCTGGATACGGCGTTATTGGACAGCGTCTTGCAGATGGAGTTGCCTTGCAGGGTGATATGGAACTGGTTGGGGTTGCTGATGTAGCGCCTACACTCAGTGTTCGTGCCTTGGAGGAGCGGGGGATGCCCTATGCACTCTACACAGCAGACCCTTCACGTCAGGGAGCTCTGGATGAAGCCGGTATTCCGGTAAGCGGTACTCTGGAAGATCTGGTCCAGCAGGTCGATATCATGTTGGATGCCACCAGTGCCGGCGTCGGACTGAAGAATAAGGAAATCTACCAGAAGTACGGCAAGAAGGCTGTCTTTCAGGGTGGAGAAAAAAATGCCATTGCCGATGTCTTTTTTCACGGATATGCCAATTACGAGAAGGGACTGGGAGCCGATTATCTCAAACTGACCAGCTGCAACACCACCGGATTGATTCGCGCTGTTGACTGCCTTGATCGAGCCGTCGGAGCTGAGAAGGTGGCTATCACGATCATCCGTCGGGTAGCCGATCCCGGCGACTATCATCGGGGACTGACCAATGCCCTGCAGATGGACAAGGCTCCAAGCCATCAGGCGGTGGATCTGATGACGATCATGCCTCATGTCGATGCCACGGGAATCTTAGTGCACACCCCGGTGACCCACGGTCACATCATCACTGTGGTACTGACCCCAAAGAAAGAAATCAGCGTCGAAGAGGCTATTGAGCACTTCTCGGCACATCCGCGTATCCGACCCGTTTCGATCGATGAAGGATTTTTGGGCAATGCCAGTCTCTTCCGCTATGCCCGGGATCTGGGTAATCCACGCGGTGATATGTATGAAATCGCTCTGTGGAAAGATTCGGTAGTAAAAAGCGGCAAAGATATCATGTTTGCCATCAATATTCCTCAGGAGGCGGTCGTCATTCCCGAAAACATTGATGCCATCCGGGCTGCGATGCGCATGCAGCCGGATCGGGAAAGCGGCACTTCTGAAACGAACAAATACTTGAGGATCGGCGCATGGACACACTAGAAACGATCCGCATACAGGGCCTCGATGGGATCGACCTGCAAGGGAAACGGGTTCTATTCAGACCCGATATCAACTCACCGATCGACAAGGAAACGAAACAGATAGTCAATACCAACCGGCTGGAGAAAGCGGCGATCACCCTCAAGCGCCTTCTTGAGGAGAAGGCCAAGGTTGCCATCATTGCCCACCAGGGCGATACTTTGGACTACCAGAATCTGATAGCCATGGAAGAACATGCGCACATCCTCTCTGAGTTGACCGGGTTCTCGGTTGCCTATATTGATGATGTCTGTGGTCCTGCTGCCATCGAGGTAGTACGGAACCTGAAATCAGGTGAAGCGATTCTTCTTGGGAACCTTCGTTACCTGACTGAAGAGGTAACTGCTTTTGAGAAGGAAGTTAAACTGACTGCACAGCAGATGCAGCAGACCTACCTCGTTCGCTCTCTTGCCTCTGAGTTTGACCTGTATGTGAACGATGCCTTTGCTGCAGCTCACCGAAACAGCCCTTCGATGGTGGCATTCCAGGAAATCCTGCCCACCGCAGGAGGGGAGCAGCTCGTAGCTGAATATACTGCATTATCATCGATTGCCACCTCGCCGAAGCACCCCTGCGTATTTGTACTCGGGGGAGCCAAAATCAGTGACGCATTCGGCATGATGCACCACGTACTGGAAAATCACGTTGCCGATACTATTCTCTGTGGCGGGGTTACCGCACAGGTCATGCTGATTGCTCAGGGTATTACCCTGGGAAAGGCTGTCGATCAGTTCCTCTCCGATCGGGATCTCACCGGTTTCATTGAAGAAGCGCGGAATTTACTTCAGCAGTTTCCCGATAAGATTGCGGTGCCAGTCGACCTAGCTTATGAAGAACATGGGAAGCGAACTGAAGCATCCGTAGAGGAAATCAATAGTTCACCTGCGCTGCAGAAGCACCTCTTTTATGATCTGGGGAGACAGAGTATCGACACCTACAGACAGATTATTAGCGAAGCTGCAACGATTTTCATCAATGGACCTGCCGGTGTATATGAAGATCCTCGATGGGAAGTCGGAACTAAAGATATCTGGCAGGCTATTGCAGATGCGCCGGGGTACACCGTCGTCGGTGGTGGTGATACGATCACCGCTGCTGCCCAGTTTACCGATCTGAATCAGTACTCCTACGTGTGTACTGCAGGGGGTGCTATGATCCGCTTCCTTTCAGGAAAGAAACTCCCGTTGATTCAGGCGATGGAAGCTGCTTATCAGCGGTATCAAGGAGCAGGCAAGTGACAATCACCCTTCCCGGTCAGCATACGATCACTATTGATGATGCACAGGTAATGGGTATCTATGAACCACAAGAGACCGATCATATACCGAATAGGAAAAGTATCACTGAGGCACTTCATGTCGATGATCGACTCAATACGTTTCTTTCCGGTGCAGAGAATCTGCTGGTGATTATCAACGATGCAACCCGCCCTACCCCCACACCCGAGATGCTCGCTTCATTGCTTCCTTCTATTGAGCAATCAGGTCTGGGTGATGAAGATATCACCCTGCTCGTGGCAACAGGAGCACATCGTGAAGCAAAAGCATATGAACTGAAACAGCTGCTTGGTCCGTACGAACAGCGATTCAAAGATCGCGTGGTCAGTCATGATTGTCGTGATACAACGCAACTCAGGCATATTGGCACCACACGTAATGGAACCCCGATAGTCCTTAATAAACTGCTGTTCGCTGCAGACCGTATTCTCGTCACCGGGAGTGTGGAACCGCACTACTTTGCCGGGTACACGGGAGGGAGAAAGGCCTTCCTACCCGGCATTGCCGCATACGAGACGATCACAGCTAATCATCGTCTCGCCGTTCGCGATGAAGCGAAAACCTGTGCACTTGAGGGAAATCCTGTGCACGAAGATATGATGGATGCCCTTGAGTATATCAAAGCTCCCGTATTCTCGCTGATGACGGTACTCGATCGTGATCAGAAGCCGGCTGCAGCCACAGCCGGTGATATCATCACCAGCTTTCAAGAGGCAGTTGCCATTGCCGAGCAGATTTTCTGTGTACCAATTCCCGAACCGGCCGATGTGGTGATATCGGTAGCAAAGTTCCCGATGGATATCAACCTCTATCAGGCGCAGAAAGCCATCGACAATGGTGCGTTAGCAGTCAGGGACGGAGGAACGCTGATTCTGGTCGCTTCATGTAGAGAGGGGATCGGCGATGAGGAGTTCGCCCGTCTGCTCAGCTCGTGCAGCACTCCTGGCGAGGCGATCGAGAAAATTACCAAGGAATATCGTCTGGGATATCATAAAGCGGCAAAGATGGCTGCAGTCTCGCAACGTATCACGGTAAAAGCCTTTACCGATCTTGATGATCAGATTCTTGAATCACTGTTTATACAACCGGTACATAATTTACAAGAGGAATTAGATCAAGCAGGAGAACATGCCCGGATTCTCGTGCTTCCTGATGGATGTGTGACGGTTCCTATACTTCAATCGGAGGAGATCTTATGAGTTTGACCTTTGACACCGACATCCGCTCTGAACTTGCCCATCAGGCAGCATCTGCGATGATTACCGCCGCACGAACGGCACCGAAAGCACGCGGGAAAGATACCATCACCGCAGCAATAGCTGACGATGAGACTCGGTTAGCCATTGCCGATCATATGCGGAACATGGTTGCACAAAAGAAGGCAGCTGCCTTCTTTCTGCGTGATGCCGATTGTATTGCTGCTTCTCATTCACTAGTCCTGATCGGGACCGCTATTGATCCTCTGAGACTATCCCCATGCGGGTTGTGTGGATTTGCTAACTGTGAAGAGAAAGATCAGCATCCGGATCACCCCTGTTCGTTTAATACCGGAGATCTGGGGATTGCCATCGGATCAGCAGTGAGTACTGCAGCTGATTCTCGTGTGGATACCCGGATTATGTTCTCCGTGGGTATGGCGGTAAAGGATATGAAGATTCTTGGCGATGAGGTAAAGATCGTCTATGGGATTCCCGTGAGCATCGCTGGTAAGAGTCCTTTCTTTGACCGCAAACCTAAGGGATAAGTACTAGAAAATCGCAAACGGTCTACCGCCGTTTGCACTAATCACCTTGATATCCGGTCGTAACACCCGATGCGCAGGGAAATCGGCAGAGTCGCCCTGTAGCCGTTTCAGCAACAGCGAAGCTACCTCTCTTCCGAGTCGTTCCAGCGGTTGTGCCACTGCATAGTGACACATCTTGAGCAGCGGTCCATAACTCATGAGATCAAAGGAAGCAAAAACCAGACGATCACGCACCGCAGGGTCCGCATATTCAAGTGCGTAGGCAGTTGCTCCTAAATGCAGCCCTTCATTGGCGATGAAATACGCATCAGGATGCCCGGGAATCTCAAGCATTTTTCTCAGGAGTTTCCTTCCCGTGTGCTGATCCATCGTACCTTCGTACAACACAAACCGATCGTCTATGGGAAGTTTCAGATCCTTCATGGCCTCATAATATCCCTGAAGACGCTCACCGGCAGTATGGATAGCGGGATTTCCCCCGATATACCCAATACGATCAAACCCCTCAAGTTTCAGAGCCTTGATCATCTGAGCTACTCCGTAACGGTTGTCCACTACTACCGAATCCACTGCCAGATCGGCGACCTTCCGGTCAACGGTGACCATCGGGATATGAGAGACCGCCTTCGTTCTAAAATGATCCCCTTCAGGGCCCGCAGGCATCACCACAAGTCCATCGACATTGCGTTCAATGAATACCTGCAATTTCCGCTTCTCTTCAAGGGTTGAATTACTTGATGAGCTGATAATCAACGTATACCCAAGAGGAGCGAGCATCTGTTCAATCGCTTCCACCACTCCCATGAAGAAGAAGTTGCTCAACTCTGGGGCAATAATTCCAATGGTGCGCGTCTGTCTGACTTTCAGGGAACGTGCTACTTCATTACGACTATAATTCAGCTCGCGTACCGCTTCCATTACCCGATCGCGGGTACTTGCCGATACGGCAATATGCTGGTTCAAAACCCGCGATACCGTGGCAATAGAAACGCCTGCAAGCTGAGCAACCTCCTTGATGGTCACAGCGGTGTGTTGTTCAATCATGATGCGGGCCTCCTGAAACCTGTGGTAGGTATGTACGTATGGTCCCATGGGATCGGCCTGCTGTCAAGAAATTAATGGAAACGTTTTCAGGTTATAACCGTAAGTAATGAAGACTCCGCTATACTTAATGAGGTTCTGTCAGTGCAGTAACAATCGGCTCTGTCACATCGGTTGAACCATTGCGATCGGTTCGAATGATCTCAACCATGCCCCACAAATGGTCAAACGAGAACTCGTTGAGATCCTCGGTAAATGAGGGGATGGTCACTGCATATACCACAGGATATCTTTTATAACCCGAATCATCAGCTACGACATCTGTTCCGAGAGTGAGTCGGACACTGCCCGAAACTGTTCCCTCAGGTTCAGTAATCGGTCCGCTTTGTGAAACTTGTCCGTTCAATGATAAACTGCCGAAGAAGTGAAAGGGTGTGTGCCCTGTGTCCTGCAAACCATCGACACTTCCAGAAACTCTCATTGCACACCGGATCTGCCCATCTGCACCGAGAACTGTGTCCTCATCGACTGCTTCAAGTCCCTGTGTCACCATGGTAATCAGGGGCACCAGTTCAGTTAACCCACCACTTGCCAATAAATCAAGATACGCTATATGTGTCGTGCTGGTACAGTCTTCATCTGATGAAGTAGCTGTTTCATCAGAGATGGAGATATGGACCAGTGCGTCAACCGATCGTCCTTCAGTGAGATCAACAATTAAATAATCGACTCCATCCAGCAGTGCCATAAATTCGTCCTCATAGATCGCAAGCTTTGCATCATCGTCTAAATCTACAAGAACTGGAGTATTATCGGAAGTGTTCACAGATAAATCCTGCAGCTTGACCGGACGATAATCATGCATTGATAACTCTACTGTCACCGTTTCAGATGCTTCTTCACATCCGACTGCCAGGAATACCAGAGTCATGGCAAGAATCGTCCCTACAATAAATCGTCTTTTCATACCTTTCCCTCCTTTGATGTAGGAAAGAGACAATGCAGATGTTCGGTAAATAATATATGTGTGTAGCCTCTTTTTTTTCAGTGTGGGGTGCAGTATGGCATCTGTCAATGTTGTTATAACAAACAGATCAAGTAAGTCACTTTTTTATTACCGAATTCCTTGCTGAATACTAAATCTTTTTTATAATTCATATAGATTTACTAGTATTCAATAAAGATATTATGGTACTTATTTAACAACAGGTGAGGTTATTTGTCATAACAGGCCCTCAGCTTTCCAACTGAAATTGCAGCGGAAATACAATCGTTACGGCTACAGCCCTGGATCCCATACGTGCCGGGGTGAAGATAACTCCATCAAAGGCCCGTATGGCAGCCTCAGCAAATCCATATCCGGGGTCTTCAAGGATTACAATATCATCGATCGTGCCTGAAACGCTGATGAACAGGCGCAACAGCACCTGTGCTTCAATACCTCGTCGTTTTGCGCCGGCGGGATACTGTATCTGATTGATCACCAGAGCTCGATCGAATGAAGGAAGAACGGTCACCTCATCAACTTCATAAAAATGTTCCGGATCTCCCACCTGCACTTCTTCTGATACGACAGCTGCCTGTTGTGGACGATCAACGGTTTCTCTTGGTGTTACATTGGGTGTCTCTACCGCTTGCACGCTTGTTTCATCGGCCAACTTCTCTTGGGATACGGTCTCGGTCTGTGGTTGAACTTGCGGTTGCTCTTTATCAATAGGAACTTGTGGTGGTGTAAGGTGTATCACCGCCTGTTTTACCGTTGGGGGATCTGAAGTATCTACCGGGAAGGTAATCGGAAGACCAAGCAGCACAGAGAACAGTGCTATGATTGGCAATGAAATCAGCGTAATTCGCACCACGTGCTTCATTTGGGCCTCACGACACATTGCACCGTGGGTACACCGTTTTCCTGCAGGTGCTGCAGCAGCGGATAAAGAGCGGAAAAGGGAACCGCTTCGTCGGCATATACCGATACCACAGGTACATACGCTATGTCTGCTATGGCAATAATCTGATCGCCTGTGTACACATTTCCATCGGCATCCACCGCAAGTATCAGCTGATGGTCATCAGCAATTTCGGCAGTTTCAGATGCAGCAAGGGTGACATCAGAAGGAACACGATGGGTGGTGATGGAGAAAATGAGAAAAAAGAGGAGTAGAAGAAATGCAATGTCTGTCATTGCCGATGCGACATGGGGCTTTCTTCGTCTCATAGCTGCTTTCCCATGCTCAGCGATACCGAGTCAGCTCCATAGTCAGTTACGGTACTCAGCGCAGCAACCACAGAGTCCCAGCGGGTATCTGCAGAGGCCTCTACAATCACCGCTTTCCCCTGAATCTGTGTGCGCAGCGATGGATCAAGATGCGATTGTCCTAATCGTGCAACTCCCGCAGTATCTACGGTGATAATCACAGGAGATTCCTGCACGTGAGCAGTTGTCACTTCAGAAGAAGCAATCGTCAAAGCACGATCCACTACGGCCCCAGTGAGCACGAGAAAAAAGAGAATCAGCAGAAAAGCAATATCGCTCGGCTGGGTTACATTTCTTCGATATCTGCGCATGTGTGCTCTATTCCATATTCCACCAGAAAGCTCATCAGTGAAGAGATCAGTGAAACGATCAGACCGAATGCCGTAGTGAAAAGCGCTTCATACAACCCTCCGGCAACTACGGGAAGTTGCACGGAGGTCGATTGCGACACGGAAGCGAAAGCACTGATCATACCGGTGACAGTCCCGAGAAAACCGATGATCGGGGCACTGGTAGTGATAAAATCGAGAATAGCCAGCCCCAAGTAATCGGATACGCCCATAGGCTGTTCCCTGCCCTGATGCCAGCGGATAAGCCATAACAACCAATCCAGAACCACGACAAAGGCAATGCCAAGCAGTATCAACAGCGGCCACATCACCGGCCCGCCGGTGATCATGAGACTCATTACGGTATGTGTCGATGTATCCATCACATCCCTTTCCTTTCATTTAGAATCGAATGGTTCCACTGGTTCTGATCTTAGTCCCCGGCATCGGGTAATCAGCATACAGTTCATACGAGGTATTCAGCAGATTATCTATAGCAACTGAGAATGTAGCCTGTTCACTGATGTCAATCGCTGCATTGAGATTGACTAATACGGCTGCTTCCACCTCAGTGTTTGCTCCCAGATACTCGGCAAACAGGGAAAAATTCCAAGACTCTGGATGATAACTGACCGAGGCTTTTGCGGTATGTCTTCTTACCGAAGAGACTTCGATTGCATCACTGAAGGTATTGGTTCCCGATAGATCAAAACTCCGGTTGTACTGATAGCTGACACTGAATGAAATCCGATCTTCCGGGGAATAAGTGACCGTCTGTTCGGTGCCCAAAAACAGTGCGTGTGCAATGTTATAGGGAATATAGTTATTATCAGGATCCCCGATAATCGCATCATCTACGTTACGGGTGAATACACTGCCTTCATAGTGAAGTGTATCACCTTCCCACGTGATCCCCACATCTCCGTTGAATCCTTTTTCGGTCTTGAGATCAGGATTCCCATGGTACCCCCACTCTTCTGGCCAGTATAACTGACTGAAAGTCGGGATCTGCTCAGCATAACTTACAGATGCTCTTACTACCGTCAAATCATTAAAACCGTATACTAAACCAACTGAGGCATTTGGTGAGAAGGTGTGTGTATCGTGGATATAACGCAGCTGTGCACTGGGATGGATCGACAATGAACCGTCACCGAAATAGATACCCCCATGCAGATAGATTGACGGGACGATACGACTGATGTGATCAAGTTTGGTACTATCGATGAAATCAGCTGTGACATCCACGCCACTTTCCAGAGCATAGGCTTCAGGTACGTTCCACTGTTGTCGATACTGCGTATAAGAGCGAATTTTATTGTGTGTATCACCAGAGTACTTCCTCTGTTCAAAGGTACCACTGAGCACCACCGCCTGGTGAGAAAAGACAGCTTCTGGATCTGAGGCAATGGCAAATTCGTGTGAGGTCGTGACCTGTAGATCCTCCTGCTCGGCCTGTGTCGGATAGCTGAGCGAACCGGGAACTCCCGCAATTTGCCAAGAGACAAGGGAGTTACTGTCGTAGCTGAGTTGTGGTGAAAATTCTCCGTTGAGGGAGAGCCCCCCATACACTTTCTGCATAGCGGCACCAGTGCGCAATGCTCTCTCACCTGCATCGATGTAGGTGTAGGCATTTGCCGCGCGGATATCCCCCAAGGTGATAAGCATATTTAAATCGCGTATCATCGTACGATAACTCAGATCGGTTCTTTTACTGTCGACAAGTGATAACCAGTTGCGCTCACTCGAAGGCCCGTAGGCGAGCGGAAGAAACGAACCATTTTCAATCTGCAAGGTAAATGACTGTGCCGACTTTTTGCTTTGTTCGACGGTCGTGATGATATTGATCATCCCTCCAATGGCGTTGGTTCTTCCCAGATTGCCCGGACCGCTTTTAATGATCTCAATGCGTTCAATCATCGCCACCGGGATCTGAGCGATATCATAGGTACCTTCGTGGGCTGATCCGAGGGGAACACCATTGAGAAAAACGAGCGTTTTATCGGATCCCGATCCGCGAATCTGGACCGTCTGTGCCGACCCAAGTGCGCCATATGATTTGAAAGAGGTTCCGATAGCCCGCTCAATGAGCTGTGAAGCAGTCTCAACCTGCCACGATGCGATCTGTTCGCGATCAATGACCGTCACACTCGATGCGCTGTTCGTCTCTGCCTTTGCATAGGGAGTTTCGGTAACAACGAGAGCGAAATCAGTGCCGAGATCCTGATAGGTTTCAGCAGAGAGAACTGTGGTCCCCGCCACAGTACACAATAATAGAACCAGTACGTGCAACTTCTTCATGAAGCGCCTCCTTATAGGTAGTAAGCGTCTTCATGAATTTAACAATGAGTATGGGTGTACAGTGATAGATGTCAGAATAGGTTTCCATGCTGCCTCTTTCTCCACGAAGATCATGTATCTGGAAACGTCTCCTGACTTACGAATCATCTTACTTGCAGACCTTCTCATCCCAAAGGATAATGGCTTTCCCTGCGTTCATCATCGATTACAGTGGCGGGACCGTTGGGGAATCACACCCCATTCCGTTTTTCCAGACCCAGCTTGTCAGTGAGTATAGCAAGTACCATTGGAGAATGCAAGAATCACGTGAGTCTTCTATGCATGAAGGCATAGAGGAGTACATCTAAAACCATAATGATGCTATCTTAAAAGTAGACACAGAGTGGTGAAAAAATGTATGCTATGTCTACTTTTGGAAAAACAAAACAAGATAAAAAAATGGATATGGCTACTTTTAAAAACTAAAAATACAATTACATACTTTTCGTGTCTATTTTTCTTGACAGGTACATCGCCAATTGAGGTGAAATCAGGAAAAAATTATACGTTGAATTCGTTGAAGAAATTTAGAAACAAATATCCACGTTATTTGCACACTTCCTATGTGTTGCATACCAATGATGTGAAAGAGGAAGATGATATCATGTATCTACCTGTATATATGACTCCTCTATTGTAACTCTCGAAAATATTCCCGATTTTATGGTTACGAGGGGTATATCTGAGAACCTTTGTGCATCTATATGAATCGATACTTTGTAGCAGGACCTTTACCAATCATCTCTACACACCCCTTTTCCTGCAGTTGCTTGAGCACTTTCTTAGCCATGGACTGGGAACGACCAAGATACTGAGCAAATTCCAGAGAAGTAAAAATTCCCGTTGCAGTGAAATAGTTTCTCATAGCTGAGAGATCATACGGATTTTCACGAACAGTAGATACAGGAGAAGCTACTCTCTTTCTAAAAATGACTAATTTTACATGGTGCTCCAATTCAACGAATTGTGGTTCTTCCAGTCCAGCTTCGAGACAACTAGAAAGTATCAAGTTAATTCCTATCCCCTGTTTTTCCATATATCCTCTCTTTCTCAGGGCATCAGAGATCAATGGATTTCGATATCGAGAAAGGCCCTCCTTCAAATTTTCCGGGTTAATCGGCGCAAAAAAAGTGCCGGGATTTAAAAATTCAATTCTATCAGGAAAAAGGGTAACTCTGATAGGAGCTTCATAATCATAAGCTCTATGAGCCACTGCATTCACCAGCGCCTCACGAATAGCATCAAGCGGTATTTCATGATGTACAGGACGCTTAACGAGTCCTTCTCTCTCATATTGGCTCCCGAAAAACCAAGAAAGGAACTGAAAAGACTCTTCGAGTATGGGGATGAGACCACCAGAAAATTCCTCTTTTTTGATGAGTTGTTGTTTGTGAGAGTCGGCAAACACACTGACCACTAAATTTGATTCCGCAATTATTTTTTGGTGATCGGGATAAAATAACAGAGTCCCAGCAACATTCGCAATAGTTCTTCCAGATACATCGGTAGAAGCATACCCGGATCCTACAAGAATCGACCGATCAATACGAGAGAACACAGATGCAAGGAGATCCTGAGAAAGGTCTTCGAAAGAAATTTGAGGACATGGTTGCACTTCATATCGCATTCCGTGACGAACTCGAGTAAATTGCTCAATAGCATAGGAATCTGCCTTTCTATTGTGTGCTCCGAAACGAAGCATAACTCCTAATGGAAATCCAAATCGCTTAATGAAATACGGTTTTTGCGGTCCTGGATACACCCGAATAGTCACACACGTCTTCCCGTCAAGGTTCTGCTCATAGATATCCACCGCTATTTGTGGTGAAATCGCATCTGCAATGACCTGCGGTATTTGTTGATGATAACGTTCAATCTCCTCTGGTCCTAAACCGATTATTTGGCGATCACTATCACGGATGCCAATAATAATAGTCCCTCCCTGCGTATTTGCAAAGGCGGTAATTGTCTCAATGAGACGAGAGTAATCACCCATCGTTTCTTTAAATTCCAAAATTTTTGATTCAACGAATTGATATCTCATACCAGCTCCTTTATCGGATATTATCCGATAATATCCGATATAAAATACCTTATCAGACAATATCCGATAATGCAATACATAGCTACTATCTTGTAACATCAAAAAGTTAGAACAGGGTATAGCCACTTGAGCTTTACCCTGGCTTCTTCAGCAGTGAACTGCCAGTTCACACCCTTCTGATTGGCATTCCTCTGCCGATACCAATGTGAGAGT
>Ga0334895_1001897_pt1 | contig 19287 bp, 18 predicted proteins | sample GraSluR3_MG_7_FD_207229 | JGI IMG/M metagenome (GOLD analysis project Ga0334895, IMG submission 207229) | Sludge microbial communities from methane-producing bioreactor in Wageningen University, Netherlands - Granular Sludge_31_05-R3 | ecosystem: Engineered > Bioreactor > Anaerobic >... | reverse complement strand
TTCAGTATTCCCCAATCCTTGTAGGGGCCAAAGAGGGCATCGATATACATGAACGAACGACTACCTGTTCCAACGAGACAATAGACTTTTTTTGACATAGGCATCTCCACTAGAGACTGTACCTGAGAATTTGAAATGATACTGTGCAATTTAGTGGAAGTTGTTTACCATTTTCGCTCATCTGAAAAGTATTGGCGCAAGAAGACTCAGCTATAGAGCGGCTGATGGTTCCTCCTCACCTGTACCGGAGCCATGTGAAAAAAATTCTTGAATGCTCGCGAAAATGAACTTTGATTGCTGTACCCGCATTCCAATGAGATTTCGATCATGGACATGTGTGTCAGCTCCACCAGCTCGCGGGCGCGATTCATCCGACACTCTTCGAATACGCTATGGGGGCTGGTGTTTCTGACCTTGAGAAAAATCTTCCGTAGCTGGCTCACGCTATAGCCCATGCTCTCTGCGGTCTCTTCAATCCCAACTCCCTCGTTCATATGAGCACAGAACCATGCCACGGAAGCACTTACGATATGGTCATTATGATTCTTCGGATGCCTATTGATGGAATCCTCCGTATGATCGAGAAATAGGATACTGAGCCTTCGACAGCAGATATCGAATTCAAGGATGCTAGTATAGGAAGGAGCTCGAACCAGAGGAGACATCTTTTTAGCCAAGTCGTACACCATAGTAAGATCATCATCGTCGAGATGGGTCGAGATCGTCATCCTGCCCTTGAATAGATCCGACAAGCCCTCTGGGACCTCCACGAAGTGAAAGACGGCAATCTTGGAGTCGGCACGCTCTTCGCTTGTCCAACCATGGATCGAGTCGGGAGATGAGATAAAGAAATTGTGTGAGTCGGACCATGTTTTTGTCTCCGTATCCAATTTCTTCAAGACATTCCGTCCTGATATCGTAAACTGGAATTCCCAACTTCCCCTTTTGTTGAGCGGGATCGGTTTGGCACGGTAGTTCCGCATTCCATAGCTGCAATAGATGAGCGACATTGAATACTCCCCAACTCTCTCTATAGAGACTGATTCTTCAACTTTTGGTTTACTATAGCCCTTGGAAAGCGAAAAATAAAGATGCAAAATGATAAATCTGAGCTTAACTGAATATGTTGCATATCAAAGGACAGATAACCATATGAGCGAAAATGATAAATTTTTGGATTGTTTCTGTATACCGTTCCCATAACTTCCATAGTAACCTAAGATCAAGTTTTTCAGAGAATTTCGGACATACCGATTCAAATATGACAACAACAGAATCGGATTGCAGCTTGCCTAGACGACCGGACCATTTCATGGGGAGACGCGAACGAATGAAGAAAAAGATGCGCCAGAACCTCACATCCTATGCATTCCTCGCTCCATGGCTCATAGGATTCCTCGGCCTGACCCTCTATCCCATGTTGTATTCCCTGTTCCTCTCATTTACCGATTTCAATCTTCGCTCCGCACCCGAGTGGGTCGGTTTGAAGAACTTCATAGTCATGTTCGGAGGGAACGACACCTATCGAGGCGATGAACGGTTTCTCAACTCAATGGTCGTCACATTCAAATTCGTCTTCATATCGGTACCATTGAAACTGGTGTTCGCCCTCGCGGTCGCCATGCTGATGAACAAGAAACTTACCTTTATCCCATTCTATCGCGCAATCTACTATATCCCCACACTTCTCGGGGGATCGGTGGCGATCGCAGTCCTATGGAGAAGGATCTTCGCTGGGGACGGACTGTTGAATCTGATTCTCACAAATGTCTTTGCCGTCGCTGAGCCTCCTGCATGGATCTCAAATCCCCAATATGCGCTAGGCACGCTCATCATTCTCGCCGTGTGGCAGTTTGGATCTCCCATGATCATATTCCTGGCGGGACTCCAACAGATTCCGCAAGAGTACTACGAAGCTTCGAGCGTGGATGGTGCGGGAAAGATCAGACAGTTCTTAGTGATAACCCTTCCTGGGCTTTCTCCCATCATCTTTTTTAATTTCGTCATGCAGATGGTCAGTGCTTTCCAGTCCTTTACCCAGGCTTTCATTATTTCAGGAGGATCCGGAGGACCTCTCGATTCAACGATGTTCTATTCCCTGTATCTGTATATAAAAGGATTTGGTTTCTCGGAGATGGGGTATGCTGCAGCGATGGCATGGGTGCTATTGATCATCATCGCTACGCTGACGGCAATTGCATTCAAATTCTCAGGATCACTCGTGACGTATGGAAGTGGGGAGTAGATGATGAACAAGAAGAGGAAAGCCCTGAATTCATTACTGCTCAACGTATTCATTCTCGCCCTGGGAATCGGGATGCTCTATCCCATTCTCTGGTTGATTGGAGCCTCCTTCAAACCGAGCAACATGATCTTCACCACCGCGGGCATCTTTCCCGAGACCGCCACCTTGAGCAATTATGTGCAGGGGTGGAAAGGAATCGGTATAGTCGGTTTTGGCACTTTTTTCATAAATAGCTTCACCATCTGTTTTGTCAGTGCCTTCGCCAATGTGCTGTTCTGTTCCCTCACTGCATACGCATTCGCCCGCCTTGAATTCTCCGGGAAGAGAATCTGGTTTGTACTGATGATGATGACACTCATGCTTCCCGCGCATGTGACGACCATTCCCCGGTATGTGATGTTCAGGACGTTCGGATGGATCAATACATTTCTTCCCATCATCGTCCCCAAGTTTTTCGCCACCGATGCCTTCTTCATTTTCCTTCTCATCCAATTCATACGTGGTCTACCCAAAGACCTCGATGATTCGGCATATATCGATGGATGCAACAAATTCACCATCTATTCAAGAATCATCATGCCACTCACCCTTCCGGCGCTGATCACCACCGTGCTCTTCACCTTCCTATGGACCTGGGACGACTTCTTCAACCAACTGCTCTACCTCACTTCTCCGGACAAATATACGGTCCCCATGGGGCTCCGCTTGTTCCTTGACGCATCAGGCATCTCATCATGGGGTCCGATGTTCGCGATGTCGGTACTCTCCTTGATGCCGGCCTTCATCCTCTTCTTCTCTCTCCAAAAGTATTTCGTGAAGGGGATAGCCACTACAGGAATCAAGGGATAAGGATCCCTTACGATACAAAAGGAGGAAACTATGAAAAAGTTTTTCGTTATCATGCTCGTGATGCTAGTCGGATCCACGATGCTCTTCGCTACCGGTGCGACTGAACGTGCTGCCGATGCCGGAGGTACAGTGATCCGCTGGGCATATTGGGGAAGTGGAGAACGAGTGACGATCAGCCAAGAGGCAATCGACCTCTATGAATCCAGGAATCCCGGTGTCCAGATCAACCCTGAAGTGTCAGGAGGAGCAGGAGACCACTTCGTGAAGGTCGATACGCAACTCGCTGGTGGAAATGGTCCGGACATCATCCAGATGGGAGGGAATATCTACGATTACGCGGATGTGTTGCTTCCTCTCGATGCCTACGCCGGAACCATTCTTGATGTCGATGTGATCGACCCGAGTGCAGTGGCTTCCGGTACCATCAATGGTGAATTGAAAGGAGTCTCCACAGGTGTCACCATGCCCTCTCTCGTCATCAACAAAACCCTCATAGAGAATTCGGGGGCACCACTTCCACCCAAGTCCATGACCTATCCCGAATTCCGCGAATATCTCATGATGCTGAAGGAAAAACTCCCGAGGGGTGTCTATCCTATGCAGGATATCGGGGTAACATCGAACAATTCCACCGCCTTCGGTTACTGGACGCGCTATAATGGCACACCACTGTACGATGCCCAAACCAACTCGACGAGCGTAACAGCTGCCGATGCTCAGAAGTATCTCGAACTGTTCAAGGATTATCGTGACAATGGTCTTATCCCCCCCGCGGACATTGCGGCCGGCTACTCTGAGAACAACGCCGACAGCGCTGCGATCATCGCAGGAAGGGTAGCCATTGGATACTTGTACACCAACCAGCTAGGTGGCTACCAAGCGGCTACCACCGATGAACTGGATCTGATCGAATTTCCAGGAGCTGCAGAAACCAAAGCTCTCTGGCAGGCTCCGAGTCAGTTCTATACAGTGAACAAGGATTCAAAGAATCCCGAAGAGACCATCAAGTTCATCAACTTCCTAGTCAATGATCCCGACGCGGCAAAAATTTTGGGCAACAATCGTGGTGCATCCGCTTCGTCAACGGCCCGCGCTGCAGGAGCTAGTTCCGAAGCAGACCAAAAGGTCCTCGACTACATGAGTGTCTCGGGACCCCACTCTTCAGCGGAAACTGATCATGTACCGAACGACACCGAATTCAACAGCACCCTCTTCTTGATCTACCAGCGGGTGGCATTCGGACAGAATACCCCCAAACAGGGTGGAGAAGAGATTGCGGCACTACTCCAGAGAATGATTGAGAAATAACAGTCATTGCAAAGGCAGTCTCCATCAGAGGGGACTGCCTCTCTATTTCTCTGTTCCCCGACATGATACACTAATATGGGAGATTTTCATGATCCTCAGAGAGCACCTTCAGATACGAGACCCCTTCGTGTTTCCAATGCCTTCAAAGCAGTGCTACTACCTTTTCGGCACCACCGATCTGAATCCATGGAATGAGAGGGGAGAGGGTTTCGAGGCCTATATAAGCGAAGATCTCATCCATTTCGAGGGACCGCACACGGTATTCTCTCCCTCTCCAGACTTCTGGGGAACCCACGACTTTTGGGCTCCCGAAGTGCACTATTACCATGGAATGTATTATATGTTCGCAACATTTACCTCTGCAGAGCGGAGAAGAGGTACTCAGATTCTCACCGCTTCATCGATACTCGGACCATATGAGCCAGTAGTGAATCAAGCAGTGACTCCTCCTGAGTGGGAATGCCTCGACGGAACCTTGTTTGTTGACCAAGACGATACACCCTGGATCGTATTCTGTCATGAGTGGGTGCAGGTGAATGACGGAACGGTGTGTGCCATGAAGCTTGCAGATGATCTGACTGAAGCGATCTCACCTCCCATCGTGCTCTTCCATGCAAGTGAAGCCTCTTGGCCCGATGTCCGGGAACGCCGGGATGGGAGCCGACTGCTCGATGCACGCGTTACCGATGGACCATTTCTCCATAGAATGGGTGACGGAACACTGGTCATGTTGTGGTCGAGTACCACAAAGAAGGGGTACGCGATGGGACAAGCCCACTCCATAAGTGGCCGGTTAGCGGGCCCCTGGATACAGAACGAAGCTCCTTTGATCGCTTCGGACGGTGGACATGGGATGGTGTTTGAGGATATGTCTGGTAAACTGAAGGTTGTGTACCACACACCGAACTCAACACCCCATGAACGTCTTACTCTGATCGATGTGGTCGAACACGAACATTGGCTTACGAAAAGAACTACTGGAGAAGAGACTTCATGATAGACCGTCGATCACTCGTACGAAGGCACAACCCCCACCCATATACGTGGGACTCCGAGTCTCCACTCTCGCTTGGGAATGGCAATTTCGTCTTCACCGCAGATTTCACCGGATTACAAACATGTACGGACACAAAAAGAACTTCGATACCCCGCTGTACCATGAGTACATGGGGCTTCCATTCGTATGCCGATGCTCCATCGAGTGCTGACGAACTCCGTTTGGAAACCTTCTCCTGTTCCGATGGAAGGACTGTGGGGTATATGAGTGATCCTACCAATCAAGAAGCGCTCTACCACAGATTACGGGTGAATCCCCACCGGTTTCATCTGGGAAATATTGGACTTGGATTCGCATCGCTCAAAAGAGATGGCTCCTCGACACTTCCCCGAGACACCGACATGCTTACCCAGATCACTCATATGGAACAATCGCTGGATCTGTATACAGGATTGTTGACCAGCAATTTCACATATCGGACAAAGAGTGTTGAAGTACTCACTGCAGTGCATCCTGACATGGAGGCCTTGTCCATCAGGATACACTCCCCTCTCCTACGTGAGGGAACATTGGGGCTCTCTATGCAGTTTCCCTATGGCTCGCACGAGATGAGCGGAGCTGACTGGGATAATGAAGAGCTTCACGACTCACACCTTGTACCTGATGGCGATTCCCGATTCGTCATCAAACGGACCATGGATGATATCGATTATACATGTATCTTGGAGTGCTTTTCGGATAATCGTATCCAGTGTGACCATCAGGGACCCCATGCATGGAACTTCACTACCTCTAACGAATCACTGGAGCTTACCATTTGCTTCACGAAGAGCAGTGTTGTGGAACAGCTTCCCTCCTTCGAAGCAACACAAGCAGCAAGTTCCGCCCACTGGAAAGAGTTCTGGCACACAGGGGCTGCCGTCTCGTTCGAAGGAAGCCGTGACGAAAGGGCGCTAGAACTTGAGCGCCGAGTGGTGCTCTCCCAGTACCTGCTGGCTATCCAGTCACTCGGATCCCTTCCTCCAGCTGAGACGGGACTTACCTGCAACAGCTGGTATGGGAAGTTTCATCTGGAAATGCACCCCTGGCATGCCCTGCATGCGGTGTTCTGGGGAAGGCCTGCACTTCTAGAGCGAAGTCTCACATGGTATGAGACGATACGTTCCGGAGCGAGAGAGCGAGCTAGGTCGCAAGGATATCGTGGAGCCCGATGGCCAAAGATGACCGATCCCTCGGGAAAAGATTCTCCCTCCACTATCGGCACACTGTTATGCTGGCAACAACCGCACCTGTTGCTGTTCGCCGAGTCACTCTATCGTATCGATCATGATACACGAGTGTTGCAACGGTATCGGGAGCTAGTGGAAGAGACAGTGACTTTCATGGTCGACTATCTCCAGTGGGACAAAGGGAAAAAGCGCTACGTACTCGGTCCACCACTGATTCCCGTTCAGGAGAATCATGATCCGAGAGACACTCTCAATCCGATATTTGAAATCGAATATTGGAGATGGGCCCTCCAGATCGCGGTAAAATGGAGAGAGCGTCTGAAAGAAAACATTCCGACCAAATGGATCGAGGTACTTACCTCACTGAGCCCGCCTCCGCTGGATGCGGAATCTCGGCGATACCGAGCTCATGAATACTGCAACGACACCTATGGACACTACGCAACCGACCACCCAGCTGTGGTGCTTCCTTATGCACTCATACCAGGGCCTTCCATCGATAGGACAGTGATGAGTCGTTCCATCGATGCTGTTTTAGAATCTTGGAACAGGGAGAGTCTTTGGGGGTGGGATTTCCCTGCTCTCGCCATGACCTGCGCACGCCTCGGACGTTCCGAAGATACCGTTGATATGCTACTTCTCGATTCACCTAAGAATACCTATCGGATGAATGGCCACAACGCACAGATAGGTCATGATGCCCTTCCGCTCTATCTGCCCGGTAACGGAGCCCTACTCCTCGCTGTGGGCATGATGTGCGCAGGATGGGAGGAAGAAGAGCAACCGACATCAGGCTTTCCCCGTGATGGAACCTGGACAGTCACACATGAGGGATTTTACCGGTACTTCTGATCTGATCCTAGGCAGCAAGCACTCCCTTTCCTCTGATCGAAACACTCGCCACTGGCGAACGGTACAGACGCACGTCATCATGTTAGGGTACGGGTGGGAGGAGTACATGATCCATTCACCAACATTTTTGAGGAAATCAATCTATTCTGTTCTCGACTCAGTACTGGAAACAGGAATTCCAGCGATCGTTGAAAGGAATGGGAAACGGCTGAAGATTGTTCCGGAACAACCGGTTGGCAAACTCGACAGACTCGAACCACAGGCTTGTGTGATCGGAGATTCGGATGACCTCGCCGGAGTGCATTGGGCCAACCTCTGGACCGAAGAACCCGAACTCCGATGATATTCCTCGATACCCATGTCGTGATCTGGTTGTACACAAAAGAACTCAGTAGATTCAGCGATAGAGGAATACAGGCGTTGGAAGAAGAGGTGCTGAACTACTCTCCCATGGTAATGATGGAGCTACATCTGCTGCATGAGATAGGAAGAATCAACATCGAACCAAAGGTGATTCTCCATTATCTTGAACATGCAATCGGATTGGAGCCCGATCCTCTCTCACTACTTCCCATAGCTGAAACAGCCTGTTTCATTACTTGGACCAGTGATCCATTCGACCGTATGATTGCTTCCCATGCGAACTATCGAAAAGGAAAACTGCTTACACGTGACGGGACTATGCTAGAGAATTGCCGATATACCTTTTGGTGAAGAAAATCGCCCAAACTTATCTTGAAAACCTACAGGCAGAGAGCGGGAGAGCGGAGAGTGGACGCCCCCGCTACTCCGCTCCTTCAGGTTTTTGAACGGTGCCTTTCAACGATTCCATTTCCTTTTGCAGTACTTCCATCTTTTTCTTCAATGAACCCACCTGAGCAATCGCAGATAGTGCAAATATGAATGCAACTGGTGCCAACAATCCTACAAATTCCATTACAAACCTCCGCTTTCCGGAATTTTTCTTTTTGCCACATCGTACCATGGAAAGGCCGATCACGTGTACATGAGTGCAAGAGTCCAAACGGAATTCAGATGATCATCTACCGATAAGATACGTACGAAATGCCTGCAACCCCTCTTCCATATTCTTTCGACCGAATCCTATCCTGAATCTATCCTGCAAAGTCGTCGCAAGTGGTGAATAGTAGACCTTCGGAGGTAGTAACAAGACTCCGCTTTTCCGCAGCAGATCCTCGCAAAACGCGTCTGCTCCCTCTTTCCCATGATACTGTGGATACCCGACACATCCACCGTCTGGACGTTTCCAGGAAAAAAGTTCAGGAAATTCTGTAAAGAATGCTTCGAGCAGCTGGGCATTATGGTTGACCAGAGTTCTATTTCTTTCGAGTATCTGATCTTTTACTTGCAAAGCGATTGTAGCGAGAAACTCGCTCGGAGCCGAATTGCAGATGGACAGATAGTGCTTATACCGTTCCAACCGTTGGAGCAGGCCGCGATCCTGGGAAGCGATCCAACCGATACGCAGACCTGGGAGTCCGTAGGCCTTTGACATGACATTCAACGAAATTCCCCGCTCATAGATATCGGCAACCTGGGGAAGCCGCAACGCGACATCCCGCTCGATGAGCCGATACACCTCATCGCTGAACAGGTAGATATCTCTCTCTCTACAGAGATCGACGAGCGCATAGAGACAATCTTTCTCCAATATCGCTCCAGTGGGATTATGGGGGAAGTTGATGGAGATCAAGGTAGTATTCGGCCTGAGCGCCTGTCTGACCTGGTCGATATCCAGTTGCCAGTCATCCTCCGGTCGAAGAGCTACTCCGGTAACATCACAGATTTCCATCGGTATGGTTTCCGAAGCCTGATAATTGGGAACAACCACGATTGCATGGTCGTCTCGGCTCAGCAGGACTTTCATTGCAGCATAGAGCCCCTCTTCCGCTCCAGCAAAACAGAGGATATCGGCAGCCTCCATGGTATCGTAGGTTCGTGCAATCTCATCGAGTAGCTCAGGGGATCCATATGTCTCAGTATACCCAAGCCAGAGCCGCTCAATATCTCCTTTTCGATCTTCCGAAACGAGGTCCAACAACTGCCCAACGGTCATGCTCTCGATATCCGATGCAGTCATATGGTACTGTGCACGGAACTCCCATTGTGAAAGATACACTTCCAACTCAAAATTTCTCATGACGGACTCCTCCTCAGTAGTCTACCACGGATGTGTCCACACACAGAAGTCGTCATGCTACACTCGGATACACACCCATTCAAGGCAGGGAGCTCACTTCTTCTAGAAATCGTACCAGATACTAACAGCAACATATTGCTCGATTGGTAGTTGATCCCAAGCTGTAGGCTCCAGGTCCTCGGTATAGTTGAAAACGGCAATCTGAGCTCTGCCGTGAAACACCTCCATACCGATACGTGCTCTTCTCTTCGTATCGACTTGGCCAAGGATTCTGCCGAACTGAAACGTGGTGCTAGGAAACAGCGACTTTTTGGGAAGGAACCTCCAGCGCGACTCTGCCGGTAGCGCTACTAGGCACATATAAGAAATGCAGAGGATCAGAAAGGTACGCTTCAGGCCACGTTTGGAACCCAAGACAGCCACCTTTTCGAACCCACCTATCAATCATGACAGGGACCAACACCAAGCCACTCATGCATTGAAAAAATGACTGACGTGTGGTGAAAAGCATTCGATGATTGATCATACTACAGGTGCAACTGAAAGGAAAAACAATTTTTCTCCAGAGGCCTTTCATTCGTGCTACTATCCAATGAAATAGGATCAGGAGTGTGCTGATATGAGATTCAGCAAAGGAGCAGGCTGTGGGAATACGAACGAAATTGCACCCTTCGTGGTTTCAGGGCTCGTCCAAAGATCAGCCCTATTTCGAGGGGTGGTACTTCAAGATGTCCACTGCCGATTCGCAGGTCCCAGTCCTTGCAGCCATTCCGGGCATAGCAAGAACAGATGAGAACTGGCATGCGTTCATTCAAGTCATCACCAAAGAGCGGAGTTGGTATGTCAGATACCCCTATGAAGCCTTCCATAGCGCACAAGACTCGTTCCATGTCTCGATCGGACCGAACAGCTTCTCTCTGCACAGCATCACCCTCGCAATCGACCAGAAAGATCTGCATCTGGAGGGGACGACTTTGCATCACCACAGTCATCCGTTTCCCGTCTCACTCGTACGACCCGGAATCATGGGCTGGTACGCCTATGTCCCCTGGATGGAGTGTTTCCACGGAGTGGTATCCACCCACCATGACCTCACCGGAACACTGCAGCTCAACGAACATCAATTGAATCTTGACGGAGCAGAGGGGTATATCGAGAAGGATTGGGGACGTTCTTTTCCCAGTGCATGGATATGGCTACAGAGCAACCGTTTCCCTTCCCACGACGTCTCATGCATGCTCTCTGTGGCGAGAATTCCTTTTCTCAGAAGAACGTTCACCGGTTTTCTCAGCTTCGTGGCAATCGAAGATCGCTTGATCACTTTCGCCACGCATACTGGAGCGAAGATCGAGCAGATCGAAAGCAACGAGAGTCAGGCGATCGTGAGCATTCGTAGTGGGAACACCCGTATCCGATTCAAAGCAGAGCTAGGCGACACTGCCAGACTCGTAGCTCCTCGACAAGGCGCTATGGAACGGATGATAACAGAGAGTGTCACTGGTAAGATCCAGCTCACACTCGCTGATACTGAGAAGGGGGTGTGGTTCGACCAGACTGGTCAGCATGCTGGAATCGAACTCTCTGAGGCGCAGAATATTACCATAGACTAAACCACACTTTTGTCAAACGACAGAATCAGGCCCCGCAAATAGTACAAATCTATGACAAACTGTACAGACTTCTCCTTGGTTTCGAGACCCAAGAGGTGCTATGATTACAGGTGGTTTTAGACATCCGATAATCATGGAGGAAAAATCATGAAAACCCTCATCATCTACAGCTCCAAATATGGGTACGTGAAGGAGTGTGTGGATAGAATTAAAGCAGAAATCGGGATGGAAACAGAGGTTGTCGAGGCGAAGAAGGGGCTTCAGGGGAGAAAGATCTCCGAATTTGACTTGGTCATCATAGGTTCGGCCATCTACGCAGGATCGACCACACGTGCCGTGCGCACCTTCTGTACAAAACATGAGCAGGAGTTGCTCGCTGTATCCCACCTCGGTCTGTTCCTCTGTGGTACCGATCCCGATACGATAGAGCAGAACTTCCAGAAGGGGTTCCCCTCTGCACTGCTCGAGAAGGCTGAAATGAAGGAGTGGTTCGGCGGTAGACTCGTACTTTCCCAGTTCAAAGGAATCATGCATGCAATACTGAAGAAAATGTTGAAGGGAGAGCAGGAAGTACATGCTGAACAACCCGAAGCTCTCAACCGATTCATCCAACGGTTACAGCAGCTGTGAGATCGTGTTGTTACTGAATACAAAGCTCAATCACCTCGTAGCACGTAGCGTTTGCAGAGCATCTTACCAGTCGGGGCCATTGAAATGGATACATCCAGGAGGCAAAGACGAAACCTTGATACTCTTGAAGAAAAGAGAGTCGTGTATGAACGGTCGGGGGACCTCATGGTGATTTTCCGATTCCAGCACATAGATGCATGGTTTGCCCACGCTCTCCCATCCGGCGTTCACATAGAGAGCCTCCACATGGGGGCGGCAGAACAGTAGACCGAAATCCAAACTCCTTTTTTCTGCCTCCACCGCGATAGCGTGAACCATTCGAGATGCAATTCCTTTTCCACGCCATGCAGCTGTCACATACACATTCTGAATACCGAATATCGAGTAACTGGCACTCTCAATGGTAATGACCCGCTCGACTATGCCTATATGGGCAATCGGCTCGTCCCCCTCATCGAAAGCGACCACACTCCATGTGGGCATGGCCCCTTTCCAACCACGAGAGTCCTGAAAATACCACGCACTGTGAGGAAAGGCCTGACAAAGCTGCTCCCTCACTTTCGCATCGAGTGCAGGATTGAAATCGTGTTCTGGTACTACTACGATGTTCACCTTTGGTTCAGTCATCATCTTCCTGCTCTACGTTTCGTATAGAAGTCAAACGCCACTGCAAACAGCAGCACCATGCCCTTTATGGTCTGTTGCCAGTCTACGCTCACACCCATGATCGACATACCATTATTGAGCACACCCATGATGAGAGCGCCGATGATCGTACCGAATATAGTACCCACACCGCCGGTAGTCGATGCACCACCGATAAAACAGGAGGCTATAGCATCGAGTTCGAAGCTCTGCCCCGCCTTCGGTGTGGCTGCATTCAACCTTCCAGCAATGACGATTCCGGCAAAGGCAGCCAATAGACCCATATTCGCATAGACGATGAAGAGTACCCGCTTGGTATTAATACCAGAGAGCGTTGCTGCCTTCGCATTTCCACCCATTGCATATATATGACGGCCAAAGGTGGTTCTGTTCGTAATGACGGTGTAGATAGCAATCAGAACGATGAGGATGATCATGATGAGAGAGATCCCTCGATAGGAGGCTACCGTCACAGTGAAAGCGTTGATAATCGCTACCCCAAAGACGAGCTTGATCAAGGTTGCCAGCTTGGAGGGGACCGGATACTGCAACTTCCGTTTCCGATTGTTCTTCAAGATTTCAAGCAGAACAAAGACCAATGATGCAACAATTCCAGCTACAATAGTCAGTAGATGCTTGCCTCCTGACCCACCGAGGATATCCGGGATGAACCCCGAGCTGAGAGACTGGAATGACGAAGGAAACGGCCCAATGGTTCTTCCCTTCAGAATGACCAATGTCAATCCACGGAAAACGAGCATACCAGCAAGTGTAACGATGAATGAGGGGATCTCCATATAGGCTATCCAGAACCCTTGCCACATGCCGATCAGAATTCCGACTCCAAGCAACAGAACGATAGAGACCCAGACATTCATTCCACCTCTGATTATAAAGGTTGCCGATACTGCACCAATAAAAGCGACGATTGAACCAACTGAGAGGTCGATATTCCCTCCCGAGATGATACACAGTAACATCCCCATAGCAAGAATAAGGACATAACTGTTTTGCAGGATGATATTCGTCACATTCAGCGGCCTCAGGAGAATTCCACCTGTAAGTACCTGGAAGAAGAGAACTATCAGCAACAAGGCAAAAGCCATTGCATATTCTCGAATGTTCCCTCGTAATAATTTTCTCATTTCCATATTCGCATACCTACTTTCAACTATTTTTCAGAATCGATTTCATGATTTTTTCCTGACTCACTTCAGCCCGGCTGAACTCACCTACCATGCATCCCTCTTTCATGACGTAGATCCGGTCACAGAGTCCAATCAGCTCCTCCATCTCAGAAGAAATCATCACAATATATCTACCTTCATCCGCCAACTTGTTGATGGTTGTATAAATCTCATATTTCGCACCAACATCGATACCACGTGTCGGTTCATCGAGGAGAAGAATCTCTGGCCCGGCGAATATCCATTTACTGAACACCACCTTCTGCTGATTCCCTCCCGAAAGGGTCCTCACTTTCTGGTGAAGACTGGAAATCTTGATCTTGAAAAGCTCCCTGAGCTTCTCACACTCGACAACCTCAGCATCTTCGTCGACCATCATGCCATTACTTATGCGAGACAGATTTCCCAGCGTGAGGTTGAACCGTATATCATGCATAAGAATCAATCCCTCTTCCTTCCTGTCCTCGGTCAAATAGATGATTCCGTTCTTGATTGCATCTTTGATCGAGTGGATAGTGAGATTCTTACCGTTCTTACGAATCGTTCCACTTATTTTGGTTCCATAAGCTCTTCCAAAGATACTTTTCGCCAGTTCTGTCCTTCCAGCACCCATCAAACCCGCTATTCCGACGATCTCACCCGAGTGAACATTGAAGGAGACATCCTTGATGACTTTCCGCTCCTGGTTTCCCGGATCGAAGACATTCCAATCGGACACTTCGAATAGATTCTCTCCGATTTTTGGTTCGCGTGACGGAAATCTGTTCTTAAGACTCCTTCCTACCATTCCCACGATGATCCGATCTTCAGTGATCTCGTCGACAGCCTTGTCGAGTGTCTCGATCGTCTGGCCATCTCGAAGGATAGTGATCTCATCGGCAACTTTCATGATTTCATGGAGCTTGTGGGAGATAATGATTGAGGTGAGTCCCTCGCTTTTGAACTTCAACAGGAGCTCAAGCAGCAGATTAGCCTCTTCATCATTGAGTGCGGCAGTAGGCTCGTCCAGGATAAGCAGTTTGACTTTCTTGACTATCGCTTTAGCGATCTCCACGAGTTGTTGCTTTCCGACTCCGATATTCTTCACCAGGGTCGTCGTATCAACATCCAGACCGACCTGCTCAAGCACTTCCCGTGCCCTTCGGTGAGTCTCGGCCCAGTCTATCAATTGATTCGATACAATCTCATTTCCGAGGAAAATATTTTCTGCGATGGAGAGGTTCTGTGATAGTGCCAATTCCTGATGGATTATGGCAATTCCTTTCCGTTCACTGTCCCGAATGGAGTGAAACTTGCACAATACATCGTTGAACAGGATTTCACCATCATAGGAGCCATAGGGATAGACACCGCTCAGTACTCCCATGAGCGTTGACTTTCCTGCTCCATTCTCCCCGACAAGCGCATGAATATGGTTGTTCTTGACAGAGAAACCTACTCTGTCCAAAGCTCGAACACCCGGAAAGTCTTTGATGATATTCCTCATTTCTAAGATAGTGTTATTCACGTTGAGTCCTTTTCACATAGACCGTCCCGACCGAAACGATCGGGACGGTTACGAAATTAGTCGAACAAATCTGCTTCGGTATAATACCCGGAGTCGATCAGGACTTCACGATAATTGTGAATATCGACATACTGCGCGCTAGCAGACTGAGCTGAGACCATCTTTGCTCCGTTGTCGTACGCGTCTGGTTTATTCACATCGGCGTACCCTTTTTCCAGAACTTCGAGAACCAGATTCACTGCTACTTCACTGAGAACTCTCGTATCGACGAAAACAGACTGCTTCTGCTCACCGGCGATGATCGATTTTACAGAAGGAATCTCACAATCCTGTCCGGTGATCACCGGGAACGGGAGATCGGCTGACTGGCCATATCCTATCGCCTTGAGCGCTGAAAGGATACCGATCGAAAGACCATCATAAGGTGAAAGTACTGCATCAACAATCTCACCAGTGGAGTAGTAACCCGAGATCAGGTTGTCCATTCTTGCCTGAGCAAGCTGCCCATCCCAGTTCGGTGTGGCGACCTGATCGAGCTCGGTCTGACCACTGCGTACTACGAGTTGTCCATTATCCAAGTAGGGTTGCAGTTCCATCATGGCTCCATCGAAATAGAGCGGTGTGTTGTTATCATCGAGACTTCCGGCGAACAACTCGAGATTGAACGGACCTTTGCCCTCTTCGAGTCCAAGATAGTCGACAATGTAGCCACCCATGAGCTGCCCAATTGCGATACTATCGAACGTTGCATAATAATCGACATCGGGTGTGTTCATCAGCAATCTATCGTAGGCGATCACAAATGTCCCCTGCTCTTTGGCTCGCTTAATGACATCGGTCAGAGCGTATCCATCGATCGAGGTGATCACAATCGCATCGAGCCCTCTCATGAGCATATTCTCGATCTGAGACAACTGGGTAGAGACGTTGTCCTCAGCATACTGTAGGTCGACTGTGTACCCTAGGTCGACAAACTTCTCACGCATCATCTGACCTTCTCGTACCCAACGTTCAGTAGACTGCGTAGGCATGGATAATCCAATTCTACCTTTTGAGTCTGCTGCTTCTTTCGCTCCTCCTGCGAACAGCGTCCCCACCATGGAAAACACCATCACGATAACCAGTAATACGGTTAACTTTTTCATACGACCTCCTATTGTCTTAACAGGCAACTTATCTGGCCTGTTTATGCCTCAATGAACTTGATGTCCATAATCTCACAGAAATCTCTCAGTACCTCAGCGATACCTTCTCCATACCCAAGACAAGCGTATTCACTCGTCCATGACTCCAGCAGTCGATCCATATCACCATCTAGAGTTACGAATGCATGCGGCCAGAACGGTATTCCACATTCATCACGCCGTTTCTGGACCTGATCCTTCGGTGGCTCAAAGACTTTACATTTGGCAACGACCAACTGAAACTCTCCTTGCTCTCTACCAAACATGGCTACGACCCCAGGACCCTCTTTCGCAACGAGGTTCACCGAAAGCCCTCCAGCAGAGCCTTCTGTTGGAATACCATGTTCTCCGAACGATGCTTTCCCCTGGTTATACGTTCCTGCCAAAGATGGAGGAATCGTCCCATCACCGATGATCTTGATCTCCTTACTCTTCTTGTCCACATGCTGAAAATCTCCATAATAGATTCTTTCAGTACTGAGCCAATTAAGGAGAATCACGGTAAGAAGCGTATTGAAGTCTGAGAGGGTCGATGTCGCCTGTCCCTCCTCAAGCATCATGCTCTGCATGAAGCACGTTGCCGAGTAGAGATCGCCGATCCCGGGAAATGACTGGACTGTGTAGAAATCGAATCCGATACGCTCTCTCAGCCGCTTCATACCAAGATATAGGCGAAGCGATCGTGCTGTGACATCATTCTTTGGAGGCAGTTCATCGAACCACTTCGTCAACGAAAGTCGTAATTCTTCCACTTCATCGTCTGGTATCGATTTTGCCGCCTCGAGCAGCTCAAGGGTGTCTCGAGAGTCGATATCGACACCGAACTTGCTTGTCCATTGAGAAGGATCCGCTACACCACAATTCTGACCCATTCCTCTTCCACCGAAAGAGCAAATGGTCGAAAGATTCAGCCTATTCGCCAATGAAGAGGCCTGGCAATATCGAACGATCTTCATGAGTTCTTCGGGATCGTCAGCCGCCCCATAGACGAATCGATGCTTGATCCCAATCTCCTTCAACGCTGCATGGAGGACAAAGCCACCAACCGGTCTCCACCCTTGGGAACCTGGGTGTGTCCAGATCACAATGCCCTTCCCTGTTTTTGCAAACTCTCGGACAGTGGCTAACATATTGCTCGACCAGACCCAGGTGCCAGAAAACAGGACAAGTGCATCTATGGAGTCGTCATGCCTCATGCTGTTGAATGCCTCTACAGCTTCGGCCTTCGTGGCAACGATGGTATCATGTACCTTCAACTCCAATCCCTGATCTATCAGGCTCTGCTTGCTTTTCGCGATCAGTTCATCGTCGATGAATGGAGTCCCCGCAGGATCCAACAGTCCATCTTTGTGGACTCCATACACAATAAAACCAACTCTGACTTTGTACATTTCATACCTCCGTACACACAGTCCATCAACTCGCACATAGATCGTCTTCTACATGTGCAAGTGCAAACCTCACTGCTCCATAGACATTCGCAAGACTCCCACTCTCTGATATCACGAGTTTAGGAGGGTATTTGACATGAGCTGCCAATGCCTTCTCCCAATCGGAAAGCAGCAATCTGCCGATATTGATTCCGATCCTTCCAGAGAGAATCACAACATCGGGATTGATAATGGACACTGATGCCAGCAAGATCACAAAGAACAGATTCTTGATCTCTTCGATGATCTCTTGCTTAATTGCATCGTGCTCGCCGTGATTCGATTCGAACAACTCCTTCAGCGAGTTACATCCGATCTGCATGGATTTTACCCGTTCATCGAGGGCTCTACCCGAGATCAGTTCCTCAAGAGCCCCCTCCTCAGCATAGGTTTGCCTAATATGTGAAGGTGTAGGGATGCTGTACCCTATCTCTCCGGCAATCCCATTGCTTCCTGTGAACAACTCATTATTCAGTATGAGGGCACTACCGATACCAATGCTGTAGTTTATACAGAAGATATTCGAGTACGGTACACCCACACCTTTCCACTTCTCTCCCAAGGCCCCAAGATTGACACTGTTCTCAAACCTGATCGGGCAGGAGTATCGTGCTTGTAACCCCTCTACCAGGTTATAATTCGACCAGTTCTCGGCAAAGGGAGCGAGCATGATGCTACCGGTCTCGTTATCAATGACTCCTGGAATTCCAATGCCGATGCACAGCAGATCCTTTTTTGAAATATCATTTTTCACCAGGGCATTCGCAATCAGATTGTCCAGATGATCGATGATGTTCAACCGTCCATGGTGGATATCCACATCTTTAGAGACCTTGTACAGCGCCTCCCCCAAGAGATTGCTGAGTATCAGACTCGTACTCGACCTACCAAGGTCAAGTCCGATAACAATGCCCTTCTCTGCATTGAACGAGAGTAGCATTGCCTTCCTACCCAAGGTGTTGTTGCCGGTACCGGACTCTTTGATATATCCATGATCCAATAAGAATTGCACATTAGATGAGACTGCAGGAAAGCTCATGCTCGTGCGTCGCGAGATCTCAGCCCTTGAGAGAGCCCCTTCGCTCTTTAACAATTCGACTATGAGTTTTTTGTTTTTATCACCCCAGGTCTCTGGTGTCGATACCTGTTTCAATGACAACCCCCCTCTTATATACTTAATAAGGTTTATTAAGTATATCACGCATGTAATCGCTGTCAATAATTTTTTTCGTCTATTTCATCTATTTTCAGGATATAGGATTAGAGAGTAGAGCCGTGGTCAAAGGACACCAAACTCATACACAATCTGGTGTCGATACCATCTCCCCGGATCGTGAATCGCCGACGGGAATCGTGGATGATTCATACTATCGGGATACTGTTCAGCCTCAAGGCAGAATCCACCACACTGCGTTCCAGACCGTCTATCTCTCCCATTTGACTCTTGATCCAG
>Ga0334895_1001895_pt1 | contig 19294 bp, 16 predicted proteins | sample GraSluR3_MG_7_FD_207229 | JGI IMG/M metagenome (GOLD analysis project Ga0334895, IMG submission 207229) | Sludge microbial communities from methane-producing bioreactor in Wageningen University, Netherlands - Granular Sludge_31_05-R3 | ecosystem: Engineered > Bioreactor > Anaerobic >... | reverse complement strand
TACCTTGAAAGTGTTAAGAAGGCTAAGAATAGTGATATATTGGCTGCAATAACTACAATAGATGATGCTGATGCAACTTTTGCAAAAACTATAAATGCTCGGTTCTCAAAAGACCCTAATGCTCAAATCTTCAATATGAGCGACCAGGAGTTTAGGGCAATATGGAAATATACACATGCAGATTTGTTTAATTGGTGCAAAGAAAATATAAAAGGTTTCAAGCAAGATAAGATTTTCAATAGAATTAAGAGGGAACTGAAAGATGATATTAACTGTGTTTATACAAGGCGGCTAGATAGTAAAAACACGAAATCAGCATCCCAAGATTTTTATACAGATCTTGCTTTAGAAAAAATGAAAGAGAAATACGAGAAAGCCAAAAAATCCTAAATATTCAATACAGAAAAACCAGCCACTACAAGCACCTACACTTGTTTGTGACTGGTTTCTTTGCTTCCGCTTGAAGCTGTTCACTATGGTTTTTATTCAATCCCTAAGTGAACGCTTCTTTATGGGGGTTCTTTTTAGATTAATCATGTTTTATTGGATTTGATTTTGTCAACAAATAAAAAGACCATTATGGTTCCGATCACCGTTGTTAGAGTACTTACCAATAACAGTTGGGAGGGACCACTAATGTCTAACACCATACCGCCAAACAAGCTGGCAAACACAGCGCTTAAAGTGATCATAGCGGTTAACAAGGATTGGCCCTTTACGGCTTCGCCCTTTTCCATAATCTCATCTACCAAATGCACCGAGGCCGACAAGAAAAAAGGAAATGAGACAAGTTGGAATAAAAAGGCAAAATAGACAAAGCCTACTGATGTGGCTAGATAGGTAAATAACACTTTCAAGATAAATCCTATGGAAGCCACCTTTAACATAAACTGGCAGCTAAACCAAAATCGGATCCGACTGAAGAAAAACAACCCAGGCAGTTCCAACAAAGCCATAAATGAAAGCAGTCGTCCCATTTGGTCGCTTCTACCTCCCACAGCGGACAAGATTTGAATCAAATAGTTGTTGATGGCTACATTTTGAAAATAAATCAATAAGACAGCAAATGAGAAGATCACAAACACCTTATTCCGACGCACAAAAGCCACCAAAGTAATGGGAGAGGCATCTACGTGAGGCTTGAAAGAACCAGATTTTGAAGGTTGGGCAACAGTCATTCGATGGTACAATCGATCCAACCCAATCAAAGAGACAAGAAAAAGAGTGAGCAATACAACGCCCGTCACAGGAATGGAAGTGGTGCCAAAAGCCACAACCAAGGCTCCTAGAATAGAGCTGATGCCTGCGAAAGCCACAGAACCGCCACCTCTGGCGATTCCAAAATTAAGTCTTTCAGAAGCATCGCTGTAATGGAAAGCCATGGCATTGATCATAGGCTGAACGGCGATATGCAAAGCTGCCAATAGCATGTAGATGGTAGATAGAGAGAAAGACTTTCCTGGGAAGTAAATCAAACTAAGGGTTCCCAACAAGAGGAACACCACCATAATTTGAGTCACAATAGACAAAGTGATTTTTTTTGAACGGTCGATCAGATCAGCAAGGGCGGGTTGAAGGACAAACGATACAATATTGGCAATGGCCAACACCACACCAATTTCGGAATTTGTATAGCCTTTGCTAAGCAAAAACACCGATGAAAAACTCAAGATGACAGAAGAATACATCCAATAAGTGCCATGGACGGAGGTATAGGATAAATTCAACGGACTTTTCATGAGATTTATTCTATCATTGTCACCACCATTCTTCAATGAAAAAACAAAAAACAAAAGGGACGGTTCCTTTTGTTTTTTGCTGGTGAAAGGATGTTAGAATTGGTACAATGATAGCATCTATTGACAAGGAGGCGCGTAAAATGAACTCGATAGCTACCATTACCACCCTAGTGGACAATTGTGTAGAGCACCCTGGCAAGACAAAACCAGATCTTCTAGGAGAGCAAGGCCTATCCTTTCACATTCAATTGGAAGAACGATCCTATTTGTTTGACACAGGCACTGGCGTAACCATCAAGGAAAACAGCAAACAATTGGGAATCCAGTTGGAAGAGACTGATGCCGTTATTCTGAGTCATGGTCACGATGATCATTATGGCGGTTTGGAAAGCATTTTGAAGGCTGGAGGAAGGCCAGATTTGATTCTACACCCCCATATCTACAACACGAAATACAAAAGAGGAAAGGAACGACAAATCAAAGATTCCACTTTCCCAAAATCAGACCTACAAAAATGGGGATGTACTTTGATTGAGCGATGCAACACGATGGTTTTAGACCACACATTGGGCATTGTTGGACCTATTCCAATGAAAAGAGAACCAGACGATCACAAAATGAAAGATCGCTTGGTTATGAATGAAAAGGGAGAGTTGATACAGGATTTGATGACAGATGAACAAGTTTTAGTGGGAAAAACAGAGAAGGGCTTGCTATTGATTGTGGGATGCACGCACTGTGGCTTGTTAAATACCATAGAACAGGTGCAAACAGTAACAGGAGAGAATAGAATTTATGGCATTGTGGGTGGGATTCATCAATTTCATTTGTCGGATCCGGAGATTCGTGAGATGGCTCATGCCTTGAACCACCTTTCTGTCCATTATTTAATGTTGGGGCATTGCTCAGGCATCGATACGATTTTTAATCTGTCAAGGCATTTCAAAGGGGTGTTGGAACCCAATTACGTGGGTAAAAACATAAAGGTGTCTTTGCTACCTTGGTGAAAATGAGGAAACAAATAAGATAAAAATTTGTATAAGAATTCAGTGATGGGGTATAATGAAAGAGAAATCGTTTTGTTTAAGAATGACGGGGAGTTTTTATGAATATTGACTTGACCTTTAACTTAATTTACAACTTGTCCATGTTGCTGGTGTTTTCTTTTGTTTTTTCCATTGTAAACAATAAAATTGGAAAAGTTACAAAAGACAGGGATTTTTTGGCAGGGTTATTGATCGCGGGCACCGGTTTAACAATTATGATAAATCCAGTCCCTTACACTGTAGGGATTATTTATGATGGTCGATCGATCCTTCTTAGCATGACGGGTTTGTTTTTTGGTGTTATTCCAACTATGATTGCTGTATTAGTCATGGGATTGTATCGTATATTTCTAGGTGGAGCTGGCATGGTGGCAGGACTGGCGACGATTCTAAGCAGTACAGCTATTGGGTTTATTTGGCGGAAATACAGACTAAAGAAATTTATACTTGATAAAGAAAATTTTCTGATATTTGAACTGTATGTGTTTGGCATAGTGGTCCATAGCGTCATGTTATTCAATCAGTTTCTGCTATTGCCTAACGGAGCGACCGTTGCCCGAGACATCATGGGACCAGTGATTTTGTTATTTCCCATTGCCACCGTGATTTCTGGTCTGATCATACGGGATCAGATCGATAAAAATGACATGATAGCAAGATTGGCGGAAAGCGAGGAGCGTTATCGGACCATCTTCGAAAATGTGAATGCTGCCATGATCGTTATTGATGCTTTGTCTGGGAAAATTGTGGCAGTGAATCCCTATGCTGCAGACTTTTATGGGTACGCGAGGGAGACGCTTATTGGCAAACCCATGTGGGAGATTAGCAACATTGGATCAGAAGCTATTATGGAGCGTATTGAGATTACTATAAAAGAAAGTAAAAGTGAATTTATAGCAGAGCATATTCGATCAGATGGAACATATCGAGATGTGGAGGTGCACGCCAGTCCCGTCAAAATTGACAACCAATTGATGGCTTTTTTGGTGGTTCATGATATTACAGAAAGAATGCGTCGAGAGAAAGAAATTGAATACCTAAGCTTTCATGATCAACTAACAGGTTTGTACAATCGGCGTTTCTTTGAGACAGAAATGAAGCGATTGGACACGGCCAGAAACTTGCCTATTGCCATCGTCATGGCCGATGTGAACGGGTTGAAAATGATGAACGATGCTTTTGGACATCAAGCAGGAGATGATTTGTTGATCCAGGCAAAAGATGTAATGAAATCCGCCATTAGACAAGATGACATCTTATCGCGTGTAGGTGGAGATGAATTTGTATTGCTGTTGCCCAAAACAAAACTGTCGAATGCTCAAGATTTGATCAAACGAATGAAACACCAACTAGAGTTTTGTCAAATCAATGGGATGGCTGTTTCCGTTTCTTTTGGAGTAGCTGTAAAAGAACAAGAGGACACATCTATTTATGACACTTACCAAAAGGCAGAAGATAGCATGTATAAGAACAAGTTTTTTGAAAGCAGACAGTTGAAAGGAAATATGATTGATACTATCATGAAAACCCTGTACGAAAAAAACCCACGGGAAAGAAATCATGCCGAGAGGGTTTCTGAATTATGTCGAGGAATGGCCAGCTACTTAGAATTGACAGAAGATGAAATCAATGAAATAGGAGTGGCAGGACTGTTGCATGATATAGGCAAGATTACACTGGATGAGGTAATTTTGAACAAACCAGGGTTTTTGACAGAAAGCGAATGGAAACAAATGAGAAAACATCCAGAAGCAGGATACAAAATTTTGACTTCAGTGAATGGATTGACCACGATCGGCGATTACATTCTATTTCACCATGAAAGGTGGGATGGAACGGGGTATCCTAACGGTATTAGAGGAGAGGAGACTCCCTATATCTCGAGGATTATTGGGTTGGCAGATGCTTTTGACGCCATGGTTGAGGACAGACCGTATCGACCAACCATGACTTATGAAGAGGCCATTGAGGAGATACGAGGCAATGCCGGTACCCAGTTTGATCCAATTTTAGCGGACAAATTCATAGAATGGCTAAATACGTTTTAAAGCAAAACAAAAAACAAAAGGGACTGTCCCTTTTGTTTTTTGTTGGTCGGAATAATCCAGAGATTTTTTAAAAGCAACAGACTCAACGGCGATTTCATCATGGAAAACCCCGTTTCACCATGATATGATGAAAGAAAAAAACAGGAGGCGATATGACAACCATACTTCATAATGATTGGAAAGAACCGCTGGCAGGGGAGTTTAAAAAGCCTTACTATCAAGCATTGAGGCAATTCTTAATCCATGAATATGGGACGAAGGTGGTGTATCCTGATAAATACGATATTTTTAATGCTTTGCACCACACCCCTTTATCAAAGGTAAAAGTAGTGCTGTTGGGGCAAGACCCCTATCACGATGTAAATCAAGCCCATGGATTAAGTTTTTCGGTTAAACCGGGTCAACGAATCCCGCCGTCTCTTCAAAACATTTTTAAGGAATTGAAAGACGATCTAGGTGTTGAGATGCCTAGTCATGGTTATTTGAAAAAATGGGCGGAAGAAGGCGTTCTGTTGCTGAATGCCGTGTTGACGGTAGAAGCGCACCGGGCAAATTCCCATCAAGGAAAAGGATGGGAATCCTTCACAGATTCGGTGATCCAAGTGGTCAACCAACAAGATCGGCCCATTGTGTTCTTTCTTTGGGGACGACCTGCTCAAAAAAAGAAAGAGATGTTGACGAATCCTAGACACTTGGTCATATCCTCACCACACCCAAGTCCATTATCTGCTTATAGAGGGTTCTTCGGGAGCAAACCCTTTAGTCAGGCCAATGCTTTCTTAAAGGAAAATGGGGTTGATCCAGTTGATTGGGAAATAAAATAATGAGGAGGGAAACAGACATGGAATTATGGGAACAAGGCATGCGATTGAAAGAAGAATTGTCAGAAATAAGAAGAAAGATTCACATGAAACCGGAAAAGGGGTTTGAAGAATTTGAGACCACACAACTGATCAAACAAGCATTAGAAAGCTACGGGGTGACCATTTTGGATTTAGATATGCCGACAGGTGTGGTGGGAATCCTTTGTGGTGAAAAGCCTGGTAAAGGAAAAACCATCGCCTTTAGAGCAGATATGGATGCCCTTCCCATTGTTGAGAGAACAGGCCTGCCTTATATTTCCCAGGAGGAAGGAAAGATGCATGCCTGTGGCCACGATGGACATACAGCCATGTTGTTGGGATTGGCCAAGTTGTTGTCTGAAAGAAGAAAGGCTTTTTCCGGAGCAGTCAAATTTCTGTTTCAACCAGCGGAGGAGATAGCTCAGGGGGCAAAGGCGATGATTGCTGCCGGGGCATTGGAAAATCCTAAAGTGGAGGAGATAATCGCCCTTCATGCTTGGCCAGACTATCCAACCGGAGTCATCGGCTTTTGGGAAGGTCATTACTACGCGGCGGCAGATGCTTTCCAAGTCAAGCTAATCGGTGACAGTGGTCACGGTGCCTATCCTCATAAATCCAAGGATTCCTTGTTGGCGGCAGCTCATGGAGTGGTTGCGCTCCAATCGATCACCAGCCGACAGTTGAACGCTATAGACAACACGGTGTTGTCAGTATGTATGTTTCACAGTGGAACAGCAGCCAATGTCATGCCGGAAAACAGCGAATTTGGCGGAACGATTCGAACGCATAATCCAGAAATCCGAGAAAAAATGCCAGAGAAAATTGAAACCATCATTCAAGGAGTGGCAAATGCGTTTCAATGCGATTATGAATTCAAACATCATAAAGGGATCCCAGGAGTATTCAATCATCCTCAAATGGTGAGAGATTTCATCGATGGAGTGGAAAAACTATTGGGGAAAGAGGCCGTAAAAGAACTGCCTGGGCCTGTAATGGGCAGTGAGGATTTTGGTGAATACAGTGCCCTTGTAGAAAAATCAGCCATTTTTAGAATTGGCATTACAGATAAGGGCAAACCGGTTGCGCCTTTGCACAGCCAGAGATTTGATTTTAATGATGAGGCTATCCCTTATGGGGTGGTGGCCATGGCTCAATATGTGCTTAGGGAAGATTCACAAGAATCAGGGCAATAACTGTCAAGGCAATGGCTAGTTTGTTTTTGGCAGAGATGGCTTCGCCAAAAATCACGCGACCCCCGATAGTAATGAGCAAAATGCTGCCAGCGCTGTAAAGGGGAAAGGCTACAGAAGTTTTGACAGTGGCCAAGGACAAGATAAGAAAATAGGAAGAAAACAAATTGGGGATACCTACGGCAAAGCCAGTCAGGATATCTCTTTTTGTCGCCTTAGAGCGTTGATGGATGGTATAGGAAAGACTAATCAAGAAAGCTACAAAAAATACGCATAAGAGAAACAGATCTTTGTAATCACCAACGCCATATTGCTGGTAAATCTTGTTTGAGAATTCGGCGATACCGCCAAAGAAAAAAAGAAGGATCAAAGCCGGGCGCAGCTTGAATTTTTTCTGGTTTCCAAAAGTCATATTGACCATTACGATGGAAAACAACGATAAAAAAATGCCAACCCATTGATGGAAAGCAGGCAACTCTCGCCATAATATAATGGAGAAAATCATGGGGATGAGGATACCTAGTTTTGCAAAAGTACCCGATAAGCTCACGCCATTTTCCCGAACACTTTTTTGATAAAAAAGAAAGGATAGAAAAAAGAAGACACCTGCGGTAGAGCCAATACTGACAGCCCATAAGCGACTATTTATAGAAGAGAGCTGATCTCCGGGAGAAGCCAGCACCAAAAGCACCTCTTGAAAAAAAGAAAGGTGATTCGGCAAAGGGGTCAATGGGGCCAGCAACTGTTGATGCCATACCAAGACAAGCCCTGTCACAAAGGCGATGAAATAGTTTGCAGTGGTGATCACGTTGCGATTGGTGGCATGGGTTTCTGTGTATTTAAAGATCAAAGCAATGGTGGCGCTGCATAGGGTGGCAAGTGCAAGATAGAACATGTAGGTCTCCTGATTTTCAACATGATCTAAATATAACATAGGAGACAAAAGCAAACAAGAGTGATGATTTATCACCATCAACATCTGTTAGGGTGCCTTTTTCTAGGACGATGTTTGATTTAAGTAGGTGCCCACATGATTTTTTTCAAACAACTGACGATAAAAAAACAAGGATAATGGAGAGTGTGCTATAATGATTAAATGAGATCCAACATTTCTCACAGGAGGTATGAAGTGAGAATAATCAATAAATTTCATGTAATGAATCGCATTTTCGAAATCATGAACAAGGAAGAAAAACGCCATTTCTGGTGGTTGTTTGCCATGTCTTTGTTATCGGCATTGGTTCAATCTTTTGGAGTGGCCGCTATGTTGCCATTTATGACTTTGGTGATTCAACCCACACTCACTATGAATAACCAGGCAATGTTGTGGTTGTTCAATCTATTAGGTTCGCCGGACAGGGTGACTTTCCTGACTTATTTTGGCAGTTTGTTGCTTGTGATGATTGTTGCAGGAAACGGGACAGCTACCTACGCCCTATGGTTAAGTTCGCGGTTTGTGTGGCAAATGGAGCATAGAGTGGCTTCGGATATGCTTGAAAACTATTTGTATCGACCGTATGGCTTCTTTTTAAATCAAAACACATCCAATATGACCAAACAGATTTTAGCCGATGTTAGAGAAATGGTCTTGGGTGTTTTGATGCCAATGCTTCAGGTCATGACAAAACTGTTGATGGCAGGGGCTATTTTGGCAGCCTTGTTTGTGGTCAATCCTCAAGTCACGGTATGGGCGGTTTTGTTGATTGGGGGCAGTTATTTGTTAATCTTTCGAACCACAAGGAGCAAATTGACACAATATGGCCGGCAGCATATGGAATTAAATGGGAAAAGGTACCAAGCTGTGCAGGAAGCATTTGGGGGTATTAAGGGGGTGCTTCTCATGCAGCGACAACCTTACTTCATTCAAGGATTTAAACAGCATTCCGAGAAAATGATTCCTTTAATGGCTTGGCGGGAAATCATTGGAAGAGTTCCTCGACATTTGATGGAGATTGTCTCTTTTGGAGGCATATTGGTGTTGACCCTTTTTCTTTTAAGAAGTGAAGGAGGCATTCATCAAGCCTTGCCTTTAATTAGTCTGTACGCATTTGCCGGCTACCGATTGATGCCGGCTTTGCAGGATGTATTTATTTCGTTTACAACCATCCATTTCAACGATGCGTTAGTGTTGAAAATCATGGAATTGTTAAAAGATGACAACCATGTCAAAATAGCTAAGGAAAATCAAAAAAAGGACGACAGGACCCGATTTCCTTTTGAGAAAGAGATTGCGTTTGAACAAGTTTCCTATCGGTATCCTCATAGTGAAAACGTGGCGATCAAATCTATTTCTATGAAGATAGCCAAAAATACCACAGTAGCTTTTGTGGGACATAGTGGTGCTGGCAAAACAACGGCGGCAGATGTATTGTTGGGTTTATTCATACCTTGCGAAGGGTCACTGCGAGTAGATGGCAAAACCATCGATGCTGGATGTGCTGTAGATTGGCAAAAGCGTTTGGGCTATGTGCCTCAAAACGTCTACTTAAGCGACCAAAGCATCAAGCGAAACATTGCCTTTGGTATTCCTGAAGAATTAATCAATGAGGATCAGCTTATTACAGCGTCAAAAATTGCCAACATTCATGATTTTATTCAAAACGCTTTGCCAAACGGTTACGAAACAAGCGTCGGAGAACAAGGCATCCGTTTGAGCGGGGGACAAAGACAACGCATTGGCATTGCCCGGGCGTTGTATCACGACCCAGATGTCTTGGTTTTAGATGAAGCGACCAATGCTTTGGACGGCATGACGGAAACGGCTGTCATGAAAGCAATGGAAAATCTATCCCAAATAAAGACCATTGTGGTGATTGCACACAGAATGACGACGGTTCGCCAATGCGACTGGATTTATTTGTTTGAAGAAGGGGAAATTGCAGACGAAGGAACCTATGAGTCCCTTTTATCAACCAACAAACGGTTTCAAGAACTGGCCAATGAAAGACAGGAGGATCCTCATAACTAATCAATTGGTGAAAGAAGAGGTACATGATATAACAAGCGAAGACGGAATACAAGGGGGGAAGGCTACGTGAAAATTGATCGTAGAAACAAAACGCTTAGGTTTGTTTTGGGAAGCATGGATTTGGGGTTGGTTTATCTGGCCTACTATTTGACGATCTTCCCATTCAATCTGCTCCACGAAAGCAATATTTCTTTAAGCGATTTTGTGATTTTGATCCCTTTTGTCATAGCGGTATCGTTTATTCTCTTTGAGTCTTTTGGCGTCTTCAAATATGGAGATGCCGGATACGCAGAGACTATCGTTTCAATTGCCATAGCAGGGCTCATATCTAATGGAATTGCGGTAGTGATCGCTTTTGGATTAAACCGAACCATGATTCCTTCCAAATTGTTTGTCATTTCTTGGTTGATGGGGTTGTGCTTGTTCATGCCTTACAAATACATACTCCACATGTTGTACAAAAAAATCTTCAATATTAGAAAGATTGTTATTGTTGGCACAGGCAAACAAGTAGAAAGGATCCAAGAAAAAACCAATAACCTTCAAGATATAGGTTATCAGATTACTGATGTGTTTAATGAAGTCTCCCATCAAGCTTTGGATTGCATTCGAAACAAGGATGGCATCATGATTGGAGAGTCGGTTCCCAAAAGTGACCGCCTCCAGCTGATCGCTTTTGGTATGGCTCACCAAAAGCCGCTGTATTATATGCCCGACTGGGAAGACATTGTGCTGTACCAGTCCAATATTCTATCCATTGATGACATGGCTATTATGAGTGTGAAAGGCTTACAGATGACGTTGGATGCTAGGTTGCTGAAACGGGCAATGGATATGTCTTTAGCAATTTTTTTGTTGATTTTGTTCTCTCCGCTGTTAATGATGGTGGGATTGGCTGTCAAAATGGAAGATGGGGGTCCCGTCTTTTATCGTCAAGAACGCGTTACCCGACATCGCAAAAGATTCATGCTGATTAAGTTTCGAACTATGATCGTGGATGCAGAAGGAATGACGGGACCTGTCATGGCTTGTGAAAAAGACAAACGCGTGACGGCAGTGGGAAAGTTGTTGAGAAACACACGATTGGATGAATTTCCCCAACTTATCAACGTGATTAAAGGGGAAATGAGCTTGGTAGGACCTCGGCCGGAAAGACCCCATTTTGTGGAGAGGTTTGAAAAACATATCGCCAACTATGGCCATCGATTTCAAGTCAAGGCAGGAATCACGGGATGGGCACAGGTGCAAGGAAAATATAACACCACCCCAGAGGACAAATTGAAATTTGATTTGTTGTATCTAACCAACTACAGTTTGTTGTTGGATATGAAAATTCTTCTACAGACGATCAAGATCATGTGTTCCCCCAATAGAGCCCAAGGTGTTTAAGATTAAAAAGAGCTTTCCTGTCAACAGGAAAGCTCTTTAAAGTTCGGTTATAGAATCTGAGACAGAAACTCTTGAGTCCTTGGGTTTTTAGGTCGATCAAAGATGTCGTCTGGTGTACCAGATTCAATGATCACCCCTTCATCCATATAAATCACACGATCAGCCACTTCTTTCGCAAATCCCATCTCGTGGGTAACCACCACCATGGTCATGCCATCTTTCGCTAGATCTTGCATGACTTGCAAAACGCCGCCTACCAGTTCAGGGTCTAAAGCGGAGGTTGGTTCATCAAAAAGCATGATCTTTGGATTCATGGCCAAAGCTCTGGCAATGGCCACTCTTTGCTTCTGGCCACCTGAAATGACAGAAGGATACACATCGGCTTTATCCAACAACCCCACCTTGTCCAACAAGGCTTTTCCTACTTCTAGCGCCTCTTTTTCAGGCGTTTTTTTAACTTGAGTCAGTCCTTCAATCACATTGCCCATAACCGTTTTATGAGGAAACAGGTTGAAATGTTGAAAAACCATGCCGACTTCTTGTCGGATCAAATGAAGGTTCTTGCCTTTTGGATCAATGACTTGGTCATCAATGGTGATGCTCCCTTTTTGAGGACGTTCCAAGAAATTGATGCACCTAAGCAAGGTGCTCTTACCTGATCCAGAAGCGCCTATGATCACGACCACTTCTTTTTCATTTACCGTCAAGTCTATGTCCTTTAACACATGTAACTTGCCGTACCATTTATTCAAATTATCAATTTTAATCATTATCGATCCCTCCTATACACGATGGTCACTGATGCTAAGACGGGTTTCAAGTTTGCCCACCAAGAAAGTCAGGACGGTGGTCATCATCAAATAGTAAATGCCTGCAATAAAAAGCATTTCCATATAATTAAATGTAGAGGAACCCAATTGTCTTGCCTGTAAAAGCAACTCTGGAACAGAGGCGGCGCTGGCCAAAGAAGAATCTTTCAAAGCAATAATGAACTGATTGCCCAGAGGGGGCACAGATCGTTTGAAAGCCTGAGGCAATATGATTCTTTTCATAGCCATCCAGGGGGTCATCCCTAAAGAATAAGCAGCTTCCCTTTGTCCTCTGTCAACAGCAAGTATAGAGCCTCTGAAGATTTCAGCGATATAGGCGCCGTTATGAATGGCAAGGGCGATAATAGCGGCTGGAATTCGTGACACATTCACGATGTTCACCAATCCTAGATAGATGAACAACAATTGCAACAACAAAGGGGTACCTCTTATGGCCCAAATATATGCTCTAGCTGGAAGAGATAACACTTTGAACTTGGATATGCGCAGCAAGGCCGCGACCAGGCCTAGCGCCAAGCCTAACAGAATACCAAACGTGGTAATCTGCAAGGTCATCAGTGCTGGTCTGTAAAACACCGGAAAATATTCCGGAATAAGGGATAAATCCCATGGAAATTCAAATTGACTAAAAATTGTCACCACTCCTTACTTAACCGTTATGTCTTCACCATTATGCCAGTATTCACTAATTTCAGTGAGGGTTCCATCGGCATGCATGTCTTCTAAGATAGCATTCAATTCATCTAATAACGCCGTGTTATTCTCATTGACAGCAAGAGCCATTTCCTCAAGTCTCAACAGTTCTCCTGCTAACACTAAGTCTTCTCCACCGCTGATTTCTTCCATAGCATTGATCGCAACCAATCGATCGGTGATGACACCGTCCACACGTCCATTGATCAATTCCATCAAGGTAGCATTGTCATCATCGTATAAACTGACTTCTGCACCTAGTTCTTCAGCATCTTGTACAAAATTGGTTCCGACAGTGACGGCAATGTTTTTTCCTACCATATCGCTGGGATCGGTAATACCTGAATCGGCTCTAACCACCAACTGGGCACCTGAATAATAATAAGGAATGGTAAAAGCCACTTCTTCTTGACGTTCTTCTGTAATGGCCATACTTCCAAGGACTGCATCGAATCTCCCAGCTTTCAAACCTTCAATGAGACCGTCCCATGCTGAAGTTTCGTAGACCAGTTCCACGCCTAAACGCTCAGCAATAGCTTGTCCTGTATCCACATCGAATCCGACCACTTCATTATTATCGAAGAAATTGAACGGTGGATAGCCTCCACTTCCGACGACTGTGAAGTTACCTTCCATGACAAATTTCTGAGTATCACCGGCACAGCCAACAATGGTAAACATAAATAAAGCCACGGCCAGTATAATTAATAGTAATTTCTTTTTAAACATATTGATAACACCTCTCCTTTGATTTTGGCATTTAAAAAGCTGTACAGATGATGTGTACAGCTTCAATTAGCCATTTTTTATTGGTATTTCATTATAAAATAATCGGACTCTATCTGTCAAACAGGGTCAGAGACAGTCATTCAGCATAATAAAGCAAACAAGAACAGGAAAACGACACCAGGTTTAAAATACTCCGATATACGGTCACATACAAGGGTATCCTATAGAATGCCCGAGATTTCTTAAAAATGAGAACAACAAAGGCATCCATGATTGACGATTAGCGCTTGGAGGTGTATAATCCTCGAATACGATATTTAAGGAGTTTTTTGAATGAAAAAAAAGAATCACCCTGTATTGACGACTTGCATGCGAACGATGCCTTTCCTATTAATGGGAGGGTTATTATTTGTCTTATTTATAAAACGCAACCAGCTTTCCGTGGAAAGCGTACTGGCTATCGTACCTGACAGCACAGTCATGGCAGTGTTGTTTTTTATGGGACTGTACGCGATGAAATCCTTGGCTGTGATGGTACCTTTGGCCTTGCTCTACGTGTCTGTAGGCAGAGTGTTTCCTCTCTATAGTGCCATTTTTATCAATGTAATAGGTCTGAGTCTAGCAACGACACTGCCCTATTTAATAGGACGCTATACGGGAGAGGGCTTTGTTACCCATTTAATAAAAAGACATCCCAAGGCTTCGCAATTGACGATTAATAAAAAAGGGAATCAAAGCTTGTTTGCTTTTGTTATCCGATTGATCGCCATCATTCCTTATGACTTGGGAAGCATGTTGATGGGATCTTTGAAATTTACTTTTGGGCGATACCTTGTGATTTCAATACTGGTGAAATTACCGGGGCTTGTGGCTCAATCTTTTATGGGCGCTACTTCCCAAAATATTGGTTCGGCAGGTTTCTGGATTTCTACGGGCGCCACTGTGGCCATTACTCTGGCATATGCTTTGTTTTATAAATGGATGACTTGGTGGCAAATTAGTTTGGAGAAAAACGGGATTGTGGTATAATGAAAAAACAAATGAGTTCATAGATTGACAAAAAGCTAAAAAGGCAGGTATCGAAATGAAAAAGCCGTTGGAAGAACATGAACGACGGGAATATGTGAGAATTGCCAACTACTATTATCGCTTTGGCTTCACGCAGGAAGAAATTGCGAAAAAAATGAATATGTCAAGACAGCGAATAAACCGCATCCTTTCAAAATGCATTGAATTAGGAATTGTGAAAATTGTTATTCCTGAACTTGAAGACACCCACATGGGGATTGAAGCAGAGCTGGAACACAAGTATGGCCTCCAAGGAGTCCGAGTGGTAGATTTAATTTCCGAAGAGCATCTTTACTCGGCATTGGGGATGGTAGCCAGCCAATATTTGATGTCTATCATTAAGCCGGGAGATTGTGTGGGATTTTCAAGAGGAAGAAGTGTCTCTGCCTTGGTAGAACATGTCAATCCGGTAGACATAGAAGAATTGACGGTGGTCCAGCTAATGGGTAGTTGGAATGATGAGAATTCAAAAGTCAGTTCGGATGACATCGTGCACCGTTTCAGTGAAAAGACGGCAGCTAGGCCAGTCATGCTTCATGCACCGGTTGTTGTAAAATCTGAGGCATTGCGCCAATCTATTATGGAAGAGCCGTTTTTTATCAAAACATACCAGACCATTAAAAAATGCAACATTGCGGTTATGGGTATTGGAGATGCCAAGTACCAAGACTTGATTCCTACAATTGGTGAAGAGGAATATGATTACATGAGAAATAATGCTGTAGGTGAGATCTGCACTCATTTTTTTAACGAAAAAGGGGAGCGGGTTGAGAGCCCTATTGCGAACCGGATCATAGCTGTTGAGTACGAAGATTTGATGAAGATTTCTGTAAGAATGGGTGTGGCCGGTTCTTCTCAAAAACTGGCAGCCATCAAGGGCGCTTTGGCTGGAAAATTAATCAATGTGCTGATAACCGATTTAAAAACGGCCAAAACCTTGCTATGACAAATTAATTAATACTTTCACAAACTTCGCTGAGAGGCGAAGTTTTTTTGTGTGTAGAAACTCCTTGACGAAACACAGATTATATGATATTTTTAACTTAAAGCATTACAAATGTAATTATAAGTGAGCAAATGTAATATCTCGTTAATTGAGAGACTATAAGGAGGCTTCATATGTGTGCACGAGCGAATAGAATGAATCATATTTTCAAACCAGATGGTAAAACCTTTATCATGGCAATGGACCATGGCGCGAATTTCAATGTTTTACCAGCCATGAAACATCAAGGTCAATTAATCCGTGAAATTGCCAATGCAGGTGCAGATGCATTTTTATCAACAGTTGGAATGGCAGATAAGCACGGTGAACATTTTATGGGAAAAGGAATTATCCTACGAGTGGATGGAGGCGTTTCTTTTCTTTGTCAAGAACCAAAAGCCATGCAGATTGTGGCCACAGCTGAAGACGCATTGCGGTTAGGTGCAGATTCTATCATTGCGATGTCTTTTCCAGGATCTCGATTTGAGAACGAAGGATTAAGTCAACTTTCCCGTATCATCATGGATGCGCACAAATGGGGATTGCCAGTGACAGCAGAAGCGTTACCTAGAGGATTTGAACGGAAAGAAGATGCTAGAACTCCCGAAAACATCACGTTTGCATGTCGACAAAGTGTTGAACTAGGAGCCGACATTGTAAAATCAGTGTACACAGGAGATCAAGAAAGCTTCAAAGAGTTGACGGAAAGCGTGTATGCGCCAGTAGTCATATTAGGGGGCTCCAAGAAAGTACCGGAAAGAGAGTTGCTTCAGGAAATTAAAGATGCAATGGAAGCCGGAGGCGCTGGTGTAGCCATGGGACGAAACATTTGGGGACATGAGGACCCGGTTCGTTATGCCGCAGCCATAGCCAAACTCATACATGAAGATTGTAGCGTGGAAGCCGCGTTAAAAGAAATGAACGTGAAGTATTAGATGAAAGGAAGGAAATCCATGGGAAAATATAAAGTGAGTGTGTTATCAGACAGACATGAGATAACGATCCATGAATTGGACCTGCGAGAACCAGAAGGCAAGGAAGTCTTGGTAAAAATAGACTCTAGTGCCATATGCACCTTAGAACAGCGGGTCTATGAGGGCATACGAAAGCTCTATCCATTTGCGGGAGGACACGAAGCCTCAGGTACAGTGGAAAAAGTTGGAAAGAAAGTAAAAACAGTCAAACCAGGAGACAAGGTGGTTATACGAACGTTGAACACCTGTGGGGAATGTCATTATTGCAGAAGTGGCAATGAGAATCAATGCGTGGTATCTTATCAAGCATCGATTCACGAAGGTCTAAGAGGGCCTGGAGGCATAGCCGAACACATGATGATTGACGCCAAAAATGTCTATAAGATGGCAGATGATGTAGATTTGGAATACGCTGCGTTGACAGAGCCGTTGGCGTGTTGTATTCATAGTGTCAATAACGCCCATATCGAATTGGGTGAGGATGTGGTAGTCATGGGAGTGGGCATCATGGGTGCTTTCCATATCCAATTGTCAAAATTGCGAGGGGCAAGAGTCATCGCCTGCGAGATTGATGAAAAAAGAATGGAAGTTGCAAAAAAAATGGGAGCAGATATTGTGCTCAACTCAACCAACATGGAAGATGTGAAGGCAAAAGTCAATGAATTGACAGAAAACCGGGGAGCAGATGTGGTTTTTTGCACAGTGCCTTCCACAAAGGTTGCAGAAGATTGTATTCATCTTACAGGTAAATTAGGTCGTGTGATTATGTACACTTCTTTCCATCCGGACAATCCTGTGCCAATCAGCGTCAATCACGTCCATTCTAGTGAAATGATTATCACCGGTGCAGTGAGCCCTAGAAACAAAGATTTCCAGACGGCTGCAAGACTAATTTCAAATAAAGTGATAAACTTAGAGGGACTCATCACAGCCACCGTCCCCATGATGGACATAGAAGAAGCTTATAAAAAAGCGTTGGATCCAGGTGCTTATCGTGTGATAATCAAATGTGATCCAGCAGTCAATGATTATTCGCAATCCAAACAGCAAGTTAAAACGAAAGAAATGATTGCCTCTTAGATTGTGAATCGATACAAACCAAGAAACCGGCAAGGCCAACCGGTTTCTTGGTGAAACAAAACACAGATGAAAACGTATGCAGGTGTTAATAGGCTTAGAGATGGAGGTGGTTTGAAACAACTTTGAGGACAACAGGTGAACGCATAAATGATTCGAATCAAACAAAATTATTGATGGAGGAATAAGCAATGTCAAAAACAAATCAAAGTGCATCTAATTTATCCAAGCAAAAGCCACAAGAAGGATCATTGGGCTTGCTGGCATGTGTGACGATGATCGCTGGGGGAATGATCGGAAGCGCCATCTTCTCACTTTCAGGAATGACACTTTATTATGCAGGACCGGCAGCTCTGTTTTCTTGGATTATCGCTGCAATTATTCTATTAATGTATGGTTTACAAGTTGCGGAACTTTCCACGATTTTCCCAAAATCTGGAGGGGTTTTTGTCTTTCCATCCAAAGCATTGGGAAAAACTGAAACACAAGGTAAGATATGGGGTTGGTTCTCTGTTTGGGGATATGTATTTTCTAACATAGCAGGGATCTCTTTTTCAGCTATCTATGTAGCGACTTATCTAGGCGTTGGGTTTCCAGCTTTCGACGGCATGCAGGTACCGTTAGCTGTAGGTGCAGTCGTATTGTGTAGTGTGCTTAATTTCTACAAAATTTCGGTTGCCGGAAAGGCCAATACAGCTTTGGTTGCGGTATTGGTGGGTACTATGTTGGTATATATCGGGGTAGGACTTTTCGGCGGACAATGGGACAGCAGCATGCTGACACCCTTTTTCTCACAAGGTGCCATGGGTAGCACTGGATTTATCAGTGCCATTCCAAATGCCATGGTTGCTTACGGTTCTATCGTAGCCATTGCCTTTATGGTATCTGAAGTAAAGAATCCGAACAAAAACGTTCCAAAATCTATTGCGATTGCCATGGGTATTGTGGTAACTTTGTATGCATTCATCATCATTGCTACAGTCGGTTTGGTTGCGACCGGTTTCTTGATTGACAATCCAGGCATGAGATTTATCCCATTGTATGCGGCAGCCTTCACAAAGCTAGGCATGTATCCATGGTTGACCCAAGTAATTTCCATTTCAGCAGTGATGGCTCTATTGACAACCATTTTGGTATTGATCGCCATCACATCAAGAGCAATTCATGCGACGGCTGAAGGTGGATTGTTGCCAAAATTCTTGGGACAAACCTACAAAGACACAGGGGTACCTCTTAATGCGACTATCAGTGTAGCGGTAATCAGTGCGGTTATTTCCAGTATGCCTCAATTTACCGAGCAGATTGTTAACTTAGGTTCGTTGTTTGCGGCAATTACCATCGTGATCAACAGTTTCTCATTATTGGAAGCAAGAAAAAAATTCGAACATATTCCTGGAAATTACAGAGCGCCAGGTGGTTCAGTAGTGCCAATAGTCACTATGTCGGTAATTGTAGCCACTTATATTCCAAAAGTATTTGATGGAACGGCTGTATTGTCCTTTACCTTTATCTGGTATGCTGTGGCAGCTTTGATCCTGGCCGTTAATTTAAGAAACATTAAATCTAAAAGCAGTTAGTGTCAATAGAGACAAGGGTGGCGGCATGCCGCCACCCTTTCTTAATCGTAATCGAATCCCCATAATGGAGGCAGATCAATGAAACATTTAAAGGAAACAAGTATTGAAATGAAACAAACCTGTGTAGCTTTTGGCCGAT
>Ga0334895_1001883_pt1 | contig 19470 bp, 17 predicted proteins | sample GraSluR3_MG_7_FD_207229 | JGI IMG/M metagenome (GOLD analysis project Ga0334895, IMG submission 207229) | Sludge microbial communities from methane-producing bioreactor in Wageningen University, Netherlands - Granular Sludge_31_05-R3 | ecosystem: Engineered > Bioreactor > Anaerobic >... | reverse complement strand
TGGATACCGAAGGATTTGATGCAGCCTTTCAAAAGCATCAGGAAGTATCACGGGCAGGTGCACAACAGCAGTTCAAAGGTGGCCTTGCCGATCACAGTGAACTCACTACGGCACTGCATACCGCAACTCACCTCCTTCACCAGGCTCTCCGCATGGTACTGGGAGACCACGTTGGACAGAAAGGATCAAATATCACTCCGGAACGGCTGAGATTTGACTTTACGCACGATGCGTCTATGACAAAAGAGGAGCTGCAGCAGGTTGAAGATATTGTCAATGATGTCATACAGAAAGATCTGCCGGTGAGTTATGAGACCATGACTGTAGAAGAGGCGAAAGAACAGGGAGCGATAGCCTTTTTTGAAAGTAAGTACGGCGAACAGGTCAAAGTATATAGTGTAGGAGACTTCTCCAAGGAAGTATGCGGCGGACCACATGTTGAGCACACGGGCACTATGGGGCACTTTAAGATCAAAAAGGAACAGTCGTCATCTGCCGGTGTCCGCAGAATCAAGGCAGTTCTGGAATAAAAGTCACTTCTGACAAGTTCTCCCCCGCAGGATTCTCCCCTCGCGGGGGTATATTTCCCCCATATATGCAATCTATCATGACAAATTTATAGAATTTTTCTTGACAATGCCCAATACAGCATCAAAAATAGGGGTGTAATGCAAACGCATACTGTCTTCTGACAGATGAAGGGGGAATATATGAAAAAAGTCTTGTTCGTAATGATCATCGTTCTGGTCATTTCCTCAACAGCAGTCTTCGCTGCACAGCCACGCGAAGGGATACGTGCCGGTCTCATTACCGGATTGCCATTCCAAATTGGCGTTACTGGTGAGTATGATTTCGGTGTGGCCAGCGCTAGTGCAGCTCTTGGTTACAGCCAAGGTGCATTTCTCATTAGGCTTGGAGGAGACTACAATTTTGAAACTCCCTTTGTACAATCAGACTGGGGTCTTGACCTCTATCTGAGTGTCGGTGGACATTTTGACATCTATATTACGACTTTATCCTTCTTTGGGTTAGGTATCCCCGTTACCTGGTCCTGGTACATGGATGATATGCCCCTGAAAATCTTTGTGAAAGCCGGGCCAGAAATTTATTTTGGAGGATGGGCTTCCGGTCTTGGTTTCCTTGGGTCAGCTGGAGCTATGTACTACTTCTAGCTCTTGTTCCGTAATGATCAAGTTGCCACCTGCTGAACGCTCTGTCAGCAGGTGCTCATAATCCCATACAAGACATGCAGCAATACCAAGCAACTCCCGTCTGTGACAGTTGGTAATTGCGCGTTGTACATGCGGGACCTGATATTCATCCTTCATGAGATGCGCTCTGGTCCCCATAAGAGTTTTTTCCACTTCCTGCAGCGGTATCCACGCTTCACGTAATCCCAGCGATTGTTCTTCTGCTGTCACTGCTTTGTCTGTCCGTTCTCCGGTAAAGGTCCCCAGTACATACCAGTTCTGATACCGCAAGATACCGTCATAGTATTCTCGAACTACCGCAGATGGAGCATCTGCGGTGATGATCATGCCCAGTTCCTCGCGACATTCCCGTTGCGCACACACCTGCAGTGATTCTCCGGGTTCAATTCCTCCTCCGGGGAGCACGTACTGATTGCGGTTTGCCATGTAGGAAAATACCAGGTGATCTTGATGCACAATCACTACTCGTACAGTGGTACGGGACCAGGGCTGTATAGGATCCGGTCCCCCGAGAGTAGCGGTGTCCGAGAGGGTGAATTCAGTAATCAACCGTTGCTGTCGCATACCGGGATCTTCGTAGCTAACTGACCGCAGGCGCCATTGACCCCTCTTCCCCGAGAGAATCTTCGGGTATAGGGGACTCCCAGTTTATCGAGTTCACCGGTGAATGCATCGATCTCTCTCCTGCTGGGAGTCTGCCACGGTAACTCTGCTGCCGGATTCCAGGGAATGAGGTTTACCATCACATCAAGCCCGCGAATAAACTGGGCAAGCTTCTGAGCTGCCTCACTACCGGTGTTCTCATCGTGGAGCATGACATATTCCAGTGTGAAACGTTTGCCGATCACATGTTGATAATGCAACAGTGCCTGTTTGAGTTCATCCAGAGGATATGCATTATTTACCGGCATGATTTGTGATCGTTGTCTTGTGTCTGCAGTCACCAGTGATACGGCAAGTTTCACCGGTAGGTTCAGTTCGGCAAGCTGGTGAATTCCTGGGATTACGCCACACGTGCTGATGGTGATGCGGCGCATGCTGATATCAAAGCCCTGAGGATCATGCAGGTACATCACTGCCTGAATTACCTCTTTGGTATTAGTCAGTGGTTCTCCCATTCCCATGAAGACGATGTGAGAGGTGTCGGGAGCGATCCTTCTCAGGTGAACGAACTGTTCGATGATTTCATATGCCTGGAGATTGCGTACGAGCCCCATAGTTCCCGTTCTGCAAAATCGGCAGCCCATGGCACAACCGACCTGACTGGAAAGACATGCGGTCTTTCTTCCCTCTTTGTCAGTGAGCAGCACACATTCCACTATCGCACCATCGTGCAGAGCAATGGCCAGCTTGGTTGCTCCCGTATCGTCGGTCTGTATATCGACTACGGTTGAAGAGGTAAGAGAAGGCATTGCCTCCTGCAGTGATTCTCTCACGGTTTTTGCGATATCGGTCATCTCATGAAAACTTGTGACGCAACGAATCAGCCAACGGTAAATCTGTTTTCCCTGATACGCTTTTTCCAGACCGAGTGCTCCGAACAGCTCGTTTGGTTTCAAGCCATACAGGCTCTTGGGCATTTTTCTTTCAGTATCCATGCGATGCAGTTTACGCGAACATGGCAATAATAGCCAGCAGTACGCCGGTGATTCCTTCACCACCAAGGAACCCACTTGCTACCAAACTCGTCTTTTCTGCAAGCTGCTCCTTATATCGAGCACCGAAAATTGCCTTAGCCCCGAGAAACAGCAGTGCACCGATTCCCATGATGCTGGAGATGCTGATAGGCAGGTAGATACCCAGACCTAGGGTAGCGGCAGGAATACTGGCTACATACAGGAGTATGCCGAGTATTGCTCCGATGATGAATGCCGGTACATGGCCGAGACCTCCGACCATGGCAGTGACTGCACGAGCCTGAGGTGCCGGCAGCATGTCGCTGCCAAACCCGCCAAATGCATCTTTTAACACAAACAGAGCGATTACCGCTACTCCAGAACCGACTACTGCACCGATTCCTTCACCGATGATCTGCGCCGAAGGCCGAGTTCCCACCAGGTGCCCCGATTTCAGGTCATTCATCATATCTCCGGTGAGTCCACAGGCGACTGCGGTTACCCCTGAGACAGAGAAGGCTGCTATGGTTGAAGGATTCCAGATAACCTGAATTGCCAACAGCACAAGAATACCGAAAATCTCCATGGGATTGATCCCAGTCTGTCCGGTGAGCATCGCTGCCAGTTGCGTAGTGAGATAGATGCCGATGATCGTAACGATTGCCTGCAGGAAGGTTATTTCAGAACCTGCGCTGAGCAGTATGAGGATACCGACTATTAACGCAAGTGCAACCCATCGTGCATTACCTGCAGGAAGAGAAAATGGGGAACCCTCAACTCGATTCCGGGTGTCCCCTTTTCTGAATTGGACAATTTTCTGATACACAGCCTTTACCAGAATACCGATCCCCGTACCGACCATCAAACCGATACCGAGGTTTTCTCTGAACAGATTAGATGCTGCCATATCGGAAAAGAGCCCTGAGAGAATACCGATGGGAGTCAGCAGGAGATAACCAAATACCGCACCACCGAGCCATACCAGTGAAAGCACCGGTCCAATAATCGCTCCGATACCTGCAGCCATCGGAGATACCCATACAGCAACCGCGGGAACGAGTGCATTACCGGCAAACAGGATCAGCACTGCGGGAATGATCGGATTGCCATCGCGAAAAATGGTGAATACGACACTTGCTGCCATACAGGAAAACAGCAATACGGCCCCTTTCCCCTTCGTTGTGCCTGCAATCAGGGTATTATAAGCTGCTTGCCCCATCGGATAGGGCAGTTTTTCTTCAACGATGTATCGTTTGCGTGCCGTAATGGTAAATAGGGTACCGAGTAATGCACCTGAAAGGGTAATGATGAGAATAGAGATTGGAGAGACTACTGCTTCACTGTTGAGCATCCAAATGCCGGGCAGGGTGAAGGCCAAACCCCCTGCAACCATAGCACCTGCACTCATGATAGTATGAGTTACGTTGATTTCCGGTAATGAGGAATTTTTAAAGCGGCGCAATATGGCAAAACTGACTACGGTAACAAAAACTGTCGGCCAGGGAAGAGCTCCCATACGCAGTGCAACGTACAAAGAACTGCTGGTGATAACGATCAGACCGAGTAGACCGATAACAACACCGCGAACGGTTAACTGGCGGTCATTGGCTTCTTTATTCATAGTAGCTTCCCTCCCTGATTACGTCCGAGCATATCAGATTGACGATTATTGGTTAAGTGTCTAAAATACAAAGGGGTTGTAACCTTTCTAGCTTTGAAGTGTAATTATATGTAATACCTGTGGATTAGTCTTGCTTTTTGCAGTACTATGCAAATAGGAATTTAATACGGGATAGCATCCCAAAGGAGAAAGAACGTATGAAAAAAGTATTATTAGTCGTTGCTCTTGTACTGATTATCGCTCTGCCGTTGTCTGCTGCTAATTACTCAAAGACAAACGGAGTAGGAGTAGGACTTACTCTGGGATATCCTACCGGTCTTACCATGCGCTATGGAATGGACGATTTTAGAGTTCTTGGTAACCTTACATGGAATTTTGGTAGTGGTTTCTATCTTGACGCTGGTGCTTTGTACGATATTACTGAAGTGGAACTTGGTGACTTCCCCATTTACATCAGCGGTGGTGCGCTCGTTGGTCTCGGTATCAATGATGGTTTCCAGATGTCGGTAAACGGTGTCGTGGGTGCATCGTACTACCTTGAAGAGTACCCGGTTGAGGTTTTCCTGAACCTCGCACCCGGTTGGAATCTCTTCACTAAGTCAGGTTTCAGTTTCAAGGGTGGACTCGGAGCACTCTGGTACTTCGAGTAGAACACGTCGGCACGTATTATGGCCACGGTGGTTTCGACTGCTGTGGCTGTTTTTTTGTGGCATAAATATTTGCAATTGCACAAAACCTCCCCTGAGCAGGGGAGGTGGCTCTTCAATTCAGGAGAAATCGAGATTAGAACGTTATACCGAAGTTGGCTCCGTATTTGAACCCATTGGTGTCTGGATCATTGGTTAAAAATTCCACTCCGATGTATGGTTCTACAAAGAGTGCGAAATCATTATTAGAGAACGTGTATTTATACCCAAGGTCTGCACCTCCGCCGATGTTGAACGTATCGCCGAAAATAGAAGACATACCGAGGTACGCTCCCACGAAGGGGCCGATTGGAGCTGGGGTAAATAGAATATCTTCAAAACCTTCTAAAGAATCGCCAAGGAGATCGCCCAATAGCGGTCCCATATAATATCGTGCTCCAAGATTTACATTGATTGCCGATATATCGGTTACCCACATCAGATTGGGTGTGTAGGCAAACACCACGTTTGCAGCGAGATAGTCGGTAATAACTCGTTCGTAGCTTCCCATGTACATATTGAAAATAATGCCGATCGGATTCAGGCTGGCAGCGTTCTTCGGCTGAGCGTATGCCATTGTAGCGACAAGACAAAGAATCAGGATCATGAGTAATAATTTCCTTTTCATAACCACCTCCATAAAAGAATATATCGATAATGAATTAAACACAGAGGAGTATCAAACGCAATGAAAAATCGTATTTGTCTATGTATTTTTCTGTTTATAATAACATTACAGCATACCGATGTTCTCTTTTACGTTGTTCCTAAATCGTAAGGGATGGGAATCAGGTATGTTGTGTAGATAATAAAATAAGTAAAATAATGCATTACTACCAAGAGATTTTATTCAATACCATTGTATCGTATACAGGAAAAGACCATTTGGGTTTATGATGTTGTTTAGGAAATCTGCCACGATTTGAGTTTCTCGACGAGCTGTTGAGAAACTCGTGCACGAACGGTGATCTGCTCATCATACTCAATTGAAATAATCGTACCGCTCGCTCTGATTTTGGCAACGAGGTCCCCTCGGGAGAGTGGAAATTTATAGGAGAGATCCGGATGAGCGATATGCGCGAGGTGTTCAATCTGTTCAGTCAGTTCATCAATACCGGTCTTTTGGTGAATTGATCCAGCGATGAGATCAGGATGTTCCACCCTCATATGGGCAACAGAGAACTCATCATGCAGGGCGTCCATCTTGTTCACGAAAAGGATCATTGGTTTTTCTGCGCAATCGAGGCTCTCAAGGACTTCCATGGTTGTCTGATAACATTGCAGCATGTCGGGATGTGAGCCATCAAGTACATGGATGATGAAATCTGCGTATCGGGTCTCTTCCAACGTCGATCTGAATGCATCAACCAGCTGGTGGGGGAGATCGCTGACAAATCCGACGGTATCGGATACAAGCACTTCTCCTCCCCGGGGGAGCGAAATATTCCGGGTGGTCGGATCAAGGGTCGCAAACAGTTTATTCTCCACCAGTACATCACTGTGTGAAAGAAGATTCAGCAGACTCGATTTCCCTGCATTGGTATACCCGACAATTGCAGCGGTAGGAATGGACCCCTCCTGGCGGTTTTTGCGTTGTACCGAGCGTTGCGATTCAACCTTCCGCAGTTCCCGTTTCAATGATGCAATTTTATTCATCACGATACGACGGTCAATCTCTAACTGGGTTTCTCCCTCTCCACGGGTTCCTTTCATACCACCGCGTTGACGGGAAAGGTGTGTCCACTTGCGGGTAAGTCGGGGTAGTGAATACTCCTGCCGTGCCAATGCTACCTGCAATACCGCTTCACGGGTTGCCGCCCGATCACTGAATATCTGGAGGATCACTTCCTGTCGATCGATCACGGCACAATCAAAAAGCTGTTCCAGATTCCGCTGGACGCGTGGGGCGATATCATGATCGAAGATAATGCAATCAGATGCAGCTTCCTGGATCATGACCTGCAGCTCGGCTACTTTACCCGAGCCGATTAAAGTTGCAGGATGTACTTCGCGCAATCCGATGATGAGCGATCCGGTGATTTCTGCTCCCATCGTGGTTACCAGACTTTGCAGTTCCTCAAGACGAGCTTCGGCTCTCCTCGCGTCTTCTCCGGGAAGGCGGAGCGTGATGATATATGCATGGGTCTGCTGTGGTTCTATGTTGATGATTGATGATGTGCTCGTAATAAATCGGGCTCCTTTGCATGGTGCTCCAGGCAGTTACTTCTGTTGCTATTATATGCTATACTCAGCGGGCATTACAAGCTTACGAAGGGGTTCCCATGGGTCTAAACTGCGGTATCGTCGGACTGCCGAATGTCGGTAAGTCAACTATTTTCTCTGCTCTGTCCTCAGCTCAGGCTGAAGCAGCCAATTATCCATTCTGTACAATTGATCCGAATATCGGAATGGTGAGCGTACCAGATGCACGGCTTGATAAGATTGCTGAACTGATACCGGCACAACGGGTGATTCCTGCTACAGTAGAATTTGTAGACATTGCCGGATTGGTCGCCGGTGCATCGAAAGGTGAAGGGTTAGGCAACCGGTTTCTTGCCTCTATTCGCGAGGTAGGGGTGCTGGTTCATGTGGTCCGATGTTTTGAGGATCCCGATATCGTCCATGTCGATAACCGTATAGATCCGGCTAGTGACATTGAAACCATCACGATTGAACTTGCTCTTGCCGATCTTGAGACAGTCGAGAAGCGGTATCAGAAAGTATCCAAGATGACACGACTTGATAAGGAGACAGCAAAACAGGCAGCGCAGCTGCTTCCCGTGCTCGAACAACTCCGTGAAGCACTGGGTAATGGTATTGCAGCCCGGAGCCTCAACCTTACGGAAGATCAACTGAAAATCATCTACGATCTCCATCTGATCACCCTGAAACCGATGATCTATGTGTGCAATGTTGATGAAGAAAGTATCGGTACCGATAATGAGTTCGTCAGTGTAGTGCGCGGCATAGCTGAATCAGAAGGATCAGAAACGGTGGTGATCTGCGGCAAGATTGAAGCTGAAATCGCCGCTTTGGACACACCGCAGGAACGTGCTGAATTTCTTGAGGCAGTAGGGCTGGAAGAATCAGGACTCATTCAACTGATTCATAGCGGATATCGTACACTGGGACTGCGCACCTTCTTTACCGCAGGAAGTGACGAAAACCGGGCTTGGACGTTCCATGCCGGCGATAAAGCTCCTCAGGCGGCAGGAGTGATCCATACCGATTTTGAAAAAGGGTTTATCAAAGCGGAAGTCTATCACTGTAACGATCTCTTTACCTATGGGAGTGAACAAAAGGTGAAAGAGGCGGGAAAACTCCGTATCGAAGGCAAAGAGTATGTTGTGCAGGATGGAGATGTCATGCACTTCAGATTTAATCTCTAGCTACCAGGACGCACTGAATTCTATCGGTTCAGCTAGCAACAGAAAGTCGATAAGGGGGATATCGAAGCGGATGGAATTCGGGCTCTCCTTGACTCCCCCACGATAATCGGTAATGACTGAAGGAGTGGTGAGCCGCAACGATATTACACTGTTCTCAATGGCTTCAGGGCCTTCCTCTCCGAGAATGTAGCTGATCATATCGAGATACTCTTCTTCACTCATCCCTACGTTGTATAGTGGGCCGAAAGTCTCAAAATTGGGATCGGCAAGAAACGGTACCATCTGGGTGAGCTGAGGGTAATTGTCGATATCCAAATAGAAGGTGAGTGTTGTTCGCTGATCGGTTTCTCTCACCCGTGCAATAGATTGCGGTTCTTTACGATTCAAATCGGCAAGCAGGTCTTCTAAGCTGGAGAAGGTGAAATCGATGAAGTATCCGTTGGTCCCTATATACATGAGCGAGACGTCACTCGCGCTCGGACTCTGATTGAGATTTCTGACGAAATCCTCCACGCTCGCATCCATCATCGAAATCTCTTCTTCCTCTTCAGTGAACGGTTCAAAATCTTCCAACACGGTAAGGAAGAAATCGTACACGTACAAATCAGTGGTGGCCCAGCCGGAACGGTTTCGTGTCAGACTCAACCCCTGCTGCATGGCACAGCTGCTGGATAAAAGAACCAATATAAGGAGAATACTTGCTATCAGAAGGCCCGGATGTCTTTTCATGCTGTTTTTCCTTGTACGAACACTATACGGCACCTGCTGCTCCCTGGCAATCATCATACCAACGGTTCAACATATACCGTCCCATCGTCACTCAGAACCAAATAGGAAACAGTCGTATCACTTGCCGTAAAGCGGTTATGAAAGGTTCTCACATCAATAGAATCGAGTTCTGCAAGTTCGTCCGGTGTATACCAGAGATGCACCACCGGTGGATCTCCAGTCTCCTGGAGATAGGAGATACCCTGATGGAGTTCCATATAACTGAGGATTATCGGCAAGAGCATGTAAAGCGAAGGTGCTGTACATTGATTGCGGACAAATTGTTCCTGTACAGAAAAGATGTCCTGGTCATCAGATACCGGATAGGTTTCCGTGTAATCGGCAAATCGGGAGAAAACCTCGGAGGCGGTACATTGGAGTACGTCACAGAGTGCATGAAACCACATGACGGCATGCCCTGCGGTATAGAGTACATCACAGGCTTCTTTCAACCGGATTGCCGCGGCAATATCATCGGCATGCATAGATGGGCTTGATTGCAGCAGATAGGGACTTTCCGGGAGATAGTGAAGCTGGAGCGACTGTGCATCTTCTGCCAACTGAGTTCCGGGAAGCACTGCCAGTACAAAAATATCAATATTACTCGGTTTGCATGAAACTGCGAAATTCAGGCTCTCCATGAATGACTGGAGGGTGTCCTGGGGTAACCCGATGATCAGATCCAGTCCGAAAACCACCCCATATTGATTGAGTAAGGCAATTTTTTGAGAAAAACGATCTGCCTGAAACGATCTGCTGATCCCCATCAGTACTGAGGGTTTGCTGCTTTGCAGTCCGATCTGCAGAGAACTGTGAAACGTGCTGAACAGATAAGCAATCTGCTCATCAAGCAGTTCCGCACGGACTTCAAACGTAAAATGCATATCCTGCGGCACCCGGTTCCGTAACAGGTCTAAAATGGCTATCGTCCGTTCCCGGTTGAGATTAAAGGTGGGATCAAGGACAAATATATGCTCTACGTGGTGCTCAATCAGTAATTCCAGTTCCTGAGTGATACGATCCATCGGATATGATCGTACCTGTCGATTTCCGCGTGATTCAAAACAGAACGCACAATGATAGGGGCACCCCCGGGTCATTTCCCACAACACCCCCTGATAATCATCCACCGATACGGTGTGGGTGAGTAATACTGAGTTAAGGGCACTCAGATCAGACGGGTATGCTGGAATGAGCCTATCCGAATCACCCGTGTAGATCCCTGCGCCGGATACCTGTTTGCCGTGAAGTATCTGTTCCACTGCAGTGCAGACACTCTCTTCTCCTTCACCGAGAATAATGAATGACAGACCCCGCTGAATAAAGTCCTCGGCATGTGCAAAAGCCTCCGGTCCACCCGCGAATACGGTGGTATCAGGAGCATGTGTCAAGAGATGGTCGATAAACTGATCAAACCAGTTGCGATTGTATAGATACAGCGAGAGGCCGACTAATGGAATGTGTTGCCGGACAATGGCCTGAGCTGCTTCGATCGGATCATCAGTGTCTCCGATATAGTGCTTGAGTTCCACCTGTATTTGAGGTGCAAGGGTCGAATGCGTTACAAGGGCCGTCTGGATGCAAAGTGCACCCAGCGGATAAGCCATGGGGGATTGCTCAGGAGAACAGGCTATCAGACCGATATGATAAGGTTGTGTCATGCTACAGAATATCGACACCACCGAAGGCCGCAAGGCATCGAATGGTTACTATCGGGGCATTGGGATCAATCGGTGCTTTGGTTTTATCATCCACTCCGCCGAATAACGGGGTAGCGCGCACCTGAACGCGTACCGTTTTAGGCAATCGGATTTCTATGCCGCCAAAAAGTGCCGTTGCATCAATGATACAGTCGTGCGTAATGAGCGCATCACGTGCATCGATCGTCAGACCGCCGAACAAAGCAAACAGGGAGGCTCCCGTGAAGGCAGTGGCTCTGGTACGGATATCCTGTCCGGAGAAAATCGCCGTATAACTCGGCGAGTCATCAGATTGGTTACCACCTGGTGCTCTCTGTTTCTGCCGGTGGGGTGCTTCTCTTGGTCTTTCCGATTCCTTCGGTTCTTTTTTCGGGCCGAAGAGAAACAACAGTCCGAATCCAATAATACCAGCTCCCAGGATGTAGACGGTATTGAATGATTGGGGAATCCATCCCCGTTGATCTGCAAGGAGCCATATTCCGGCAATCAGCAGAGCAAAATTCCCCGGTCCGACATTACCCCGTACGATAGACAGAACGGCAAACACTACCATCACGGCTGCCCACCACCCGGTAAAGAAGAGATTGAATTCAATGCCGGAAGCCTTCAAAATGAGTGAAAGACCGGCAAGAATGATGATCATGCCAACAAGTAATCTGGCGGTATTTTGTTTCATACCGGCATTGTGTGCAGATTCTCCTACCGCTGTCAATCGTTGACAAAACGTCCGGCAATTCCTATAACTGTAGTTCCTGCCGGTCGCACGACCTGTTGTCGGCAGCGCTCGATAAGGACTGATTCATGGCAAAAAAACAGACAACCGAAGGCAAGATGCTCATTATTGTTGAGTCTCCCACTAAAGCACGAACCATCAGGAAGTTTCTCCCTGATCACTGTGCCGTTATTGCATGCAACGGGCACGTACGTGATTTGCCGGCAAAAGATCTCGCTATTGATGTCGAGCATGATTATGAACCCAAGTACGTTGTATCGAAGGGAAAAGAAAAAATCATCAGAGAGATAAAAAGCGAGCTTGCTACCAGCAGCGAATTGCTCCTGGCTACTGATGAGGACCGGGAAGGAGAGAGTATCAGCTGGCATCTGCTGCAGTTGTTGAAGCCGAAGGTGCCCTATCAACGGATGGTGTTTCACGAGATCACCCGTAAAGCGATCCTGCATGCACTCGATCATGGTCGGGATTTGGACATGGCCTTGGTTCATGCGCAGGAGGCACGAAGAGTCTTGGATCGATTGTTTGGATACTCACTATCGCCGGTGTTATGGCGGAAACTGTCCCAGCAGAAACTCTCAGCCGGTCGGGTGCAGTCTCCCGGCTTGCGAATGGTAGTTGAACGGGAACGACAGCGCATGCGCTTCGTTTCTGCCTCGTTTTGGGATCTGAAAGCACAATTATATCGGAAAGGGGATACGAAGCAACAATCGTTTGAAGCCCGACTCGAGTCAGTGGATGGTCGTCGCATTGCCACCGGAAAGGATTTTGACGCTGAAACCGGTAAGGTTGCAGCACATAAACATCCGCTTGTGCTTGATGAAGCTCAGGCGACTGAGCTGGCCCAGCAGCTTGCTCAGCAGACCTGGCAGGTCATTTCTGTTGATGAAAAGGAAAAGAAACAACGACCTGCACCTCCGTTTATCACCTCAACCTTACAGCAGGAGGGAAGCAGGAAACTGCGGCTCAGTGCTAAAGATACTATGCGGATTGCGCAGAAGCTGTACGAAAGTGGACTGATTACCTACATGAGAACTGACTCGCCGACCTTAAGCCAGGAGGGCATCAGAGGTGCACGTGATGCCGCAGGGTCGTTATTCGGTCTCGATTATCTTTCTCCCTCGCCACGTCAGTATGCGACGAAGAGCTCTTCTGCTCAGGAAGCTCATGAGGCAATCAGGCCTGCCGGAGAGTCCTTCGTCCATCCTGAAGCAAGTGGATTGCATGGGATCGAGTATGCGTTGTATGAAATTATCTGGAAACGGACACTGGCAAGCCAAATGGCGGAAGCGGTGAAAGCTACCACCTCCGTAAAAATTGCAGTCGGTGATGCTCAGTTCATCGCAACCGGTAATCGTATTATCTTCCCCGGGTTTATCCGAGTGTATGTTGAAGGAAAAGATGATCCGGAATCAGCGTTGGAAGATACCGAACGGTTGTTACCCGAGTTGCAGGAGCAGACAGTCTTAGCGGTGGATTCCGTTGATCCTCAGGGACATGAAACTAAGAGCCCCGCCCGTTTTACTGAAGCCACTTTGGTACAGGAACTTGAAAAGAAAGGGATTGGTCGTCCTTCGACCTATGCAACGATCATTGATAAGCTGTTTGAGAAGCGGTATGTAGTGAAGGAAGGGACAGCTTTAGTACCGACCTTCGTTGGATTTGCGGTAGTGCAGTTGTTAGAAAATCATTTTTCTCATCTTGTCGACTACAATTTTACGTCAAAAATGGAAGATGCCCTTGACGGGATAGCAGAAGGGAAGGTAGATCGGCTTGACTTCCTGAAAAAATTCTATGAAGGAGATCAGGGGCTTGCCCTTCAGGTTGCACAGAAAATCGAACAAGTGAAGCCGGCAGAAGCAAAACGGATTCAGCTCCCTCATATTTCAGATGCATATTATGTCATGATTGGAAAGTTCGGTCCCTATGTAAGTGCAGCCGCAGAGCAGGAGACAGCCACTTCGGTTTCGCTCCCTGATTCGATGTTCCCCGGGACGCTGACTGAATCGGAGATACAAAAACTGCTTGAGCTCAAAAAAAATAATGCTGATGGACCTGAACCGATTTGTGTTGACGATACAACCGGTCTCCCGGTATTTCTTCTCACCGGCAGGTTCGGTCCCTACTTCCAACTGGGAGAAAAAACTGAGGAGCATCCGAAACCAAAGCGATTCAGTGTGCCGAAAGGCAGAGAGCCTGAGAGTATGACCTGTGAAGAGATTCTCAAGTTTCTCAGACTTCCCCGCGAATTAGGCCGTCACCCCGAGTCAGGGGACCCGGTTATCGCTCAACTTGGGCCGTACGGTCCGTATGTGGGATGTAAAAAAGAGTTTCGTTCGCTTGGCGATATCGATGCAGTGTTCACCGTGACACTTGAAGAGGCGTTGAAACTGCTTGCCGCTCCGAAACAGAATGGAAAATCGGCAAAATCGGGGAGTAATGCAGAACCGGTGGTTGATTTTGGTGAGCATGAAGGGAAGCGATTAGGTGTCTACAGCGGCAGGTATGGATTCTACGGGAAGATCGGTGATCTCAATTTTTATCTTCCCAAAGAGATGAAGCATGACGAATCACGGTTATCTGATCTGACACGAGAGCAGATGATTGAATTATCAAAATCTGCAAAACCTGCCAAGCGCTCACGTAAAAAAAGATAATCAGCTCTCGCGAGTGAACAGCGTTGTTGTCCCGATACGGATACGGGTACCAAGGAACGGATAGAGTGCGGTAATCCACAGCCCGATAGATGCGTATCGGAAAACGGTGGAGATATAGAGATCGGGGAGAATTGCTTTCAATCCCTGAATGGCTAATATCACCCCGATTCCTGCCAGAACGCGTACCAGTTTTGTTGTACGTGATCCTGCAGTACTGTATCGGATATGTCGCTCTTCCCAGAGGAATCCCAGATATCCTCCAGATGATAGGCTCATTAATTTCAGAAGATCGGTAAAGCCGACGGGATCTGCAATTCCCGTCTCCAGCAGAATTGCCAGGAGCAGAGCAGAAGTACTGCTGATGATACCGACAGCTGCACAAAATTTCGCAAGACGTGCCTTTCTCGTGAACAGTGAGGCATACCATCTGGTGGTGACGAACGTGACCGTGATTCCCAGTGCCAGGCCGCCGAAGACATCAATTGGCCAGTGTACCCCAAGGTACATACGTGAGATGCCCACAAGAAGAATAATCGCAGCGCAGACTGCGGAGATCCATTTTCTTCCTATCGTGCGACCGAGGGCGCTGTAGAAAGCGGCGGCACCGGTGGTATGTCCACTGGGAAATGAATATCCGGTAGCAGTAGCAAGTCGTTTTCCCTCAATTTCCGCGATTACCTGGAATGGACGCGGTGCCCGGATGGTCGCTTTGAGTATTCCCGTCCCGATCAATGCGGTGAACAGGGTGGAAAAAAGAACAAACCCTCGATGTTTTGACATGGCCCAAAGGCAGGTGCAGGTGGCGATGATGAACAGAGTTTCTTCGCCGAGCATGGTGATATACTGCATTGCTGTATCGAGTTGCGGTGATGAAATATGCTGGAAGAATTCCATTATTGCCAGTTGCATAGACCCTCCCTGTAGGTTGCAGTATACTGAAGTCTCCCATGGGGAGCAATTGAAAAGAGCGAGAAATAGCAAAAGGGGTGTTGACAAAAATCACGCTACGTTGTAGTTTCTCCTTGCTGATGATGAGGGTGTAGCGAAGCTGGTTATCGCGACGGCCTGTCACGCCGTAGATCGCGGGTTCGAGTCCCGTCACTCTCGTCCAAGACCGCTCCGGATATCTGGAGCGGTCTTGTTGTCTGAACAGAGAAGGGTAAAACCCTGGAGGATATATGCGGGTTCTTGTAGGAATGAGCGGGGGTATCGACTCATCGGTAGCTGCATTACTACTGAAACATGCCGGGCATGAAGTAGTGGGAGTGACGATGTCGATTTGGCGAGCTGGAAATCCCTTTTCCGGTGAATTGAATAAGAATGCCTGTTTTGGCCCTAATGAAGAGGAAGATATTGCAGAGGCACGTCGTATCAGCAAGATGCTCGGTATTGAATACCATGTGCTTGATTGTGCAGAGCAGTATGAACAGATTGTACTTGAAGATTTCAAGGATGAATATCTTGCCGGACGTACTCCGAATCCCTGTATCTGGTGCAACAGTATGATTAAATTCGGTGCATTGCCGAAAATCGCCCGGGAATCGGGAATTGTGTTTGATCGATTTGCTACCGGGCATTATGCACAGGTGGCACAGCAGGGTTCACGGTTTGTATTGAAAAAAGCGGTTGATATCCGTAAGGATCAATCGTATTTCCTCTACCGTCTTACTCAGCAGCAACTTGCCGAGATTATGTTCCCCCTCGGGACCCTTACCAAAGCTGATGCGCGTTCGATCTGTAAAGAGCATGGCTTTTTTACCGACGAGAAGGAAGAGAGTCAGGATTTCTACAGTGGAGACTACAGTGATCTGCTCCAGACGGAAGCAAAGACCGGTCCGATTGTCGATATGCAGGGAAACAAATTGGGTGAGCATGAAGGGTATTGGCGGTACACCATCGGGCAGCGACGGGGTTTAGGTGTCTCCGGTGGACGACCGTGGTATGTAATCGGAGTTGATGCAAAGGAAAATATCGTAGTGGTTGGACATGAAGAGGATACGTTCAAAAATTCTCTGGAAGCTGATCAGCTGAACTGGATTGCAGTGAACCATCTGGAAAAGCCGTGTGAGGTACAGGCTAAAATCCGTTCGACCGGTGTGCCGAAAGCAGCGATTGTGGCCCCGAATACCGACGGTTCGGTTTCTGTGCGGTTTGCCGAGATGCAGAAAGCGGTAACGCCCGGCCAGTCAGTCGTATTTTACCAGGATGATGTAGTTCTCGGCGGTGGGGTAATCCGATAGCTTCCTGATTTCTCTACGCTTGTATCCCATCCTTTTCCGTGGTTTAATGAAACCATACACAGGTGAAGGGGGAATCTATGCGTCTTATTATTCAACCTGATTATGAAAAACTATCCTGCTGGGCTGCTCGTTATATCGCTAAAACCATCAAGGAGTATGCACCCACAGAATCGAATCCGTTTGTGCTCGGTTTACCGACTGGCTCGTCTCCTATCGGGACCTACAAGCAGTTAATAGCCATGCACCGGGAGGGATATCTTTCCTTTAAAAACGTCGTTACGTTTAATATGGACGAGTATATCGGGCTTCCCGAGGATCATCCGCAGAGTTATCATGCATTTATGTGGGATCATCTGTTCAGTCATGTCGATATTCCACGGGATCATGTGCATATTCCTGATGGGAATGCCCCTGATGTGGTCGCTGCATGCATCGCGTATGAACAGAAGATTGCCGAATATGGTGGAGTGCATCTTTTCCTTGGCGGTATCGGTGCTGATGGGCATATTGCATTCAATGAACCCTTTTCTTCACTGCAATCACGTACCAGGGTAAAAACTCTGACGTATGATACGAAGGTTATGAACTCCCGGTTTTTCGATAACGATATTTCCAAAGTGCCGGAAACTGCTATTACCGTTGGAGTGCAGACCGTGATGAGTGCGCAGGAAGTGATATTGCTGGCCAACGGACACAATAAATCCCGGGCACTGCAGGCGGCGGTTGAAGGTCCGGTGAATCATGGGTGGACCTGCAGCGCTCTGCAATTGCATCCGAAATCGATGATCATCTGCGATGAAGCTGCTGCAGTTGAGCTGAAGGTTGGTACCTACCGGTATTTTAAAGATATTGAAGGGCCTTATTTAGCTCCTGAATGTCTGGTGGTTCCCGAATAATTCAGCACAGTGAGAGCTCGTTTGCAACGCGAATTACCGTTGCGGGGTCGTCAGTCATAATACTGTCGACCCCCTGTTTGAACAGGGTGCGCATCTGGTGTTCGTCATTGATGGTCCACACCTGGATTACTGCATTTCGTTGGTGAAAAGCCTTGATAAAATCATCTGTCACGACCTGAATTCCCCATTGTCTCACCGGAATCTGAAATACGGTGGTTTTTTCTGTATGCAATACAGCAGGAAGGAGATGCAGTTTCTGCTTCAGTAGGAGCGGAAGTACTTCCCGCGTGGTGAGGCTGGTAAGGATACGCGGGTTGCGTTTGCGTATCAGCTGCAGATTCTGCAGGTGAAACGAGGCACAGAGGATACGGTCTTCAGCCTGATGGTTGTGCACCACGGATGCAAAAGCATCAACAATGGCTGGATCGGTACTTTTCAAATCGACATTAAATCGCTGGTCAGGGCACGCTTGTAATGCCTCATCAAGTGTAGCGATCTGTACCTGTTTTCCTCTGAATGGGAACGTGTTACCGCCGTCGCGTGTGAAAGTGTAGCCGGCATCGAGCTGTTTCAACTCTGCCAGAGTATGATCTTCAACCTTGCCGACACCATCGGTGTTTCGTTCAAGGGTATCGTCGTGCCAGATTACTACTGAACCGTCCCGCGACAGGTGTACATCAGTTTCAATAACATCGATACCCATTGATACGGCGCTGGTAAAAGCCTCCAGCGTATTTTCCGGAAAGTGATGGCTGTCTCCACGGTGTGCGATTACCCGCGGCATCGGATTCAGAAACGGTTCTCTATGCTGATGCATACACGTCCTCCTCAGGATTTATGAACTTTGAGGCGTCCTACCTTGATGACCATTTTTTCCAGTCGTTTCGCTTCCCCTTCACTGAGTGTCGCCCGGGCCAGGATATCGCGAAAAAACCGTTTTACCTGTTCCTGTTCATGCTGTTTGTAGAATTGGATACGGGTGAAGGTGTCATCGATGGTCCCTACAAGATGCTGAAGACGGTCTTCGGATATCGGTTCAAATCCGGCGGCAGGTCCCAGTTCTCTGAATAGGGTATAGGTAATAATCTGGACTGCCTGGGCGAGGTTGAGGCTGGGAAATGACTCACTGGTGGGTATGCGTACTCCCATATGGCACAAATGCAATTCTGCATCGGTCAGGCCGTCAGATTCCCGACCGAAAACGATCGAAATACGCCCTGGGCCGGTATCCCCAATCCGTTGGGCGAGCTGCTCAGGAAGAAGCGCAAAGTATTTCCGATTCTTCCCACGTCGACGTGATGCGCCTACCGAAAGAACACTGTCCGCAAGTGCTTCCTGCAGGGTTTGGTATCGCGTATGCTGTTCATACAAGTCGTATGCATGCAGAGCCAGTGTTCTTACACGATTATCGTCATACTCTCTATCACCGGTGATCGCCAGATCATGTATTCCCATCGTCTTCATCGCCCGGCAGACAGATCCGATGTTTGCTCCGTCCTGAGGTTCTACGAGTACAATGCGTATTCGGGCAAGATTTGCGTTCTTTTCCATATGCCCTTTTCATAACAGATATTGCAGTATTATCCAAGCTGGCATATAGTAAGAACATGTTGGAACAGGAAAAAAAACCGAAAGATGCAGCAAAAACCGCACTTATCATTCTCGCATTTATTGCTGTTGCGGCTGCTTTGAAGATAGCCGGATCGGTGACTTTACCCCTGGTGATTTCGGTATTTCTGTTTCTTTTGTTGAATCCGTTTCTCAACCGTTTGGAGAAAATGAAGGTTCCACGGTGGCTTGGAGTGGTTATCGCCATGCTCCTGCTGCTGATTATTCTGCTCTTTGCCGGATGGTTCTTTTTTTTCACCATAGATCGGCTAGTGCAACGGTTGCCGATGTACATCCGAAGATTTACCGTAATTGATGCATGGCTTGCTGAATTGCTGGATCTGGATG
>Ga0334895_1001873_pt1 | contig 19561 bp, 15 predicted proteins | sample GraSluR3_MG_7_FD_207229 | JGI IMG/M metagenome (GOLD analysis project Ga0334895, IMG submission 207229) | Sludge microbial communities from methane-producing bioreactor in Wageningen University, Netherlands - Granular Sludge_31_05-R3 | ecosystem: Engineered > Bioreactor > Anaerobic >... | reverse complement strand
GGTCTCCTTTTAAACTTAATTTTTCAAGATAGTCGCTATCTCCAAATAAATTCATCTTCAATACCTCGTTAGCTTATTTTTAATCTATTATACCTCTTTTCATACGTTTTTAGAGGTGCCCTTTATTCAAAGGCTCGATCAGCTCAAACTGCATATCTTCAGGCAGTCAACCAACATTATGGTGACTCTTGATCGTTTGTGCGGTGTCAGTCCCAGATTCGATGACGTCAGTGTAAAGTGTGCCTTGGGCAAGGAAGTCGACACCGTCAAGTTTTGAGGATTCATCGTCAAAGACTTCGATAAATTCATTACCGATGATTTTACGTTTTTTCTCAGGGTCAGCAACACCAGCTAGTTTGCTCATGAAACGTTCTTTGCTGTCTACACATCATTTAGCTGATGAAAAACGTGCGGCGACTGCCTTGACCCCAATCGTCTTCAAGAATGCAGCCTTGAAAAAAGAAGCACTTTCTGACCCCAATCATCGGTTTGTCCCCTTCTTTGGTTCAAGTGAGTGGCGCCGTCTCGATGAGATGCACCCTTCTATCTTATCAGAGGCTTATAACCGAGACTATACACCGTTTTTACTAGGCTTAAAGGGAGCAGAATCATTGACCCATTACTTCGGCATGCAGCAAATTCAACCCCAATTAGAACATCAACAGGCTGTATTTGTGATTTCTCCGCAGTGGTCTGTCAAGGATGGGCAAATACCTGGCGCTTTTAATGCTTACTATGCGAGTGATCAGGGCTATAGCTTTTTAAAACATGCAACGGGTTCTGCTGAAGACCGATATGCTGCTAAGCGTTTTCTGTCTATGATGCCTGAAAGCCCCATTAATCGTTTCATGAAAAAAATTGCTAAAGGCAAAAATTTGACGACATTGGATCAATGGCAAATCAAATTAGCCCAGCGCTTGGTCAGTCGGGAAGATAATTTGTTCGCAGGCATGCAGTTTGGTGATAATTATCAGGACAAGGTGGTCCCACGGGCTACCAATTTGCCACAGCCTTATAATGTCAAAGCCTTACAAGCCCAGGCGGAAGCACTTGGTCAAGCCCATACCAACAATAATGAGTTTAGCATTTTGAACAGTTTTTACTCTCAACGGATTGCCCATAGTCTTGGCAAGTTAAAAGACAGTCAGACAAACTTTACCTACCTCAAATCACCTGAATATAATGACTTCCAGCTAATTCTCAGTGAGTTTGCCAAGAGTCAGACCGATGTGATTTTCGTCATCCCACCGATTAATGCAAAATGGCAGGCCTATACTGGGTTGAGTGCTGAGAAGTATGCTAAAACCGTTGATAAGATCCGTTACCAACTGAGTTCCCAGGACTTTCATCATATCTCTGACCTGTCTCAGCAAGGTGGTGAACCCTACTTTATGCAAGATACCATTCATTTAGGTTGGAATGGTTGGTTGGCCTTTGACAAGTCTGTCAATACTTTCCTGACAACTAAGCAACCTAAGCCTAAGTATCACTTGAACGACCACTTCTTTACGCCTGAGTGGGCTAATGAGGAGTGATCAGCCTCATCATTCATAATCAAAAAATCTTCCGGTTTAGGGAAGATTTTTTTGAATTAGGCAACTAAGCGTGACAGACGCTCTAAGAATTTCGTGCGTTTTTGGGTTGATGATTTGTCAATTTGATCGAGATTGACCCATTTTGACTTGCGAATACCAATCGTTTTAAGCGTTGATTGGATCAATCCTTTTTTAATCACATTCCCACCAAAATATTTCAGGTACCATGTTGGCGATTTAGACGTCGTGATAATGGTCACTTTCTCAATAGTTGTCAATAAACCTTTAACTCCTGCTGGGGTATTGATATGCGAAAATTGATTTAACATGACTTTGTCAAAAAAGCCTTTTAAAATAGCGGGTAGATCATACCACCAAATCGGAAAAATTAAAATCAGATGGCTGGTCTTTTTGAGTTGCTGTTGATAGCTTATGACTAGGGGATCTACTGCTTTTCCTTCTGAAAAGTATTGCAATTCTTCTTTAGAATGAACTGAATTAAACTGATCGTGATATAAATCCAGCACGGTATAGGGTTGGTCCTGATCCTGTAGGGCATCCTCTATTTTTGTTAAAATCGCATGATTAAAACTTTCCTTATTGGGATGTGCATAAATAATTGTTGTTTCTTTCATCACTCACCTGTTTCCAATCTAAGTTACATTATACCTGAAATTCATTGAAAAGACATTAGAAATGATTTTCTAATCCCATTGTGATGCAACAAAAAACACGCTAACTACACGTGTTTTTCTAGTTATAATTAATCTTCATACCCATGCGGATGGTTCTGATGCCATGTCCAGGCATTTTGGATGATGTCAGCTAGCTTTTCTTTCGGTGTCCAAGCAAGGATTTCCTGAGCTTTGCTGCTATCTGCGACTAAGGCATCTGGGTCTCCAATGCGACGTGGTCCGATTTCTGATGGGATGGCATGTCCTGTTACTTGACGAGCGGTTTCTAGCACTTGTAAGTTAGAATAGCCTGTTTTCGTGCCGAGATTAAAGGCATCAGACTGACCACCAGCTTTCAGGTATTCAAGTGATTTGATGTGGGCATCAATCAAGTCTGTCATACCAATATAGTCACGGACACAAGTTCCGTCTTGGGTTTGGTAATCATCACCATAAATCATGATTTTCTCGCGCTGACCGAGGGCAACTTGCAAGATAATCGGAATCAAATGGGTTTCGTTTTTATGCGCTTCTCCAATAGAACCGTCATGTTTAGCCCCAGCGACATTGAAATAACGTAGGGCAACATAGGTCATATCCGTCGCAGCAGCTTGCCAAGCCATCATTTTTTCCATGATCAGTTTGCTTTCTCCATAAGGATTGATCGGTTTCTGAGGTGTTTTTTCCGTGATTGGCATTTCTTCTGGAATGCCAAAGGTTGCGGCTGTACTTGAGAAAACGATGTGTTGCACCTCAAACGCTTGCATCACCTCAAGTAAGGTCATCGCCCCACCGACATTGTTCTCGAAATACATGAGCGGTTTTGTCATCGACTCACCTACTAAAGAATAGGCGCAAAAGTGCATGACCCCTTCGATGTTTTTCTCTTGCGTGAAAACGTCTGTCAAGAAGGCTTTGTCTCGAATATCTCCTTGGTAAAAACGTGCCTTGTCTGCTACTGCTGCACGATGTCCAGTTGACAAATTGTCAACAACTGCCACATCGTAACCACGCGCAAGAAACTCATCCGTTGCATGGCTGCCAATATAGCCAGCACCACCTAAAATCAAAACCGTCATCTTTTCTCCTCAATTCCACTTTTAGTATACGTTTACTAAACATTATAGCATAAAACGTTTACGTTTTCAATAGCATCATTAAATCGGATACGGCAACTTAAATGATACCCTATCAATGCCCATATTATATCATAAAAGTGTGATTTTTTCGCCATTGAGGGTGATCTCGAAAGCGTAGGTTTTGGCGTTAGCAGTTAAGACGGCGACGTTTTCTTTGGCGGCATCAAAGCGTCTAATGACGATTTCATTGTCACTCGGTGTCTCAATTTCGATCCCACCCTCAAGGTCAAAAGCCTGCGCTGTATTGCGGAAGGTCAAGAGATTCAGTAATTTTTGAACAACCGGTCGTTTGAGTTCTGCTTTAACTTCTTCAACATCATAATAATGGCGGTTGATATTACGGCCTTCCTTTGAAGATTCAAGCAAGTCCAGATCGTTTTGCCCTGCTAATAGACCAACATAGTAGACTTGAGGGATGCCTGGTGCAAAGACTTGGAAAGCACGCGCCAACAAGTAAGCAGCATCATTGTCCCCTATGGCAGAATAGTAAGTCGAATTAATTTGATAAATATCCAGGTTATTATAGGCTTCCGATGAGAAAATTTTCTTGACATTGGCACCGACCTTGTAGAGTTCCTCAGAAGTATAGAGAGTTTCTTCATCAGTCAGAATGTCCTTGGCATCAACAACACCAATCCCATCATGGGTGTCAAGGGTTGTAAACTGTTTCATCGGAGATAGCTTCAACCATTTGGCCAATTGCTTGGTCTGCCCAGAATAGAGCGTGTAGAGGCTAACCATTGGCAAGGCAAAATCATAGATGTAAAAATCATGGTCAGCAATTTTATGTTGGATGCTGTAGTGTTCATGGATTTCTGGTAGGATTTCACAGCCTTTGGCTATCGTGATGTCTCTGACATCGTTTAACAAGTCCCAGATTTCTGGCTCCACAAAGAAATCATTGGTGTCTAATTTCTTAATCGCATAAGCAAAGGCATCTAGTCGAACAATGTCACACCCATGGTCAATCAATTGCTCTAAAGTCTCTTTGATGAAGCGACGTGTGACGGCTTGATTGACATCTAAGTCAATCTGCTCTTCCCCAAAGGTGTTCCAGACTAATTCAGTCGTCCCATCCGCAAAGGTCACTTCTTGAAAGGGTGCTTTGTCTTTACGTTTGTAAATGAGATCGATGTCTGCCTGGGTTGGTCGATTTTCTGGCCAAAAATTTTGATTGCGTAAAAAGAGATTAGCAAAGTCAGAATCCTCTTTCTTAGCCTTGAAATCAATAAATTCTGGACTCTGACGCGACAAATGATTGATCATAAAGTCAAACATCAAGTAATAACGCTCGCCAATGGCTTCGATATCTGCCCAATCACCAAAAGCGCTGTCTACTTGCCGATAATCTTGCGGTGCGAACCCACGGTCACCTGTGGATGGAAAGAATGGCAGTAAATGGACACCTCCCACTGCACCTTCCAAATCTTCGGCTAGGATTTTCTGGAGGTCCTTTAGATTTTTACCAAGGCTATCTGCGTAAGTAATTAACATGACTTTATTTTGAATAGGCATATTTTCTCCTTTTGACTTTTTGTCAATCGTTTGATAATCGTATTATATCAAAACGCTTACTTGATGTAAACGTTTTCTTTTAAGTTTTATTTCACCGCACCGTTACTCATACCTGAGATGATACGCTTTTGGAAAAAGAGATAAACAATAGTAATCGTCACGATACCGATGATATAAGAGGCAAAACTTGGACCAAAATCACTCATATATTGCCCCTGATAATTGTACTGGAACAAAGGTAATGTCCAAAATGAATCGTCTCGGTTAAGAATGAGCAATGGCAAGAGAAAGTCATTCCAAATCCATAAAGCATTGAGAATTAAAGTCGTTGCGTGCATGGGTTTCATCAGGGGAAAAGCAACTTTGATAAACATAGTCATCTTATTAGCACCATCAATCTCTGCTGCTTCATCCAAACTTTCAGGAATTGATAACTTAATATAACCGACATACAAGAACAGGGTTTGTGGAATGGCGTAAGTCAGATAGAGGAGCATCAGACCTGGCAGATTCATCAAGCCCATGGCTGTCATCTGATTAGTAATCGGCAGCATGATCACTTGGAAAGGAACAAAAATGCCAAGAATCAAAAGTGAATACATGATGGTAAAAGCTGTTTTGCGGCCAATATTACGTGCAATGGAGAAAGCTGCCATTGGCACGACTAAAATAATCATGATGATCGATACAACAGAGATAATAACTGAATTTAAGAAATATTTACCAATACCGTCTTCAATCAAACGCGTATAGTTTTCCATGGTAAAGGGTTTCGGTAAACTAAAGAAATGTTGCATAATTTGCGGTGTATCTTTAAATGAGCTGACCACTGTTAAGTAAATGGGAACCAATATTAGAATGGCACCTACAATGAGTAACAGTAAATGCGGTAATTTATTTTCTTTATTTTTCATTTTCCCACCTCTTTAGACTTCAAACTTCTTAGAAACAGCTTGTTGAATTAATGAAATCACAACAATGATGATAAATAAGACTACTGCAAGTGCATTGGCATAGCCGAAGCTATTATTTTTGAAGGCTGTGTTATAGACTAACATTCCTAATGTGGCAGTCATGTCATTAGGCCCACCACCTGTCAGAACAAATATATTATCAAAAGCTGTCAAACCACCTTTTAAAGCTAAAATAAAGACCATGGAGATAGATGGGATTAAGAAAGGAATTTCAATACTTTTGAAAATTTGTCTTTTGCTTGCCCCATCAATGGCTGCTGCTTCCAGAATTTCATGGGGAATACTTTGCAAACCAGCTAGAAAAATAATCGTTGGTGTCGCCACACCCTGCCATAAAGCGACAAATAAAACGGCGTAGACAACTGTTTTAGGATTTGAGAGTAGATTCTCTTTCAAGAAGTCAATGTGGAACGTTTCGCCAATCAAGGGAATGCCGTAAGCAAAAATTTGTTTGAAAATCATACCAATTGTAACGGTTGCAATCACTGCTGGAAAGAAGAACACGCCACGAAAGAAATTTGAGGTTCTAAGTTTGGCATTCAGGGCGCGTGCCACTAAAATACCGATGCTGACTTGACCTAGGATCATACCAATCGTGAAAATAATGGTAAACTTAATTGTTTTAATAAATTTTGGATCACTGAAAATAGCTGTATAATTTTTAAAACCAATATAATCATAATTGTCCGTTAAGCCAGTCCAATTGGTAAAAGAGAAGATAACGCCACGGATCGTCGGCAAATAAAAGAAAATCACTTGCAGAATAATTGGAATCAAGAGGAAGAGATATCCCCAATATTTACTGATAAATTTGTCTTTCATAACGAGAATTCCTTTTCTAAATTTGATCTAATTTATGAACTTTAGCCTGAACGCCTATCGCGTAGGTGTTCAGAAAAAATTCACAAATCAGAAATCAAGCTTATTTCATTGCATCAAAGAAGACATTGAGCTCTTTGGCCATGGCATCAGCATTACCAGTACGTGCATAATTTGCTGTCAAGGTATGGAAATCAGCTTCACTGTCCCACTTAGATTGTAACCAAACGAATTGTTTATCTGTAAAGGTTAAACGTGTGATTCCTTCAATTTCTGGTGTTTTGCCTTCTGTTTGAACACCTTTGACAGCTGTTGGTTCACCATTGACATCGTAGTATTTTTGGAAAACTTTAGCCGTTGAGAAATATTTAACAAATTTTTCTGCTGCTGCTTTGTTTTTAGACGTGCTAGAAATTGAAAGTGCCATATCTGCAGCACCAACACTCATCGCATCAGCTTCTGTTTTACCTGGGTAAGCAAATGACCGAATTTCAAAATTTGGCTTTTGTTGTTGGACAGCTGAAAGTGCCCAAATCCCTTGTGGCAAGATTAGTGATTTACCTGTTGCAAAAGCTGCAATCGCATCATCATAAGTGGCGCCATCAGCACCTTTTTGACCATTACCTTTGAGAATATCAAGTTGTTTGGCAACTGCTTGAAAATCTGGATTTGATGTCTTAATGGCACCTTTAGGTGAGAAGCGCAGCGCATTTTGAGCGCCATCAAAGCCACCATCTGCTTCAGCCCAAGCCAACTGACCAAAACCATTAAGTGACCAGGCATCTGCCTGTGTTAAAGATAAAGCAAACGGTGCTTGATCTTTACTTTTAGACTTGATATCACTGACCAATGTTTCAAATTCATCCCAAGTTTTGGGTGCTTCAAGCCCTAGTTTCTTAAAGGCATCAGCATTGTAGAAGAACCCCCAAGCATTTGAATCAAGTGGGACGCTATAGACTTTGTCCTTGATGGCGTATTGTTCAGCAACACCGTCTTTGATATTGCTCATGAAATCTTTACCTGTCAAATCTTCAAAAACATTATTGGCTGCCCATTCTTGGAAATCAGCATTTTGTGGAAAAACATTGATAATATCTGGTGTATCTTTTGAAGAAATACGTGTTTTTAAGACGTTACCTGGATCGGGAACGGAAACAACTTTAACTTTGATATCCTTGTTTTCTTTCTCAAAGTCTTTAGCAATTTCTTTCGTAATCGCTAACGTTTCTTTCTTCTGAGTAAAGAATTCAATTTCAGTTTTTTTGCTGCCTGAGCTGCCACATGATGCCAGTAAGGCAACTGACGCTAAACTCAAGAGGGACAGTGTCAATTTTGTTCTTTTTTTCATAAAAGGCTCCTTCTATTGAAAACGACTTTGTAAGCGTTTTCTATATCTTTATTATATGACAGTATGCTAGGATTGACTATAGACAAAAGTTCTAAATATATGGTAAAATGTATGCAGTAAACGTTTACGAAAGAAGATTTAGTAAATTATGGAATACAAAGAATTTCATCAAAATTTTTTAGATATCAACCTTGATTTTGTAGGCAATGAAGCCACGATTCCCAATTTCAGTTTCGGTCCAGCGATACGCAAAAACTATGTTATACATTATATCACATCTGGCTCTGGTCGCTATATGATCTATGGTTTCGAGCATCAATTAAAAGCTGGGGATTGTTTTATCTTACCCGCGGATGTGGAAACATTTTACCAATCTGACGCACTGACGCCTTGGGCCTATTATTGGCTTGGATTAAGTGGTCATGTTGTCAATGATTTATTTGCGCGAACTGCCTTAGATGATAAGGGTTGGATATTAGAAAATGTCAGTAAAACAGAATTTATAGAACATTTCTCTAAGATTCAAAATTTAATTTCTGACGATGATAAGACCGTTGATTTAGCCATTCAAGTAGAACTTTTTGCACTTATGAAAAGTTTAATTACCCTTTTCCCAAAATCCATTACCGAGCATAAGAACCAATCTGATTATTATGCTGAAAAAGCCTATACTTTCATCAATCAAAACTATAGTCAAAGCATTAAAATAAAAGATGTCTTAGCCCATGTGATGATTTCGCGCGCTTATCTGTTTACTATTTTTAAACATAAATATGGTCTGTCACCCCAAAAATATTTAATTGACCTCCGCATGGCCAAAGCCGCAATGCTGCTCATTCACTCAGACAACCTTGTCTCTCAAATTTCTGAAGCTGTTGGCTTCTCGGACTCGCTTAGTTTTTCAAGTGCCTTCAAAAAAAGGTATGGCGTCAGTCCAACAAAATTTAAAACGCAAAAACATGATAATTTAATGTTAGAAACACTAAATAATATGAATCTAAATCGACTCAAAAAATAAGCCAGGAGCAGCTCTAAACTGCTTCTGGCTTATTTTGATACACGTAATACGTAATATATCAGGCTAATTTCTTAATGACGGAAATGACGTGCCCCTGTGAAGACCATAGCAATCCCATGCTTGTCTGCTTCATCAATGGCGTCTTGGTCACGGACTGATCCACCGGGTTGGATAATCGCTTTGATCCCAGCTTTGGCAATTTCTTCAACATTATCTGCAAATGGAAAGAAGGCATCTGATGCTAAGACTGCGCCTTCAAGTCGGTCTGAGGCCTGCTCAATCGCAATCTTAACAGAAGCGACACGGTTGGTTTGACCTGGGCCAACACCTAATGTTTGGTGGTGATTGGTGATAATAATGCCATTAGATTTGACATATTTGACAGAACGCCATGCAAACTCAAGCGCTTCAACTTCCACTGCTGTTGGGTGGCGTTTGGTTACAATTTCCCAAGACTCTTGCAACTCAACAGTTGTATCTTGATCTTGGACAAGAAGACCACCTACAACACCCGTCACTTCTTTTGGCGTTTCAGAGGCTTTTTGTTGCGCAAAGTTCAATACTAAAATCCGAAGATTTTTCTTCTTATTGGTCAAAATGGCCAAAGCATCATCAGAATAACTTGGTGCAATGATGATTTCAAGGAAAATCGGATGCATTTTTTCAGCTGTTGCGGCATCGACTTCACGATTTAAGACGACAATCCCACCGAAGATTGAAACGGGGTCAGCATCGTAAGCGTAGTCCCAAGCTGTTTCAATCGTCTCAGCTGTACCAATCCCACAAGGGTTCATATGTTTCAAAGCGACAACTGTCGGCAAGGTGAAATCACGAATGATGCGAATCGCTGCGTCAGCATCACGGATATTGTTGAATGACAGTTCTTTACCGTTAAGCTGTTTGGCTTGTGAAATAGAATAGTCTATCGGAAGGGCTGACTCATAGAAGTCCGCATTTTGTTGGGGATTTTCACCATAACGCATAGGTTGTTTGAGATCATAAGTCAGGGTGAGTTTCTCAGGCTTAACTTCACCAACTTGCGCTGTGAAATATTCAGCAATTAAAGCATCATAAGCGGCTGTGTGACGGAAAACTTTGGCTGCTAATTTTTGACGCGTTTCATAAGTCGTGTCACCATTTTCAGCAAACTCAGTTAAGACAAGCTCATAGTCTGTCGGGTCAACAACAACGGTTACACTGGCATGGTTTTTCGCAGCCGAACGTAACATAGAGGGACCGCCGATGTCGATGTTTTCGACAGCATCCGCATAGGTCACATCTGGTTTAAGAATCGTCTCTTTGAAAGGATAAAGGTTGACGACAACGAGGTCAATCGGTAAGATCTCATGATCCTTCATCGCTGAAACGTGTGTGTCGAGGTCGCGACGCGCCAGAAGACCACCATGAATTTTAGGGTGCAAGGTTTTCACGCGCCCATCCATCATTTCCGGAAAACCTGTGACGTCATCAATGGCAATGGTTGCAACACCTGCAGCATCCAGTGCTGTTTTAGTCCCGCCAGTAGAAATAATTTCCCAACCCAGTTCACGCAATTTTTCGGCAAATGCCACAATCCCTGTTTTATCACTTACGCTAATCAGTGCTCGTTTTGTCAATGTCTCACTCCTTAAATATTAGTTGATAAGTTCATTTTAACGATTTATCCCCAATTTTGATAGCGAAAAAACGTATATCTCTGTAAAATATACGTTTATCGTTCAGAAATTACTGAAAACGTGATTAAACTGCCCCCAATTCAGCAATAAAGCGCGCAAAGGCAGCATTGCCATCTAGTGTATCCTTAAAGACCCCAGCGTGCTCTAAGACTGTCAAGAAAACGTGGCCTAAGGCTGCCTGCATATAAGTATCTATCGCTTCATTTTGGTAGCCTTGCTTCAAGGCTTCGGCCCATGGCTGATGGTAGGCAGCAACGATGTCGGCTTCGCCAAGGATATAACGTTTGACCTCCTCAAGCTCTGTTTTCAGTCGTCCTGGTAAAATCGCAAGTCCCATGACTTCAATCAAGCCGATATTTTCACGCTTAATATGTTGAACATCGCTGTGTGGGTGAAAAATGCCATCCGGATGTTGCTCACTCGTGTTATTATCACGTAAAACGAGGTCAATCTCGAAATCAGCACCGCGGCGACGTGCGATAGGTGTGATGGTATGATGTGGGGTGCCATCTGCTGTCCTTGCGACAATTTCAACCGTTTCGTCAGTGTACTGCTGCCATTTTTCTAGGATAAACGTACTGGCTGCCACCAAATCTTGGCGGTTATCAGCTGTCAAGCGAATCACGCTCATGGGCCAGTTGACGATGCCAGCACCTACAGTCGGAAAAGTCGGTATGACGAACTGACCTTTAAGTTCAGCCTTAGCCATGGGAAAATCGTGACGCCCCGCCTGATAATGATCGTGGCTAAGAATCGAGCCGCCGACGATCGGCAAATCAGCATTTGACCCTGCAAAGTAAGTCGGTAAACTGTCAACAATCGCCAGCAAGTGCGCAAAGGTCACTTGAGAAATCTTCATCGGGCTGTGCTTTTCAGCAAGAATAATCGAATGTTCGTTAAAATAAGCATAGGGCGAATATTGGAAACCCCAAGTCTCGCCAGCCAAGTCAAGCTGCACAATCCGATGATTGGTCCGTGCCGGATGATTGAGCCTGCCCGCATAGCCTTCATTTTCGATGCAGAGCAAACACTTAGGATAGCTCGACTGTACGGCATTTTTTTCCGCCGCAATCTGCTTGGGATCCTTCTCAGGCTTGGATAAATTGATCGTAATTTCGAGTTCGCCATAAGGACTTGCGCTGTAAAAATGTTCATTTTTGGCAATGGCGCGTGTCTTGATATAATCGTTTTTCTTGGATAAGTCGAAAAAATAATCAGTCGCTGCTTTTGGCGATTGGGCATATTTTTCTTTAAAACGTCGATTGACATGAGCCGGTGTTGGGGTCAAAAAGTTCATCAGCTTCGCTTGAAAAATGTCTTCATTTGCAGCTATTTCATCAAATTGACCATTTGCTTTAGCGACAGCACAAAGGAAGTCAGATAAGGTGAGCGAGTCGTCATTGCCAGATGGTTGAAGATTTTCTGCTAAATCATCTTCACCGATTAAAGCCAATATCAAATTTTGTAAGTAAATGCGATCGGCCACTTCGTAAGCTCCTAGCTTGATGGCAAGATCTGCGAAGTCAATCACTGCTTGTGAGATGTTCATAATTTTCTAGCTCCATCTGCAATCGTCGCAACGTAAAAACTGGCAGCATATCCGATTTTTTCAAGGTAAGTTGCTGACAGTTTCGTAATAAAAGTCTCGATTTCTGATGTTGCAACAAGGGCAATGCCACAGCCACCAAATCCAGCACCTGTCATCCGTGCACCAAGAACCCCTGACAAACCTTGTGCTGTTTCAGCCAAGGTGTCCAGTTCGATCCCCGTCACTTCATAGTCATTTTTCAAGGACTCATGTGAAGCGTTGAGTAATTGACCAAATGCTTGTAACTCACCAGCTTCTAGGCAAGTCTTAGCTAATTTTGTCCTTTCGTTTTCATAGACGGCGTGTTTGGCACGCTTTTCTAATGTCACGTCTCCAATCAAGGCTCGATTTTCTTCAAATTCTGTTGGGGTCAATTGACCAAGCGCTGTGATCTCAAGCTTCGTTTGCAAACGCTTGAGTGCTTCCTCACATTCGGCCCGACGTTCATTGTACTTAGAATCCGCTAATTCTCGGCGCTTATTAGTATTCATGATGACAATTTTATAGTCGCCAAATTCAGCAGGGACGAGTTCATATTTAAGTGTATTGGTGTCTAATAAAATCGCTTTGCCAATTTCGCCAAAGCCAATGGCAAATTGATCCATGATACCTGAATTAACGCCAATGAATTCATTTTCTACTTTTTGACCGAGCTGGACTAAGGTTAATTTATCAAGACCCAGATGATATAAATCATTGACAACTGTCCCAACCAACAACTCAAGAGAAGCTGATGATGACAAGCCTGAACCATTGGGAATCGTGCCTTCAATGACGAGCTCAAAACCAGTTTGAATGGCATGACCTGCTTCTTTTAATTTAAGCAGATAACCTTTGACAAAATTTCCCCAGTTGGCTTCTGGTGTATTGACAAGCTCATTTTCAAGTGAAAATTCAATCACACCAACTGTTTCAAAATTTAGGGAATAGACTTTTACGAGACTATCTGCCCGTTTTCTTGCGACACCAAAGGTGCCAATACTGATGGCTGCTGGAAAGACATAGCCACCATTATAATCCGTATGCTCCCCGATTAAGTTAATCCGGCCTGGCGAGAAATAGTTAGCTGTTGCACCATCACCGAAGAGGGCTGTAAATTTTTCTGTGACTTCTTGTTTCATTTCTTTTGTTGACATGATCGTTCCTCACTTGATCTAATTTGACTTGACTTCATTTATGACAAATTTGCGACTTTGGTAATCCCCGTCTAGGAAGGGATAAATATAAAGACCAACAGACATTAATTCATCACCACCATATATGGCATCACCGTTGACTTGGTAGGTTTTCTCAGGTGCAAGTCCTGTGAATTTAAGCGTCCGAAGGGGACCTGCTGATTCTGCATATTTTCTAAAATAAAAACCGATGGCTTGTGACTGATCACCATTGACAAAAAGCCATGCTGTTTGATCTGATTCAAATGGTGATAAGAGACGATGGAATTTTCCATACTGCAAGAGTTTACGATGTGTTTTGTAGAAAGCAACCTGTTCAAGAACGACTGCTTTTTCTTCTTGTGTCATGTCTTGAAGATTCAGTTCATAACCAAAGACCCCGCTCATGGCGACATCACCTCGAATCTCTAAGCCTGTTTCCCGATATGTTTGGTGATTGGGCACTGCTGATACATGGGCACCCATCGAAGAAATGGGGTAGACTAGGCTCGTGCCATACTGAATATCTAAGCGTTCAACGGCATCTGTATTATCGCTCGTCCAACTTTGTGGCATGTAATGTAAAAATCCAGCATCGAACCTACCGCCACCACCTGAGCAGCCTTCCCAAAGGATATGATCATAGTCCGTCGTCAGCTCTTCTAGCATCTCATAGAGGCCTAAAACGTATCGATGGAAGACTTCACCTTGGTGCGCTGCACTTGCTGTCACTGAATAAACTTCCGTCAAGTTACGGTTCATGTCCCATTTGATATAGTCAATGTCAATCGTGTCAAGAATAGCCCGCATTTGCGCTGTAATTGTCTCGCGAACTTCTTTGCGTGAAAAATCTAGCACGTATTGGTCACGAGAGGTACTCATAGAACGCCCTGGTATTTGAAGGGCGTAATCAGGATGTTGACGAAATAGGTCACTATCCGCATTAACCATTTCAGGTTCAAACCAAAGGCCAAAGGTCATATTTTTTTGATGCACATAGTCAGCGATGCCTTTGAGTCCACCTTTTAGCTTCTCTGTATTTTCAAACCAATCTCCCAAACCTGATGTATCATCATCACGTTTACCAAACCAGCCATCATCTAAAACGAAAAGTTCAATTCCAAGATCAGCGGCACTATCAACAATTTTCTTGATTTTATCCGTATCAAAGTCAAAATAAGTCGCTTCCCAGTTATTGATGAGGATTGGGCGCTCCGCCTGACGGTATTGTCCACGCGCCAATCGGTTTTGAAGTAAGTCATGAAAGGTTTGGCTCATGCCATTAAGTCCTTGATCAGAATAAACTAACAGGGCTTCAGGTGATTGGAAAGACGCATCACTCTCAAGTTCCCATTCAAAACCAAAGGGATTAATCCCAGCCATGACTCGCGTCTGTGAAAATTGATCTCGTTCAACCAACATTTCATGATTGCCACTATAGACTAAAGTTAAACCAATTGCTGTCCCTGTAAATTCGTCTGTTTTGGGTTCAACGATCGCAATAAACGGATTAGATTGGTGGCTTGACGTGCCACGTTTGCTGTCGATGATTCGTGTGCCACGTTGAATCGTCTGACGTTCAATTTCACGTTCTTTGACATGGCGTCCAGGCAAACTAATTAATTCCAAGTCTTGCTCAGGTAAATCAACGGATATACTCGCTAATTTTTCAATGACAACAGGTGCTACGCCATGATTTTCAAGCAAGGTATTACGAGCTATCACATCGCGTTGCGCATAAATCGTGTACGAAAGTTTTAATTTGAGATTGAGTAGTTTGTCAACCAGGGTGATGACAAGTGTTTCAGCTTCTTCATCAGCTTCTACATAGGTCGCTGGTAAACCATCAAGTATGGGTTTGCCAGAAATAATCTCATAACTATCGTAAACAAATTCAGTGATAGATGAGCCATTAGCTTGCTTAATTTGGACAGCAGGATTGCGGAAATCGCCATGACCATAACTTGGAAATTCTTGTGAGATGACATCTAGTGAAAAATCGCGTGTCTTAAGCGGCATCCCATCCGGATTTGGTGAAAAACTACGATTCATGGCTGGATATTTTCGGCCACCATGATAAGTTTTAATGGCTTTACCAAAATAAAGATGACTCAAATAACTTTCTTTTTCAATACCGATAAGATAAGAAATGGCGGTGTTTGAGAGGTGAAAAATTTTTTTGCTTTCATCAAATGTGATTAGTGTCATGAGAGACTCGCTTTCTTTATTTACTAAACGTTTACTGAAGTAATTATATCTCTTTATGAAAGCGTTGTCAATGATTTAAACAAAAAAGAATTTGATAGACTGATCAGCCTATCAAACCCTTTAATAACTATTAAGACAGTTTATTTTTCCGGACACTCTCTCGTACAATAATTTCTGAGGCGACTTCAACACGTAACGCAGTCTTTCGACCGTCTGAAATTCGTTCTTTAGCTAGTCTAACGGCCACACGCCCAATCTCCAGACTATCGATATGGACGGTACTAAGCGGCGGTGATAGATAGCCTACCATCTCAATATCATCAAAACTGAAGACTGAAATCGCTTCTGGTATCGTAATATTTTTCAGCTGCAGGGCCCGATAAATCCCGATACTCATGGGATCACTGGCGGAAATAATGGCTGTTGGCAACTGATCGCCAGATGCTTCAATTAAGGCATTTGTGGCATTTAAAGCAAAGCCCATACTCCAATCACCCGTTTTAAGTTGGATCTTATCTGACAAACCATGAATGGTCATCCAATTTTCATAGGCAGTGGTCCTAACATCTGCTAATAAGTGTTGCTTTTGCCCCTTCAAATCAACCGTTCTAATTTCACCACCAATGAAGGCGATTTGCCGATGACCTTGTTCGTAAAGATAATCTAAGACTTGTTCTGTTTGCTTGGCAAAATCGGTATGAACGAGGTCATATCGAGAGCTAGCAAAATGATTGTCAACGACAATCAGATTCTGATTGACCTTGTAAATATCCGCTAGCGTCTCATCTGTAAAAGCACCAATCGTAAGGACCGCACCGAATTGTGCGAGCTGCTCAAGGCTCACTTCTCCCAACTTCAACGTTTCGAGTCTAAAATTCCAGTTACCCGCTTCAAGTGCGATGCCTTCCTGAATCAAGCGAAAATACGGATCATCATTTTCGCGTTTGGATGAATGCGTCTTGATCACAGCAATCGATAATTTATTAGATTGCTTAGGGGATTTAGGCCCTAAATTTTCTACTTTGTGATAATTAAGCTGGTTGGCTACTTTAATAATTCTGGTGCGGGTTGCTGGTGAAACACTCATGGTTTCATCCGCATTTAAGACTCGTGATACCGTAGCAGGCGAAACACCTGCTAATTTTGCAATTTCTCTAATACTGGCCATGGCTTACAATTCCTTTACTTGCTGATGTGTCTTCTGCTTGATCTATCATCTGCTACCATTATTTTACCTTATTTTAGACGTTTAGTAAACAAAAAAGCAAGCTTTAGGCTTACTTCTCTTTATGTTAGGGCATATAGGCCATTAACGCTGTCAAATCCATAATGTCAGCTCGTAAGTTATCGCCGATCGTTGTATCTTTAATCAAGCGGCGTTTAGGCTTTTCTTCCAAGAAGTTGGTTAAGGATTCGTTACCTGTTCCCTTGGCCAAAATCTCCTCAATTGACGTAAAAGGGGCGTGGGTAACGATTTTAAAGCCGTAGGAATCGTTTAAGAGGGAATAGCCTGCGATACCGGTCGTTTTTTGATAGGCTTTACTCATACCGCCATCTATCACCATGAGTTTCCCATTGGCTTTGATCGGACTTTCACCACTGGCAACCTTGACAGGTGTATGCCCGTTAATCACAACGGACTGTGGGTCATTCAAACCAAATTCTGCCAAGATCATGTCCATGATTTCTGGTTTTTCTCTGTAGGCAAAATAGGGATTTTCGCCTTCTTTATGTGTCGTTTTATCTGAGATAAAATAGCGCTCAAATGTCGTCATGGACGAGCGACTAAATAAAGGCGAGCATTTACCGGCCCAAGCATACCACATCAAATCAGTCGAGTAATCATCGTAAATCTCAGTATGGCGAATCCCACGTCTGATGTGCTCTTCAAACTTATCAGCAAGGGACGACCAGAATAGAGAGTGCCGCCAATGCTCATCGATAAAAAAGTGCCATCCTTTTTCAAAGGAATACAACCATGGTAGAGCAAATGCCGGTTGTAAACAAGATAAGCCGAACCTTTTTCGACTAGAAACTGCATGTGGCGCTGGAATTTTTCGGATTTCTGTAAAGAGGACAGGATCGCCGCCATGACGTAGGCTTCACTTTCGGTCAACTCGATAGGATGATACTGGGAGACGGTCTGGAAACACGTGTTTTCCAGGGGATAATCTGTGTCATTGAGGGTGATGGTCTTGTGCTTATAGTCTATTTTTTCTAATAGATTACGATCTCCCATTTCGAACTCAGGGCGACGCGCAATGATTTGGCCTTCTAGCTTGAACTGAATCACCGTCAAGGCCTGATGGACCTTGGTCAAACGCGCTTGATTTTCGACCCCTAGCAAATCATCATCCGGACGTGCTGTCGGCTTAAAAGCCGAGTTCAGCTCATAATGTTCTTCAGCAAACAAGAACAAGGGCCGCAGATTCAGGGAATAGGCCGTTTCTAACTCATAAAGATAGTTATACTTCACCGCAATCCTAAGCAGCGTCGCAAGACTGGCCATGTTCCCAGCATAAGCCCCCATCCAGAGTACATCATGGTTGCCCCACTGGAAATCCACATTATGGAACTGAATCAAACGATCCATCACCTTATCCGCGCCCGCACCACGGTCAAAGACGTCTCCCACCACATGCAGATGATCGACCGTCAACTGCTGAATCGTCATACACAAACTTCGAATAAACTTATCCGCCTGATTCAGCTCGATCAAGCGCTTAATGATCTGCTGATAATAATCCGCTTTCTCAGACTGATTCGTCTCTAAACTCAGCATTAATTCTTCCGTAAAATAGCGGAAGTCTTCATGAACCGCCTTACGAACCTTAGAACGGGAGTATTTAGTCCCCAGAAAACGCAGCAGCTTAATCAGACGATGAATCGTTTGACTCGACCAATCGTTGGCAGCCTCCAAATCCTTTGGCTTACGTTGCAACATATCAGTCGGATAAGCAATCAGCATGGCCAGACGATCCATTTCTTCAGGGTCTTCATCCCCAAAAATCGCATCAATTTTCTCTTTAATATTCCCAGCACCTGTCCGAATGATGTGGTTAAAAGCCTTGTATTCCGCATGAATATCACTGATATAAAGCTCCGTCCCCTTAGGCAAATTAAGGATAGCTTCCAAGTTGATCAGCTCACTCGCGACCTTGTCCTTGGTCTCATATTTTTCAGCTAATAATGACAGATATTTGTTTTCTTGCATGCTCGTCTTCTTTCCTGATGAGATTTTGATAGGCCTATTATAGCATGGAATTGAGGTGTTTAGGATTGTTGAATTGGTTTTGGACTTGATTTTTGAACTAAAATAACCTTCAAATAATATTCGATTATTTGGAGGTTTTATGACGATTGGCAAAGATGACTTCATACGATTTTATGCAACTCAAGTTCAAAGTGATGATATGTCACTTTTTTTAGGAGCTGGTATTTCAGCTTCCTCTGGCTATCCAACATGGTCTAAACTTTTGGAGCCTTGTGCTAAATTATTGAATATTGAAATTACTGATTCAACTAACTTATTTAAATTATCACAATATTATGCAAACCAGTATGGGATTTCTGAATTAAAAAAAGTAATTAATAATAACATCAATATATTGAATAAACAAAATGATCTAATTGCGGAGCTTACAAATTTTAACTTTAAAACAATTTGGACAACTAATTTTGATACACTTGTGGAAAAAACTCTAGCTGATAAAAATATATTGACGAATGTTATTAGTGATGAAAAAAATTTACCTAATACTAAGTGTTTAAATAGAATTAATATTTATAAAGGGCACCTCTAATAACTACCAATTAATTCACCTCTAAATGAAATTAGAAAAAAACACAGAAAACTAAGCATAGTCTACTGTGTTTTTCTTTATGTTACAGACGCCACTTGACTGTTTATTCT
>Ga0334895_1001871_pt1 | contig 19575 bp, 13 predicted proteins | sample GraSluR3_MG_7_FD_207229 | JGI IMG/M metagenome (GOLD analysis project Ga0334895, IMG submission 207229) | Sludge microbial communities from methane-producing bioreactor in Wageningen University, Netherlands - Granular Sludge_31_05-R3 | ecosystem: Engineered > Bioreactor > Anaerobic >... | reverse complement strand
CCTATTGCCACTGCCGCCCTGGCCTGCGGTATTCCGGCTCGATCCCAGCGGCCACGACGGCCGTCGCGGATCGAACCCGGACGCGAACAGGGCTTGGCGCCAGGTTCCGAAGTGCTCGCGCGCCGTGCTGCCAAGTCGATCTCCGCACAACGGCGGTGTGTGCGGGCTTTCATCGCAAGCCGCAAGCCGCAAGGCTGGGTCGGTCTGCCCAAGCGATACGACGACATCGGCAAATCCGCCGCGACCCCCAAACGCCCGGCCTTGCGAAGGCTGCTTGTCGACCTCGCCGCCGGCAAGGTGGATTGTGTGGTCGCACTTGCCGTGGATCGCATCGCGCGCTCGCGTTCCGACCAAGCACGACTTGTCGCAACACTGCGGCGGCACGGGGTGACCCTGGTCACCGTGCCACCCGTGTTCTTTCAAAACTTGAGCGGAGAGGCGATCGGATTCACGGTTCCGCAGCAATCAAGGCGGCGAGCTTCGCCCGCGCGGCCATGTAGGCTTCGGGACTCCGGCTCCAGTCGCTGAACGAGCGTGCGAGGCCGTCGACGATCTCGTCCACCTCTGCTTGGTGACCTTGCCGGGCGGCGAGTGTCATGTACTCGAAGTCCTCCAAGGCTTCGCGGATCAGCTTGAGGCGGATCGAGGGCACCGGCCCACTCAGACCGGCGTCCTTGCCGGGGTAGAGCAGCATCCCCTCGCCCCAGTACCGATCGCGGAAGTGCGGCCTCGTCCACGGATCGCGCTCCGGGGGCCAGTAGATGCTCGACCAGTACAAGAATCCCTTCACGCCGTAGTGCCGACTCACCCAGAACGGCGCGCGAAAGTGCACGGGGGCGAAGTCGATCTGCCAGAACGGCGCGGTGCCGCTGCCCTGGCATAGGGCGGTGTACGTCCAAATCTCCTCGCCCAGCTCCTGTCGCTGGCGCGCCGTCGTCTCATCGTACAGACACCACAGCGGGCACCAGATGTCCACGGCCCCGTACAGAGTGCCCCACTCGGGATTCGAGGTGACGGTCTGCTCGGTGCACATGCGCTTGATGCCCGACTCGCGGATCAGCGCGCCCTGGCGGCGGACCGTCTCGTACTGCTCGGCGTTGTTCGGCTCGTCTTCCATGTAGATGTACGCCCGATTGAGCCAGCCCTTGCGCCGCAGGTACTCGGCCATGTCGCGCAAGTAGGCCCGGCATTTCTCCGGCTCGGTCCGATAAAGGAAAGGAACGCACAGCGAATTCACGTGGCGGTCTTCGATCATCGCGCGAAGGCGATCGCCGCTTCCGCGGTCGTCGATGCCGCCTTCGGGGGTCCACTGGGGCCAGATATTCCCCAGCGACGACGGGATCGCCCGGTGGGCCAGCAGTACGTCGATGTACGCGTCCTCGACGGCGGCGAACTCCTTGGAGCCCGCGTCCATCCCGAGTTGACGGGCCAGTCGGCCTCCGAGGCTCCCGAAGTTGCTGCGCATCGCAATCTCGTCGGGCAGCGTGAAGGGCCACACGCGAACCTTCACGGGAACGGAACGGAGCGGCGCGCCATGCGCCGTCACCGTAATCGTCCCCGAATACTCACCCGGCGCGGCATCGCGCGGAATGAACACGTCGCCCCAGACGCCCTGATTCATGCCGGGCTCGACGCGCATCGGCGCCGGTGGATACCGGGCCTCGCGGTCGCCCCCGGCCATCGGAATCAACGCGTCGGGGTACCAGCCGGTCGGCGCCTGGGAGGCACGACTGGGCTCGAAGACGTGGACGTAGTGTTCGCGAAACAGCACGACGTTTGCCGCGGCGATTCGCCCGGCGGGGCCCGTCAGATCGCTGGCTTCCACGCGCACGTCGGCCAGCGCCTGCGCGCCCGCGTGGATGATCACCCGCAACGGCTCGTACTCGTTGCGCGCGGCAACGATCTCGGCCGACCTTGCCGCGCCCGGCTCGGTACTGCGCAAGACATGCTGCCAAGGAGAGGCCACCCAGACCACGGGCTCCTGACTCGACGCCGTGCTTAGCCCCGCCAGGCCAAGAAGCAGTGACAAGATCATTTTGGGCATAACACACATCCTTTCATCCAGTCGACACGTTGGACCACATCGTCGCATACGGCGGACTTGTCGGGGGCGGTCGGATGCAGGCCCAACTCGTCACACAAATCGGAGACCGGCGCCTTCTCCACCAAATGCCGCTTGAGGATGGCCACCTTCTCCTCGGGAGTGTCGTTCTTTCGCGTTCGACTCATGGAAAATCCTCCTCTGGGTCTCCATGCGAACCCACAGGCCGGAAATTTCCAGTTTCAACTGAGGCAATACAAGGTCACGGCAGTTTGCGTTGATCCAATCGCTCGCCGGTCGGGACGCGAATCGGCGCGTTCAACCCGTCGAGCGCTTGGAAGTCGGCAAACATCGTTTCGCGCATCGCTTGGATTCTCTCCTGGTATTCCGGTACATCGATCAAGTTGTGCCGTTCGGCCGGATCGAGAAGCAGATCGTGGAACGAATTGATGTCCCAAACACCGTGGTAGTACACGTATTTGTAACGGTCGTTGCGGATGGCCAACATCGTGGGGGTCGCGGGGAAGTTCCATTCCCAATGGTACTCGTACAACACGTATTCGCGCCACGGGATCTCGCGACCTTCGAGCAGCGGGCGAAACGAAGCCCCGGCCCACTCGGCGTCGTCCGGTTTGGCTACGTTCATCACGTCCAGCACGGTCGGCGCCATGTCGATGTTCTGCACCAAATGCTCGACGCGCGTGCCCGGCTCGATCAATCCCGGCGCCCAGACAAGCATCGGGATTCGGATCGACGGCTCGAACGCCGCGCGCTTGTCGTAGAATCCATGCTCGCCCATGTGGAAGCCGCCGTCGCTCATGTAAATGACCATCGTGCTCTCGGCGAGACCGTGTTCGCTGACGAACCGCAGCACGCGGCCGAGGTTCTCGTCGACCGAGTGGATCGCCTCGCAGTAACTGTAATACCAGTCCTCGAAGCTGGGCACGGGGTCGTGGTCATACCGGCCGGTCTCCATGTGGTCGATGCCGTGAATCGAATAGCGCCGTTCTTGAACCCACCGGGGTTGCGTGCGGTAGTTGCGCTCCGTGCGGGCCATCGTGTCCGGATACGGGATCGGCTTGCCGGCATAGAGTCCCTTGTGGCGGGCGGCCGGTTCGAACGGATAGTGCGGCGCTTTGAAAGCCAGATGCAGATAGAAGGGCCGATCTTGGGGGCGATCCTCGGCCAGCCAGCGCAACGCCTCGGTGGTCAGCACGTCCGCATCATAGCCTTCGACCTGACGTCTCTGCCCGTTGAAGTTCAGCACCGGATCGAAGTACTCGCCCTGGCCGGGAAAGCTGACCCAGTGGTCAAAACCGGGGCGACGCCGATCCTCCTCGTGCCCCATGTGCCACTTGCCGACCAACGCCGTGGCCACCCCCGAGCGCTGCAGGATTTGCGGGAAAAACAGGGTGCCGGGCGGCTCCGGCCGCTGATTGTCCACAATCCCGTGCCGGTGCATGTATTGACCGGTCAGGATCGAAGCCCGTACAGGCGAGCAGAGTGACGTCGAGACGAACGCGTTGGCGATATGTGCTCCCTGGGTCGCCATGATATCCATCGATGGCGTCTCCAACCACTCCGGCGCGCCAGGGTGGAAACCCATGTAGTCGTAGCGGTGATCGTCCGAGAGCACGAGAATCACGTTCCGGGCATCGCCCGAACCAGCCGCGGCGACACGCGTTACGTCACTCCCCAGCACCGTCGACAGCGCCATCAAGAACCAAACGGTGGCTCGATATCGCATCGCTTTTCTCCTTCGGCTGCAAATCAGATTTGCCACTTCTGGACTCCTCACGGCGGCGGAAGTCCCGGTAGGTGTAGACGGGCACGCCGAAGTCCCTGCCGTCGCCCATGACTTCGCCCACGTCGATGCGCACCGACAGGCCGCGGCCCTGGTCGATCTCGCCCATCAGGGTGCAGCGGACCGGCGTCTCTTTGCCCTGCCACTCGAAGGTGAGCGGGTTCTTCTGCTTCGGCAACCGGATGCAGAGGGCCGGAAGCGGAAGCCGGATGAGGACCGAGTCGAGGTCGAGGTTCAGCCGGGTGAGCATCGCGACGATCGAGGCCCAGACGTTGTAGTACGGGTGGCGAGCCCGCTCCCGCTCGTTGTGCAGTGGGCCGTAGAACCGGCCCGAACGCATTTCGACGGCTTCGGCAAAGGCGGCCCGGTAGAAGGCGTACGGGTCGTCGAAGACGCCGGACCGTTTGCAGGCTTCGCGGGAGGTGGTGTAGGACCAGAAGTCCATTGGGATTCGCTCCGGTTGGCCTGGGCCAAACGTTGGCCACCTGGCTCAGGGCGGACTTGGCGAACTCGGTGGCCATTGCGGGGCCATCGGCCGCGTCTTTACCGTCGTCGATGGTACCTGACCCCACGCCAGCGGGCAATCGGCTGCTCGGATTTCGGCGTGTCCGGTTTCGGCGGATGTCGATGGTAGAATCGGTGGTTGCGTCCGCTCGGCTGACGCGTGAATCCGAGCCGAGCCCCCGTCGCCCGGGCCGGGGTCAACGAGAGGCGGCCGGTTCGACTACAATAGGGGGTGAGCAATGCCCTCATGTTGGCTAGACGTAATCTGACCATCCCACGTGGTAATCTGGAAGGCCCGTGGCGGTCAGAGACTGGACCACGTACCGCGACGACCGCCTGCCAACGGAGTCGCATCGTGAATTTCGGTTCTGATACGCATTGCGCCCACCCGCCCCACCTGCGCTTCTTCAGCCCCCCGCCTTCCTGTCAAACCGGCCCACGACGATTTGGAGGCCCTTGTTGTCCGGGGCGTTCCGGCGCGGCAGGGGGTCGAAATTTCCCTCCCCAGGCTTCCGAGCCTGAGGCAAACGGATTTCTCGTGGCCGGGGAGCTTATCGGGGCGGGAGGTTATGGTACAGTCGTTATGTGAGTAAGGCTCTATAAAGCGGGTCCCACGAAGACGCCATTCGCGAAACTCACCCCGAAGACGCCGTTCGACGGGCCGTCGAATCGCTGGTCTCGGCGTGCCGCCGAGCCCGGGCCACTCCCCCGGCGTAGCCCGGAGTATTGACCACGGCTTTGCCTGACAGCAAGGCTTGAGCCCGCCAGGGTGAGGTGCGTACGAGGATACCCGCAAAGGCCAAAAAACTCCCGCGATGACGAATCGTCCGGGCCAGATGCGAGTCACCTCGGGCTGAGCGATGGCACGGTCTCTCGGGGCGCTCGCCAGAGAAAGAGTTCGCGTCGGTCGCCGTGCGTGCCGCCGGAGGCCAGGATTTGTCCGTCGGGCGCGAAGGAAACCTCATCCACGCTGACACGGTGCGCGTCGATGCGCATCAACTCCTGATGGGTGGCGACGCTCCAGAAACGCAGGGTCCGATCATCGCTGCCGCTGGCCAGTGTCTTGCCGTCCGGCGAGAAGCGGATCGCCGTAACGCGGTCTCGGTGTCCGCGCAGGGTGGCCAAACGCGCGCCCGAGCGGGCATTCCAGATTCTCACGGTCTTGTCGTGACCTGAAGTGGCCAGCAGGTCGCCCTGGGGCGAGAAGACAACGCACGAAACGATCCCATCGTGTCGCGAGAAGATCGTGGGCGGCCCTTCCGACTCCACGTCCCACAGCCTGACGATGCCGTCGGGACTGCCCGTGGCCAGCACGGGGCGATCCGGGGCGAAGGCGAGCGCGTGGACGCGATTTGCCGGAACGGCCAGCAGCCGGCGGAATTGCCGGGACGGCACGTCCCATAGTTTCACCTCGGGCCCCTCCCCGGCAGTCGCCACCGTGCGGCCGTCCGAAGAGAAGGCAATCTCTGTCGCTCTGGGAGGGTGATCTCCCAGACAGGCGATCTGCTTCCAGGTCGCCGCGTCGCGCAGAAGCACCCTCCCGTCGAAGTAGCCGACCGCGACATGCCGACCATCCGGAGAAAATGCCGCTCGACCGCTGGCGTCGATCGGCGCCGGTCGTGGCCGCTTGGGGTCGAATAGCCGAATACCATTGCTTGTGGTAAACAGCTTTCCGGCGGGAGTGAACGCGAGTCCCAGACCGCACTCGTCACACGCAACGGCCTCGTACTCGCAGTGGGAATGCACGTCCCAGAGCCTGACGGTTTGATCCGCTCCGGCCGTGGCGATTGTAGCGCCATCGGGCGAGAAAGTGACGCACCAGACCCGCCCCAAGTGACCCCGCAGGACGTTGACCGCCTTCCGGTTGGCCACGTCCCACAAACGCACGGTCGCGTCCTTGCCGGCCGAGGCCGCCAGCCAACCGTTCGGCGAAAAGGCCACCGATTGGACCCATTCCGTGTGTCCCTCGACCGGGCAGGGATCCGCAAGCCCCGGATAGCTCCAGAAGACGACAGACCGGTTTTTGTGCCCCGTCACCGCCCTGTCGCCTCGGGCCGAAATGGCCACGCAGAAGGTTTCCTCCGAGTTCGGCCACGCGCCTTGCGGCATCGTGCCGGGCAGCTTCCACGTTCTCACCGCGTCGTGGCCGGCGGTCACCAGCGCGTTTCCGTCGGGCGTGAACGACAGCGACTCGACGTCGTTCGTGTGGCCGCGAAGCGTCGCCAGCTCCTCGCCGCTTCGGGCGTCCCACAGCTTCACGGCGTCGTCGCAGCCACCCGATGCGAGTCGGCTTCCGTCGGGCGAGAAGGCCACGGCAAACACGTCGTCGGTGTGCCCGGTCAAGGTTGCCGTGAGCCTGCCCGCGGCCACGTCCCAGAGTCGCACCGTGTCGTCGTCGCCCGCCGAGGCCAGCGTCCGGCCGTCGGGCGAGAAGGCCACGCCGTTCACCTCGCCCGCGTGTCCGGCAAGAATGGCTTTCGGGCGACAGGTGGCCACGTCCCAGAGGCGGATCGTTCCGTCCTCACCGGCCGAGGCGAGGGTCGCGCCGTCGGGCGAGAAGGCCGCGCCGTAAACCGCGCCGGTGTGGCCCTGCATCGTCTTGAGGTCCGGATGGCAGAGCCCCCAAAGATAGTACCACTCGAAGCCGCGAAGGTCTTCTTCGCCTGCGCCTGGGCGGTGCCTTCGCAGGATCTCGCTGGCCCCGGCCAGGTCGGCGTTTTGCCACGCTTGATAGGCCAGCCTCACGTCGGACGCATAGAGATAATGCCGAAGCTCCGCTTCCCGCTGCTGCGCACGCTGCCGCTGGACCTTCTCGTCCCGATAGGCTCGGGAAACGAGGACAATACTCGCCGTGAGCACGATCGCGGTGATCGCCAGGGTCGCGAACGCCGACCACAGGACTGCCTGATGGCGTCGCGCCCACTTCGCCGCCCCATTGGCCAGCGACGGCCGTCGGGCTCGGATCGGACGGTCGTCGAGAAACCGCCGCAGGTCGTCGGCCAACTCCTGGGCCGTGGCGTAGCGCGCCGCGGGCTCCTTCGCCATGGCCTTCAGCACGATCGTCTCGAGGTCCGCCGGAACCGCCCGATTGAACTGGCGAACGGAAGGCGGGTCGTCTTCGAGGATCTCGTGGATCACGTCGTGGCGGTTGCCGGCCGTCACGGCCGGGCGCAGCGCCAACAGCTCGTAGAGCGTCACGCCCAGCGAATAGACGTCAGTGCGATGATCGAGCACCCCGTGCTTCGCCTCCACCTGTTCGGGACTCATGTAGCGGAGCGTGCCCAAGAGGTCGCCGGTCATCGTGAGGTTCGCGTCGGTGGCGGTCATGGCCAGACCGAAGTCGGTGACCCAGAGGTGCCCGGCGTCGTCGACCATCAGGTTCGACGGCTTGACGTCGCGATGGACAATGCCGATCTGGTGGGCGTGTTCGAGGGCCTCGGCCGCTTGGATGCCCAGTCGCGCCGCGGTGCGCGAGAACTCCCGGCCTTGGGCCGACGACGACGTGGTCGTTGACAGCAGCCCGGAGCCTGTCTCGCCCGCGCCGGCGCGAAGGTCGGGCGCAGAGTCGACGTCCGGCGCCCGATCGGCGTTCGACGGCACGCGCAGCTCGCGAATCAGGTCGGCCAAGGTCTGGCCTTCGACGTACCGCATGGCGTAGTACTGCACGCCCCGTCGGCATCCCACCGAGTAAATGCTCACGATGTTGGGGTGCTCGAGGTTCGCCGCCGCCCGCGCTTCGTTCTGGAAACGCCGCAGGCGTCGCGCGTCCAACAGGGCGGCGAAGGGCAGAGCCTTCAGGGCCACGCGGCGCCCCAGCGAAATCTGTTCCGCCTCGTAGACGATTCCCATGCCGCCGCGTCCGATCTGGCGAACGATGCGAAAGTCGCCCAGCACCTGGGCCGGAGGCGTCCGCAAGGTGCGATCGCCTCCAGCCGGCTCGCTCAACTGGGGCGCCACGTCGTGAATGAACTCGAGGGCCGCCAGACGCGCCGAGAGCTCGTCGAAAAGATCGGGGTGCCGGGCCAAGAGGGCATCGCGGTCGGGTGCCTCGCCCGCCTCGAGGGCCGCCAGGTACTCCTCCAGGAGCCGAGCAAGCCGGTCCTCGTCCTTCGGCGAGGTCGACCCGCCGGCCTCGGGGCGCGGCGATTCCGCCTCGTTCGCAGGATGGTCGTTCATGGCCGTTCGTTCAATCGACGTCGGAGTTGTCCCAACGCCCGGGACCAGAGGTTCTTGACGCTGTCGACCGTGCGCCCCATGCGCGCGGCCACGTCCTCGAAATCGAGCCCCTCGAGGTGCCGCAACGCGAGCACGTCGCGATAGGCGCCGGGCAGGCCCTCCAAAGCGTCGGCCAGAACGACGGCGCTCTCTCTTCGCGTCGCCGCCCGGCTGGGCGTCGTATGCTCGTCCTCAAGGGCACGCTCCAGGGCCTGCGACGACCGATCGAGTTGCTGGCTGAGCCGCCGTTCGAGTCGCACGTCGCGCCGCTGGGTGCCGTAGTGGCGGACCAGCCGGGCGACGCGGCGCGCGAGGATCGAGCGGAGCCACTGCATCAACTCCCCTTCGCTCTCTCCTTCGAAGTTTCCGAACCCCCGCTGCGCCTCGACGAACGCCTCTTGCACGAGGTCCGAAGCGTCGGCCTTGGCCTGCAAGTTTCGCTGGATCTGGGTCCGCGCCAATAGGGTAAGGTAGTTGCGGTACAGCTCGAGCAGCCTTCCCAGCGCGTCGGCTGACCCGCAACGGGCCTCGTCGAGCAAGCTGCAAACATCCATCGGACCGTCGCCGCCCATCGGTGTGCGTCTCTCGACCTATCTATCTAGTGCCCATCGCACCCGACGACGCGCCGCGAAAACCGCGCAAGAAGCCGATCCACACCAAGCACCCCCCAGCATAGGCACACGGCGACGGCCTCGCAAGCAACCGGGGAGTCCGGGGCGCAAGTGGTTCTTTTCAAGGCACTTGCAGCAAACACCATGCTGCACCGCTTGAGAAGGGCATGCGGATTCTCGAAAGAAAACCTCCCAATCCGGTTTTTCTCCGGCGCGTGGGCCGATTTTTCGGCCCTTTAGGAGTAGGGGAGCCCCGTGCGTCGTTCAGCCGGTTCCCCGTTTCCCGACGGGTGAAGACCATTTCACCATCGAGACCGTCCATGGCGACGTACCGAGCAATCTGGTCGGCGCGACCAAGATCGACCTCCATCACGGTACTCGCGGAGAGAACACGGCACCCCGATGACGAGACCCAACCATGCCTCCCACGCACTTTCCCAGGCGTCATCCCGGCCACGCGAACCGGGGCTTCAAGAGCCGCCGGCTGCAGCTCGAACCGCTCGAGGAGCGCGCGCTTCTGGCGTTGGCACTCTGGGACGTCGCCATTACGATCGAGGGTGACCCGGATCCGTCGACCCCATCTTTTAGCGGCGATGGAACCGGCGTCGGCAGGGTCGTATACAATACGGAGTCGTCGGATGGGACGTTCCTGGGTGTTGGGGACGGAACGGTGACAATCACCGGCCCCGACGCGGAAGGCAAACCAGCAAAAGTGTCCGGCGCGATCGAGGGCATGGGGTATGCCGGGTCCGTAAACGAAGGCACAATCTCCTTGGAAGCGACTGGCACCAGCGGCGGTGGCAACGCTTTCAGCTTCGTCGGCGCTTTCGAAGGCACGACGGCAACGCTATCGCGTGAGAAGCCTAGTGGCAACGCGTCCGGTCGCTGGACGGCGCATGTCACTCTGCCCTATTTCGAGAGCCCTCCCTATCCCGACAACATTCCGGGGGAAGTCGACCTCGCGGGCGACTGGAGCAGCACGACGCTTCAATTGGTGGGCGATATCGACGTGACGGACGACGGTCTGGAATGGAAAAGCGACGGGAAGCTGGGCGTCTCGTTCGAAGTCAAGGAGCCACTATCCCACGATAGTGACAGCCCTTGGTATGGACAAGCTTTGGCACAAAGCGCGACCGTCGAGATCTATTGGGCAACCGGGGAGACCGCGGAGGACATCGTTCTGGATCCGATCGCGACCTACGAGACGGAGATCGAGGAGGAAGCCTTTTCGTATGACCTCGAGATCCCGTCCCACCCGCCCGAGTCGGCCGGAAACAAGATTACACACATTGTTATGATCGCTGACCCCCCGGATAAGCAGACCGGTAAGGACAGGATTTACGAAACGAACGAAGAGAACAACGTCGCAGCGATTCATTTGCCGGATGTCGAAGTCACTTCTGTAACGTGGACGACCTTTCTCACGGTGCCCGTGTTGGAGGTGGAATACGAAGTGAAGCACGAAGTTCTCACGAAGGACGTCGAGCTCGGGCTTTACTGGGCAACGGGCGACAGCTTTTTTGAGCAACACGACGACATTGTCTCGGCGACGGACGCGGCGATCCATGTAGAAAAAGGGGTGGGCAAGCATACGGCACGTTTCTACACTCTTACCGCGCCACCCCACGCCACGTACGGTGGCGCCGCCACGACTACCCACGTGCTCGCGGTGGCCGATCCGAAACGGGAACTGCCGGAATCCGACGAAGAGAACAATGAACGGGCGACTGCGATCCAGGTTGTCCCTCCAGTCTTGGAGCAAATCGCGCCCGGAAGTGCCGAGAAGAATGACCGTTACCAGGTGAAGTTGAGAACCGAGAATCGCAACGCGTTTCCGCTTACGGGTAGGCTGAAATGGAACGAGATCAGCGACTGGCCGATCCCCGAGTCTCAAGATGGACGCGTGGACCAGAATGTCGTTCTCGAAAAGAGCCTGCATTACCTTGAATTGGGAGTGCTTGCGCCCCAGCACAACAATACGATCACGCACAATTGGGATTGGATCCCCCCCGACAATCCCGCAAAGACGATACCGCAAGCTCTCGAGAACGTCAGACAAAACCTGCCCACACTCGGTGTTGACGAATTCCTTCGCCAACTCGGAAAAGGAGCCTACGGCCCTCTGGTCAGCGCTCTGGCGACGGCGGCTGACGCTTACGCGGCCAAGCTGATCCGTGACCTGGACGTGTATCCGAAACTGAGTGCCAAGTACGTAGCGTCATTTGACTGTGGCTTCAACAACGCACGCGCTGATGATGCCTTTACGGAGTTGACGGTTCCCAAGGTCTATCTTGATCACTACGCCCTGTTCGAGGAGGGGCTGCTGTGGGGCGCAGGTTGGACGACTGCTGCATTTGCGTCGCTCCATCTTCCCCCACCAGTGAATATCGCGGTGGCATTGTCTTGCTTTGCCAACCAAATCCAATCGCTACGAAGCGCGGACGACGCCTATACGAATGCCAAGGATCCACCGGATCCGAACTTCACGGAGATCCCGCTGCCGAATCCGCTGACGATCGTCGACGCTGAAGAGCTTCCGGACGGCGCTTGGTACCGTCTCTATCAGGCCGCGACAGTAAGGGGAGGCTACCTCTCGGCGGTTTCCACAGCTCAGAACCGGGCGGACGGCGCACGGGAAGCAGGCGACTTCTACTATGAGAGCGAGCAGTTGATGGCGGCGTCCGAGTACCTGTTGCAGGCGTCCTTTTCCGACAGCGCGCGATTTGGCATTCACGGGTTCATGGAACCCTTTCTCGTGGAGACCTTGGCCGAGTACGCCGATGAGGGCGTTGCCACGCTCCAGGCTGAGGGCTTGCCTGAGATGGAAGTCACTTACCTCAAGCAGCTAGGATGGACGGACCAAGAACTCGAGGTCTTGACGCAGAATCTGGTGAATTCAGGTGCCGACCTGGTAACCGACCCCGTGCTGCTGCGACAGATGGGGCAGTTCGGTGCCGTCATGTCCACCGGCCTCGCCCTGGATCATCTCGCCCGGGCGATTCAGATCCGCGTCAACGAGTTGGGGCTGACGCCCCTTGATCTCGAAGACGGTGAACGAGCCGCCCTCGATTCAAACCATGACGCCGTAAGGTCGATGCTCGAGCGGCAGATTCCGTCGGCCGACCTGAATGCGGCGCTGCAAAGCTACCTTCAGGAGGCGATACGCCTTGCGAAGGAGTCGAACAACTTCGACGCCTTGCTGGAGCACTTGGACTCCGCATATCTGTCTCTGCTGCAGTTTCAGTTGATGGATACGGGCGTCGATGCGCTTTCGGCGCGTGTCGCCGATCTGGCTGCCCAGGGCAGAATCACACCGAGCGCCGAAGCCGGGCTGGCGGCGATTCTGGCCGAGGCGCGGGGACGCATCGTGGAGGGCGCTTTCGCCGAGGCGAACATTGTGCTCGGGTCGGCTTCGGAATACGTCGTTTCTCAAGGCGCTGAGTCGATCGATCCTGAGGCCGCCGACGACCTCGCAACATGGCTGGGCTACGTGAGCGAGTTCAACGGGCCGCCGCCCTCGGTGAGCATCACCGACGCCGTGCCGGTCATCGAAGGTTCGACCGCGGTGTTCACGGTCACGATTGACCGTGAGCCTGCCGAGCAGGTGGTGATCTACTTCGAGACGACTAGCAGTTCTGCACAGGAAGACGTCGACTTCGTTCGGCAAGCTGGCTCCGTCGTCTTCAACCCGGGCGAGCCGCCGAGCAGGGAGATTCTGGTTCCCACGATCGATGATGGGAAGTTCGAACCGGACGAGGTCTTCGCGATCGTTCTGACTGGTTCTATCGGTGCGACGGTCTCCAGAAGCGAGGCACTTGCGGTAATCGTCGATAACGAGGAATACGCGACGCTCGGCGTGGTCGATTTTCGCGAGTTGAAGGCACTGAGTCTGGCCGTGGGCGAGTTGCGATTTGGTCTCACTACCGCGCACGCCGGTTTCCTGACGTTCGAGGTGGCCAATCCCCAGCCGGCCGAGAGCGCCCGGATCCACCTCTACGACGAGAACCCGGGCGCGAACCCGGCGGCCGTGCCGGTGGCTTCGTCGAGCCTGGTCGAAGGGAACCAACGCCTCGACTGGACGGTTGCGGAAGGTCAGGCGTATTTCGTCGAGCTTTGCGGCGAGAATCCTCAGTTTGATCTGCGGGTCGTGAACCTCGTCCATGCGCTTGGCGGCGGGGTCACGGTCATGGGAACCGACGGCGACGACCGGTTCGAGTTCGTGCCCGTGGGGTCGCATCGGGTGACGATCAACGGCGTGGCCTATCATTTTGCCGAGGCCGAGGCCCAGAACGTCACGTTCGACGGGGGGGACGGACACGATACGGCCGTGCTGCGAGGCGGCGCCGGCGTCGACACGGTCGAGATGTGGCCCGGGCAGGCGACGCTGAGCGGCCCGGGCTACACCGTCGCGGCCACCAAGGTCGAGACGGTGACGGCGGTCGGCACGAGCGAGGACGTGGCCGTTCTCTACGGCTCGGACCAGGGCGGCGACCTGTTCTCGGCCCGGCCCGGCTCGGCGAGCCTCAGCGGTGAGGCGGGCTTCTGGAACCGGGCCGTCGGCTTCGGGCAGGTCGAGGCGGTGGCGACGCCCGGTGGGGCGCTGGTCGATACGGCCAAGTTCTACGATTCCGACGGCATCGATCTTTTCGAGGCCACGCCCGAATATGCGCGAATGACCTACGACGACGGCTCGACCGCCCGGACAACGGGGTTCGGCTACGTGGTGGGAAAGGCCACGGCCGGCGGAAACGACTTGGCCCAGCTCTACGACTCGCCCGACGGCAAAGACTGGTTTTCGGGCAGGCTCGGCTACTCGAAACTCTACGGGACCGGCTTTTTCAACGTGGCCCTGGACTTCGATCGGGTGCGGGCCACGGCCACCCCGGGGCAGTTCGACCGGGCGGCGGTCTACGACTCGGAGGGCGACGATCGGCTCGAAGCCACGCCCGAGTATGCCCGACTGCTGTTCGGCGGCAGTGAGAGTGCGTTCGTCGAGGCGGCCGGCTTTCCCGTCGTGCGAGCCGTCGCAACGGAAGGCGGATACAATACGGCCGATCTGTACGACTCCGACACGGGTGCCGAGACGTTCGTCGCCTACCGCGACTACAGTGTCCTCAAGGGAGCGGGCTTCTGCAACTACGCCACCGGCTTCTCGTTAGTCACGGGCCATGCCTCGCCCGACGACGGGTTCGACGATCGGGCCAAGCTCTGCGACTCGGACGGCGACGACGTATTCTATGCCGGGCCCACCAGCCCCGAGGGCACGAAGCTCGTGGCCCATCCCACGTCGGGCCCGAGCTACGTGAACGCGGCCGAGGGCTTCTACCGCGTGGTCGCCTATTCCAGCGAGGGCAACGACCGGGCCGAGTTGTACGACTCGGATACGAGCCTCGACACGTTTGTCGGCCAACCCAGTTCCAGTTCGATCTACGGTCCCGGCTTCTTCCATACGGCCGTCGGTTTCGCCGAGGTATACGCCCACGCCTCGCCCGACGACGGCTTCGAGGATCGGGCGAAGCTGTACGACTCGGACGGGAACGACACGTTCTGGGCCGGCCCCTCGAGCCCCGAAGGCAACCGGCTGGACGGCACCACGCTCGCCGGGCACGGTTTCTCCTACGCGGTCGACGGCTTTTTCCAGATAATCGGCCACTCCTACGCCGGAGGCGACGACGAGGCCCGTCTGTACGGCGCCGACGGCAGCCAAGACTTCCTGCGAGCCTTCTTCGCATCCGACTACAGCGAGATGTACGACTCGGCCACGTACAAGACCACGGCCAAAGGCTTCGCGAAGACCACGGCCTACGGCGTAAAAAGCGACGCGGATCGCGCGATCCTCTACGATTCGGCCCTGGACGAATACCTCGAAGCCGACGCCACAAAGGACCCGACCCGCGCGATCCTCTCGAACTCCGACCGCATCCTCGAGATGTACGGCTTCGCCCACGTCAAGGCGTACCGCTCCGCAGGCAACGACACGAAGCACGTGGTGGAGCCGCTGGATTTCGTCCTGCAAACCGTGGGCGATTGGATCGACATGTAACCCACCCCAAGACGGCTTTGAACGCAGAAGGCAATGATCGCGTGCACAGCGGACCCAGTTTCTGGGAAAAAGTGGCAAATGGCGATTCTCAGGTCATGTCCGTCAACATGCGCACCTTGGATTTTGAGAGATTCCAGAGTTGGCGTTGCCACCGGCCTACTGCTCGCCCTTGGCAGGCTCGACATGAGCGATCGCGGCGGCTCTCTGCTCGGACGTCGGATCCAGACCCAGATACTCGATCAGCCGGTCGATCTCGCGGGCCGGGAACCGCAGCAGATTTTCCGACGCGACGCGAAGGTGAAGGAGGGAAGGTCTTGCGAGCCCCGGCTCCCCGGGGGCGGCTCCGCCATATCAACGTCTCTCGTGGGTAGGAGCCCTCGCATACGAATACACCCAGGTGAGCTCGAAGGTTCGCCGTCCCCTGCCGGGTGGCAGCTCGGCAGGGGTTTTTCGTGGTTTGGCGGAGCCTCCAAGGGCAGGGCGAGAAAGGCCGCAGGGCGGCGGAGGGCTGAACGTCAAGCCTTCGCCGATCGCGTGCGGAGCGGTACGAATCGGATCTGCACCCGCTTGTCAAGAGCGGCCGCGATGCGGCGGAGCATCCCCAGGCTGTGGCCGTCGTAGTCCGCGTCCTCAAGCCGGCAGATGACCGAGGCGGTCGTCCCGACCATCTTGGCAAGCTGCCGCTGGGAAAGGCCCGCTCCGGTGCGGAGGTCGTAGATCTGCCGGGCGACGGCGGCGTTGGCTCTCTCCTCTTCGAGAAGGGCCTGCTTCTCCGGATCGCCCTCGAAGTAGCGCCGGCGGAGGATTTCCACGGCGTCGGCCGTGGGCTTCTTGGCCTTCAAGGTCTTTTTCTTCGCCATTGCTAGGCTTCGCGGTGCGTGTGGGCCTCCGGGGCCGCCTCGAAGCGGTTCTCCCGCTCCACGGCAAGGTCGATCTCCTTGGGCGGTACGCGGCGCTCCTTCAGGAGCCCGTGCGAAAGGACTGCCGCTGTTCGGCCGTGGAAGAAATAACGAATTCGGTAGTTCACTCCCTGCAGCCCGATGCGAAGTTCGCAAATGTCGTCGCGGAGGTAGTCGGCCTCCGGGCGGCGGAGCTCGTGGCCCAACTCGGCCAGGCGTTCGATCTTGGCCGTGCACTTGGCCTGGGCTTTGTCAGCGAGCCCGTCAAGCCAGTCGAGCACCGGGACCGAGCCGTCCTCCTCGCGGTAGAATACCACTTGGACCTGGGGCATCCTGTCGCCCTCCTATGTAATGTTCGCATTTTTGCGAACAGAAGTCAAGCCGTTCTGGAAGAAACTGAGCGAAGCCGCCGGGAAAGGACGGCGGCCCCCTCCCCGCCCGGCGGGTAATTCCCTCAGTCTAAGCGATGGCACGGGACAGGGCCTCGCGCAAGTAGGCCGGGTCCTGGGAGAGGTGCGGGTAGGTTTTCGCCAGCATCGAGGGGTCCGCGTGGCCCATGAGCACGGCCACGGTGATGGGTTCCACCCCGTTCTGAATGGCCTTGGTCGCCCAGGAATGGCGAAGGGCGTAGAGGCAGTAGCGCTTCCCGAGCTTCCGGCGGAGGGTGGCAAACCGGCAGTTCACGGCGTCGGTCGTCCAGGGGCGGCCCCGGGTGTTCCGGAAGAGCGGCCCTCCCGGATACGTTGCCACGAGGCGGCTGGTGATTTCGAGGGACTCCCCGCTGAGATAAACGACCCTCGGGAACCGCTTCGTCTTCGTCTCCGACGCGGGAAACACCCGGCGCGCATGGGCGATATCCGCGTGCCGAGCCTCCACGCGAAGCGTCTCCTGGGGCCGGGCGCCGGTCTCCCAGGTTGTGATCAGAAGGTCGCGGAACGCCCGGTCGCGGGTCTCGGCGAGTATGGCCTCGAACTCCCGCTGGATGACGACCTGCTCGCGCCTGCCCTGCGGTGGTTTCTCGAAGTGGGCCACGGGCGAGCGGTCGATGTAGCCCTGCTTCTCCGCCCAGTTCATCGCCCGCTGAATGGCCCGGCAGGCGTTTCGCTTGTTTCCGGGCGCCCATTCGGGATGAGCGTCGATCCAGGTCTGGAGATGGTAGGGGCGAAGTTCCGAGACGCGGAGCGTGGGGGGAATCGTGTCGACGAACGCCTTGCAGCGGGCCTGGTACCACTCGTAGGTCCGCCGGGCGCGGTTCTTCTCGCACCAGTCCAGAAAGAGGTCGATGACCGCGGGGACCGCCTCGGAAGGGAGGAGCCGCCTGCGGGGCCTCGCCATCAGCTCGTGGTAGCGCTCAAAGGCGGCGTGGCGGTCGGGGCCGAGATTGTGCTGCCTGCCGTGGAGCTGGACGAACCAGGCTCGGCGTTCCTTGCGGAACCAGGGCTTGGGAAAACGGGGCATTCGAGAACCCTCCAGCTACGAGAACCTCGGGAACACCCAGGCGAGCTGAAAGGTTCACCTCCCCCTACCCGGCCGCATGGCAGCGCGGCGGGCGGGGCGTTTCGCTGCCATCGAGCATGTCAGAGATCATACTCGCGAAAAGTCGTCGACGTAAGTCCTTATGCAGTAAGTATCCCCGACAGGATTCGAACCTGTAACCTTCGGCTCCGGAGACGGGGTATCCTATTTCCGCCGAGAAGCCCGAAAAGCCTTTTGTGGACAGTGGTTTAGCTTCATTTTACCGGCGTTTGGCCCGTGTGCAAGCGACAGCGAGCCGTGGCGTTCCCAAGCGTTGAAACGTGGTAATCGGCTCGAAAAGTGGTAGAAGTGGTAGCGGAAGATTACGGTTGGATGCAGGGGTGATGTACATACCGCCCCCGACGCCTAGCTGGTGCGGGAACCAAGGGACCTCGCAGTCCTCGTGGAAGGCTTGCGCAGCCCAGATCGTCCTATCGCGCCGTCAACGTGAGCAGTGCAGATTGGCAAACCGCGTTCGTTTACCGGGGTTGTGAACACCAACGCGCCATGGGCGGCGACGCCTGACCCTGGAGGCTACGAACCCTTCAGGCTAGGGGGAAGGAGATGCGGCTACTGACCCCGAGACAACTAACCGCACATCATAATGTGTCGTGCTCAGAATCGGCACTGTTGCAGTTTGCCTCTGATTTCCTCCACTTTCGTCGCTGACATATTGACGAAATGCGCCGTTGAGTCATCTGGAGCAATACGGAGGGCTTGGTCGCAATCTCTTCTTGCATTGGCTAGGTCTCCCATTGCGAGCCAAGCAGCTCCCTTCAATGCATACACTTGGTGCCAATCCGGATTCACAGATAACGCAGACCTACCTACTTCGAATACTTCGTCGACACGTCCAAGATTAACCAGCGCTATCATCTTGCGTCTCCACCCCTCGACGTTCGCCGAATCGAGCCTAATCTTCTCCTCTGACTCCAATAACATCCTTTGCATCCTTCTCACGTGTTGGGTAGCTCTTTCAAGAGTCTGGCGCGCCACACCGTTCGCGGGATCTAGCCGAAGTGCGCCTTCCGCTGCTTGTGCAGCGTCAACGTATCGGTCAACGTTGTAGAGCGCCTGCGCTCTAGTAGCCAACAATAGTGGGACTCGTGGGAGTCGCTCGGTGGCGAAGTCAGCACAAGCCAGCGCCTCATGCCAACGGTCGCTATCGAAGAACAGGCCGGTGAGATTATTCAGCACACTTGGGATGAGCTCCCTGGGCGGCGGGGAACGTAGTGCCCGAAAAAAGGCATCTTCGGCAGCCAGACGATGGCGGAGAGCGGGCTGTTCTTCGTTGACACCATCTTCTGGTGCGTTTGGGTGGCGTTGCTGGGACAGTTCCACGTAACAATTCCCCTTATTGTACCAAACCAGCCCAGCCGCTTCGGGAGGAATTGACTCTAACAACGCCTCGTCGTACCTCTCCAGCGCCTCTGTGTACTTACCCTGCTGCTCCAATGCGAAGGCAACAGCTAGAAGAGTATTCGCCCTTTCATACATTAACGTCCTCCCAGGCTCGTCTGCCGGCCTCTTAAGAGGTTAGTCGTTTTCCGAGGGTTGTCTTCATGTCTTGACCAAAGCAATCTACGTGGCACGAAGCTACGTGTTCCCTAGCAGGCCCACGTTCGCCCTTCCAAGTATGTCTGCAAATCGGTAGTTCTTGATCGCTTCTTCACCCAAGCCGAGGACGATCTCAGCGCCCTCCTTCGCGAGCGTTTGCCCGTGTGCCCAGTTACCAACACTGTTTGACATTTCAGCAGCGGTTTGCAGGGCGTGAAGGAATCTGAATGTCGTTTGTTCGTTTCGCTGATAGTCATTCTGTTTTGCTCCCGAAGGACGTTGAGCTTTGCGTATGTGCTAGAGTTTAGCACATCCCGACAGGAGAAGCTCGATGTCGAAGCGAAAGCATTTTACGGCTGAACAGAAGGTGGCGATTGTGCGGCGGC